>OLHG01000494.1_pt1 | contig 28012 bp, 24 predicted proteins | sample 1605971 | NCBI WGS metagenome assembly OLHG01 (sample SAMN03283289) | human gut metagenome | biome: human-associated habitat; material: feces | host: Homo sapiens | place: Peru | collected 2012 | reverse complement strand
AATACGCCAATTATTCTCCATAATTCATTATTAAAATATACATAATTATTTGGATTTTTTCCTTCATATCTGTATCCATTTTCAGATACTACTTGTCCTGTTCCTTGAGTAGTACCAGATAGAGATATTATATAATCATTAAAATTAGTTGCAGTTGTACTAGTAAAAGAAATGTTACAAGATGGATATCCACTTATATTAGATATTTCTGCAATCCATTTAGTATAATTCCATCTTCCTTTAGCATTCTCACATTCTACAGTTACTTCATAATTACCTTTAGTAGGAAAAGAAGAAACATAACTACCATTTAATGTTGTAGAATATTTTATACCATCAACTATAAATGATTTATCTTTTTTAGTATTTGTTATAATAAATACTGATATTATTAAACAAAATATAAAACTAATAATTATTATCTTTTTTTTCATTACTTAACTCCCTTCATAAAGAGTGTTTATAAAATTAATATCAAAATACCGTTGTCGGTCGGACAAAAATCCGACAACGACAAAAACCCTATAAGTCAATTATGTATGGATCACTTTTAGTTCCTGTTCCACTTATATATTTGACATCAGACTTTAGATATAAGACTGGGCGGGACGCAAAACCATGGTTCGAGGTGCTGTAGTAGACATGGCCCGCATTGAAGACGAACCAGACGCTGTCAGGGGAATCGGAATTGGGGGTTATAGTCCACTCATAAGTTTCTTTTTTTAACCAAGCGTTACCGGCACAAGCATTAGTTTTATAACTACCTAAATTAATAGTTCTAGCACAACTAGAAGATAATACAGAATATCCATAATCAGAAGCATACATTAAACCAACATTACCTGTAGTTGATGCACTTCTTCCAGAATATATTTTACTACTATCACGTTCATTAGCATAATATGTACTTGTTGGATTAGAAGTACTTGATGGTCCTCCTAGATACCAAGTAACTGATTGAATCATTTTTCTATAATCTAATTGTAGCCCTGTTTCTGTATAATCACAATTTCCTGTTACAGTTGTAAAATATTGATAGCAATAGCTACTACTAGTTCCATCTGTTGCAGTATAATAGTAATCATTAAGTAAGTGATAAAGACTACTATTAGGCCAATCATTGGTATATGATTTATTCCAAGCATATCCTCCAATAGAGTCATTTCTTATTATTTTTACTAGATTAGTATTAGATATTCCATGAGAATTAGAATCAAATATTCCAATTATTCTCCATAATTCGTTATTAAACATAATATAATTGTTTGGGTCTTTTCCTTCGTATCTATATCCATTTTCATTTACTAATTGTCCATTTCCTTGGGTAGTACCTGATAAAGAAATTAGATAATTATTTAAAAATAGTGTTGTTGATTTTTCGACAAAGTTAACAGAACATGTTGCGTTTTTTTCTTTTGTTATGTTATATACTTCAAATTTAAGGGTATTTTCATTATAAATAACTGTTGCTCCATCACAAGTTACACCTGTTGTAAAATATCCTGTATATATTGGAAAAGTAGTACTACCACCAGTAAAACTATTAATTACTAAGTCTGCTACTGTTGGATTAAATCCCGCAGGCACTAAACTTCTGGTAGTAGGTAAATTTAAATTAGAAGTCGTACTTCCTATTGTACCAATATTAATTACTGCAGTTTTACTACTATTATTTGCAAGTCCTACAATTACTGTAATTGAACTAGTCTTTGCTATTGCTCCACTACTAGGATTAGCACTTTCAGTAGGTACTCCTACTACTATATTACTAGTATCTGATGGAGATACTACTTGATACCAAGTACCATAATATAAACTAGTTGAATAAGTATTGTTAACGTTTACTTCTATTTTCTTTACTTCTCCAGGTGACAATGTAACCATTTCATATTCTATTAAGTTATTATCTGTTGATAACGTAGCGTTAAAACTTACTACATCATTTATGGTTGTACTTGCTGTAAATAATGCATAGGTAGTATATACTGATAATGATATTAAACCAGTAACTATTACTAATAATAGATAAGTTTCTTTTATTTTAAACTTCATATATATACCTCCATATTATTTTTTTAATTTATTTCTTTTTACTTTATAATTAGGAATATAATTACTTACTAAATTCCAAAAATCTTTACTATGATTTGGATATATAAAATGAGATAATTCGTGAACTATAACATAATCTAAACAATCTAAATCATATTTATATAAATAATAATTTAATGTAACATTTTTATTTTTTAAATTACATACACCCCATCTACTAGTCATTTTTCTTATTTTTAAATTAGGTACTGGGATATTTTCATTAAATATATTATACCAAAAATCAAGTCTATTAGTAAATACTTCTTTAATTTTATTATCTAAATATTTATTTAATGTTTTATTATCTTTAATATATATTTTATTATCAGAAATATTTATATCACTAAATCCATAAATAATATCATACTTTGTACCAAATAAGTAAAAATTATCTTCTTTTTCTTTTTTTATATTTACTTTATCTATCATTTTAGTAATACTATTATAATTAGTTTTAATTAATTTTTCTATTTCTCTTTTCGTAGTAAAATAATTACAAGTAACTATTATTTTATTATCTTTAATTCTAATATAAATATTCTTATTATTTTTTTTAATTATTTCTACTTCATATTTATTATTATTATATTCTATTACCATATTATCCCCTTAAATATATATTAAAATGTATTATATTCACAATACTTAAATATTTTTTTCATTATATTACCACTAAAGGTACTTAAAATAATATTATATTCATATAAAGTATCATTATAAAATTCTTTAGCATAATCTTTCTTATCATTAATATCTTTAATAGTCTTTAATATTTTATTTGCTTTTTTATCTTCAGTAGTAATATCTTCAATTAAATTATCTAATTCCTTATCATATTTAATTTTTTCATTAACACTAACACTATTTAATAATTTAATTCTAATGTCTTCGATACTATTATTATTTAATATTTCATTTAATTTTTTTACTTCTTCTAGTTTATCATTAATTTTATTATCTACTTCTTCAAATTTACTTAATATTAAACTCCTACGATTTTCTAATTTAACATATATTCCTACTAAATAAAATAAATAAACAGAAAATACTCCAAATAATATTATAATAAGCATTATAGATAATTCCATATACACACCTCGTCTACTATATATAATTATAATAAAAAAAAACTATTTTTTCAAGAACTTTGTAATAGTTTTTTATATTTAATTTTTTAAAGTACCAATAGATACAACATAAATACCATCTTCTCTTTTATAAGAATAATCTGCACCAGTTAAAATCATTAAAAATGATGGCTCTCCATATTTATCAGTATCAACTTTATCTTTAAATTTATTTAAATTATCTGCAGCACTAGGAATTTCACCAGCACCTAATTTTATTTCTATTGCCCCCCACTTACCATCTGCCATTTTTAAAATGCAATCAACCTCAAAATCATTCTTATCTCTATAATATGATAATGTAGCATCCATAGCATCTGCATATATTTTTAAATCTCGTATACACATATTTTCAAAAATAAAACCAGTAAAATTTAAATCCTTAATTAAATCTTCTCTTTTTAGATTTAAAGATGCAATAACTAATGAGGGATCAACTAATTCCAATTTTGGTGAAACTCTTAATGGTGTTTTTGATCTTAAATTAAGATTTGTCGCAGGAATATATTCTAAAATATATAATTTTTCTAAAGTATTTAAATAATCATCTAAAGTAGGTCTAGAAATTTCATTTATAAATTCATTTTTTACATCTTCTAAAATTGTTGACTTGCTAGTATTAGTTGATATATTTCTAGAAATACTCTTTAGTACAGCACTCATTTTCGAAGAATTTCTTTCTATACCATCTGTTGTTTTTATTCCTTCGTTAAGTAAACTTTTAATATAATCTTTAGCAATTCTATATTTATTATCACCAGATATATTAAGTGCTTCAGGCCATCCACCTCTTATCATTGCATTAATAAGACTATCAAAATCAAGATTTGAAACTCCCTCAATTTCTTTTCCATCAATAATATCACTTAAAGATACCTTACCATTAGATTCACTAGACTCAAATAAAGACATAGGTCTCATTAATAATTTAGCAATTCTTCCTGTTCCTGTATGCATAACACTATCTTCTGAAGGTCTTGCTGAACCAGTTAATATATATTGGCCCTTTAATCCAGTATGATCAACATCCGTTCTAATTGAATCCCAAACAACCGGATACATTTGCCATTCATCAAAAAGTCTTGGCTTTTCTCCTTCTAAAAACAATGATGGTTTAGTTTGATTGGTTTTATCATATTGTGTTTTTTTATCTGGATCTTGAAATTCTATATAACTTTTTGCTATTTGTCTTGCAGTCGTAGATTTACCACACCACTTACATCCTTCGATTAAAACCGCTCCCATATATTCTAATTTATTTTGTAATACTTCATCAACAATTCTAGGCATATATTTTTCCATTATATCACTCCCTTTTACTAGATTATACTATATTTTTTTAGTTTTGTGAATACTTTTTTACATTTTGGCTACATTTCACTTTACATTTTGGCTGTGTTTTGTTTTGCATTTTGGCTATAAATAATTTTTCTAACATTAATCATATTAGAAAAAATACATATTAATTATTCTTAATTAACTTTACTATTTCATACCAAAATACCGAAGCAAATGCTATAAATATTACTATTAATAACTCTAAAACACTTAAACTCTTTAATTTTAAAATATTATGTAATGGAGAATAAATAATTATAACCATACCAAGTATCATTAATAAATTAACTATTAACATTACTTTATCCTTAACTATCTTTTTAATAGATACAAAAGCATAATCATAATCACTAGAATTTACTTGAACTAAAAAGATATTAGAAATCATTATAATTAAAATACCCATTGTTCTTGCTAATAATATATCTTTATTAAGTAAATAATAATACATACCAAAAGAAGATATAAATATTATAATACCTTGAATAATACTTTTAATTAAAGTATCTTTAGTAACAATATTTTCGTTAATATCTCTAGGTTTTCTATTCATTATATTTCTTTCTTTAGGTTGTCTTTCTAAAACTATAGAGCAAGTTGGATCAATAATTAATTCTAGTAATACAATATGAATTGGTAATAGCAAAATATTTGATGGACTAATTTTAAGAATAGGTGCTAAAAGTGAAGATAATGCTATGGGAATATGAATTACTAATATATAAGATATTGCTTTCTTAATATTATCATATATTCTTCTTCCGTCTTCGATAGTATTAGCAATTGTATTAAAATTATCATCTAATAAAATTAAATCTGCTGCTTCTTTAGATACCTCACTACCTTTTTTACCTAGTGCTATACCTATTTCTGCTTGTTTTAATGCAACGGCATCGTTTACTCCATCTCCAGTCATTGCAACTACTTCACCACTCACTTGAAATGCTTTAACAATACGAGATTTATGTTCTGGAATTACTCTTGAAAAAATCGAAGTAGTTTTTACTTTTTCTCTTAATTCATCATCAGTCATATTATCAAGTTCATAACCAGTAATAAAATTATTTGTGTAATCTATTCCAATTTTCTTGGCAATCGAAGAAGCAGTTACTCCACTATCACCAGTTATCATTACTACTCTAACTCCTGCTTTATGACATTTTAAAATATTTTCTGTAATTTTTTCCCTTGGAGGGTCGATTAATCCAACTATACCAACAAATTCTAAATTACATTTTGTTAAATCGTTAGGTAAATTACTTTCATAAATTCCTTTAGCAAGTGCAATTACTCTAAGACCATCTTCTTGCATTAATTTAATATCATTATTTATTTTAGTTAGTTTTTCTTTAGGAATTTTAGATATTTTAATAATATTTTCCGGAGAACCTTTAGCAATCAATACTAATTTATTATCTATCTTCCAACCCTTACCCATTATTTTAGTATTATTATCAAAAGGATAATCTTTTATCAAAGTCTTATTTATTTTATCTTTCTCTATATATTTATTAGCATAATTAATTAAAGATATTTCCATTGGATCATAAGTTTCTTCTTCACAACATAAATGTAATAATTTAGCAAATTCCTTCTCTTTATCCAAAGTTATAACAGAAATTACCTCCATTTTATTTTCGGTTATTGTTCCAGTTTTATCCACACATAAAACAGATACAGCACCAAGCGTTTCAACGGCAGGTAATTTTTTTATCAAAGAATTATTTTTAGCAAGTCTCCAAGCACCCATAGATAAAAATACAGTAAGTACCACTGGAAACTCTTCAGGTATCATTGCCATTGCTAAAGTTATACCAGATAATACACTTTCAATTAATCTTTTTTTTAGTGGATAGTCATTTAAGTTAATAAAGGTAAATAAAGCAACCAAAACAAATAGTATTAAAGCAATAATAGCACATAATTTAACTAATTTATCTGTTTGTTTCTGAAGTGGTGATTTATCTTGAACTATCTTATTTAGATTAGTTCCAATTTTTCCATACTCTGTATTATTACCAGTTTTATCTACTTTAATTATTCCAGTACCTTGAGTTACTAAAGTACCTTGATAGCAATAATTATCTTTCCAATAATCGTTATTACTTCCTATAGTATTTTTCCAAACTCCAACTGATTCACCAGTTAAACTAGATTCATCAACTCTTAAACCACTACATTTAATTACATATCCATCTGCTGGTATTTTAATTCCTTCATGAATATACATAATATCACCAGGAACTAATTCACTACTTAATATTTCTATCTTTTTAGAATTTCTTAATACTATTATTTTAGGTTCAGATAAATCTTTTAAAGCATTTAATGTTTTATCAGTTTTCCATTCTTGAATTATATCTATAGTAATAATTACTATAACAAAAATAAGCATAATTACACCATCTCTTGCTTCACCAAGCAAAAAATAAATTAATGATGCAATTATCAATAACAAAAACATAGGTTCACATATAATATGAATTATTTTTATTAAAAATCTTTCTCTCTTTTCTTTTTCTAAAACGTTTTTACCATACTTTTTTTGAAGTTCAATAACTTCTTTATCATTAAGTCCTGTCATACTATTCCCCCGTATAAAAAGAAAACATCTTATGGATACTACTGTCCCATAGATGTTTTATCTATTGCATAATGCCCGGTTATTAACCTGTCAGTATTTTTATCTTTATATAATTATATGTTTATTATATCATAATGTTATTAATTTTTAAATAAATTTAGATAATTTTTAATTTTATGTTCCATTGAAATTCACTGACACTTTTACCGTTAAATTTCAATGACTTAATTTTTAAATTCAATTTTAACCAAAAATTCATAACCAATTTATTATTTTTATACAAAATATCATAATAATTTAATTAAAACTTTAATCTAACTTATCATACTCTTCATCAGTCACTGGTTCACACCATTCATTTTTTGTATTTTCTCCAGGTACTTCCACTGCAATATGACTAAACCAAGAGTTTTTCCTAGCACCGTACCAATTATAATTGTATCATAATTATCTAAATTAACATTAATGTCTTTTATTTCAGGATGTGATTACTACCTTCCTAAGACTGTTCTTCATCTACAACCTTTTGATAATCTGTACTATAATCTACTACTGGATTAAGTTCTAAAATATCGCAATTTAACTTATCTTTTATAATATTTGCTATTTTTCTTGACAATTTCTAAATGATATCTTAAAGAATTATCAGTTATTCCTAAAGACATCAAAGCAACTACTGTAATTATACACTTTGTTTTTAAATCTACTTTTTCATTATTCCAATTTTCTTCAAATAAATTATCATCGTTATTTAGTAATTAAATAACTATATATCTTTCCTTCTAATCCTTCAACATCAAAAATCTTTTCTAATTTAAAACCACTTTTTTCTAAAACTCTTTTTGAAGTATTATTCTTATCCATAACAAATCCCCTAAAATTAGATACACCAATATTTTTAAAAGTAAAGTCTATCATATAAGGAAGTATTTCAGAATATATACCACATCCCCACATACTTTCTTTTAAATAAATAGTAAACTCGTATGAGTCTTCATCATATAAATCTAATTTTATTAAAAATACTCCAACAAATTGATTATTTTTATCTACTATTACAAAAGGATATTTTTCTTTATTTCTATACCCTTCATAATAAGAATTAAATAATTTTTTAGTATCATCTATATCTTTATGAATAGACATATTTAAGTTTTCTATTACTTTAGGATTACTAAGAACTTCATAGACATCATTTAAGTATTCATCATTAAGTAATTTTAAAATATATCTATCAGTTACTATCTCTTTCATTTTTCACCTACTTAAATCTTTCTTTAATTATATCATCACTTTCTATATTTCCAACAAGTAATGAAGAATTAAGATTATGATTAGAATAATTATTAATAACTTTCTTCTCATCATAATTAGCATAACAATATTTACAAAAATGTTTACAAGAATTGTATACTCCAATATCTACCATTTCTACACAATTACATAGTCTTTCTTTTCTAGCAGTCCAATTCTTATAACTTTTACCTGTTATTTTGTATGCTAGTTCGTGAGATAAACATTCTCCTTTAGTAAAACCATATTCACATAAATTTCTATTCTCAAAACAAGTTTGAACGATCATATTATTTTCTTTAGCAATTTTACTAAAATTTTCCCCAATTAATTTATAATCTTCTTCAGTAAATTCTCTTATGTTTAGAGTATTCATATTATTTTTTACATTTTTATACTGATCAATAAATGAAACAATTATTTTTTTTGTATATCCATTTAATAAACTACATAACTTACCAAATGCTTTAATATGATAATTAATATCATACTTATTACTTAAAAATATTGGGTCATATCTAATATATAAATTATCTATACCAATAATATCAGATAATTCTTTTATTGCCTTAATAATCTCTTTTTTAGATATAACATCAGGTTCAATATCTTTATTATATGGAGTTATAGTAACTTGAAAAAGAATTTTCTTATCAATAAACTTAATCTTATCTAAAATCGGAAGTGGGTTTTTAGTACAAAATACTATTAAATCAACATTATCAAAATAAATTCTATTAACTAGTTTTGAATTAAAAGGATTTCTTACATCAACATATCCAGAATTATATCTATTCATAAACCATTCAGAATAAAATGCTACAATATCTGTTCTATTACTTACACTTAAAATCATTTAAACTCTACAGAAAAAAGCAAGACTATAAAAATCTTACAATTATTTAGTTTTATGTGTTTCTATACTTGTAATAGTATATTTATTTATATATTTTTCTGGATGCATTTTACGATATAATTCTTTATTCTTTTTCATGATTAAACTAGTATCTTTAACTAATTCTTTAATATCTGTAGATTTTTCTTTATAATCATAACCTAAAGATACTGTATAACCAGTTTTAGAAATTAATTCTAATGACTTATTTAATTTTTCTATAAATAAATCTCTATTAATATTATCACAAATAATTACTATTTCATCTCCCCCAATACGATAAATATCATTATAACGAAAATTCTCCTTAAGACAATTACTAATAGTTTTAAGCATCAGGTCTCCTGCTTCATAACCATACATATTATTCATAACTCCAAGTCCATTAATATCTAAAAATGCTACTCCGATATTTTTATATTCTTTATTTTCTTTAATTTTATCTTCATATGCAAAACGATTAAACACATCAAGCATTTTATCAAGATATTTTTCTTTTTTTAATTTTTCTATTATAAAATAATTATTTACCATATTTGTTAAAGATGATCTTATATAATTCCAAAAGAATTGCTTATTTGTAATTTCTTTTTTAATATTTTTTAAATAAACCTTAACTAATCCATCATCGATATTTAAATAAATATCTTCATTACTAGGAACAATACTCATATTTCCACAAGAAGAATCATTATTTCTTCTTAAAAAACTCCAACTAATTGCTTCGGCATTACAAAAAGATTTTAACATTTCAAATAAATCATTTAAAAATGAGTCATTATAATTATCCGTAATTACTTTTTCATTAAATTCTATTATAAATTCTTCTTGCATATTATCACCTATTTATCTATATTAATTATTTCATAATCAGTAGTACCAAGACCTAATTTTTCTGCTTCATATACAGTATGAATAGCATTTTTTTCTTTCATTCTGTTAACTAAAGATTCCTTTTTAGGATCTTCTAGATTAATAATAGTATCATAACTACATTTATCTATAGCAACCGGATCAATACTTGCATATATTCCAATATCAGAAATTTCTGGTTCTTTTGGATTAGAATCACAGTCACAGTCAATGGAAATATTATTAAGTACATTGATATAAGCCATATTATCTTTTCCAAAATATTCCACTACTGCTTTATCTGCTTCGGCCATACTTTCTAAAAATCCATCTTGCTCATCAATTAAAGACCGCATTTTAGCTGGATCATTAGTTCTACCTACCGAATGAATCCATGCTTTTCCGTTCGGAGAAGCAACACCAATACTCATATTTTTTAATGCTCCGCCAAATCCTCCCATTGCGTGGCCTTTAAAATGTGATAACATCAACATTGAATCATAGTTCTTAATATGACTTCCTACAATATTCTTATTTTGTAAATGTCCTCCATAATTAACAGGTATTTCTATTTCTCCTTCTTCGTCCATAATATCAACTTTAAAATAATCTAAAAATCCGTGTTTCTTAATAGTTTCCCAATGTTCTTTAGAATTCATTCTTTTACCATTATATGCTGTATTACATTCAACTAATGTACCATCTATTTTTTGAACTAAATCTTTAATTAATTCAGGTTTTAAATAATTATGACCTCCAAGTTCACCAGTAGAAATTTTTACTGCAACCTTGCCAGTTAATTCAATATTTAATGCTTCATAAATTTTAACTAATCCTTTACTACTAATATCCTTTGTAAAATATACTTTTGATTTTTCCATAAATATCCTCCCTATGTTTACTGCACATCAATTATAACACAACAAAGAAAAAAAAGCATCAAATGATACTTAATTTTTATTTAGATAAAAATAATTTTTTCTGTTTTCTATCACTAGCAATAACATAACAATATCTATCTAACGCTATAATATAATCTTCATTAAATGGTTCAGATAATCTATCTCTAAATTGTTTTAATTGTTTTATCTTTGTTTCGGTATCTTTTTCATGAATATTACCATAAACTCCAACGATTATATCATTTATAGAATTATTATGTAATTGATCCCAATTTTTAATACATTTTGGAGTATATGGATTTTGTGTCATAAACGTCAAATCATCGCAATTTTTAATAGGTCTTAAAATTGCTTCATCACTAGGAAATACTTTAAAAGGTTTACCATTAACCACTTTAAAATAAGCATTAGTTACTCTTTTATTATTTTCAGTATTTAATTCTTCTAAAAATCTAGAATAAGGTGTAATAATTAATGTATCATATGGCATTACTATACTGTCTACACTACCCTTACCAACCTCAACTACCGAAGGTGTAGCAAAATAAGATAATCCCATATAATCCAAAAGTTCTATGTATGTTGTAGATATATCTTGTCTTTCCTTGATCCACTCAGTAAATTCTGATATAAATAATTGTGATTTTTCATCACTTCTTTTTATTCCATTTGCCTGTTTAAATTGTTCTATTAAATATTCTAAATGTTCTTTCATTTTTTTATTTTTTATTTCTGATTCATTCATACTTATTCCTCCGATAATAATTGTAATTTCTATTTAATTATAACATATTTTATCTTAAAAAACTTAATATTTTTTCTTTATGTGGTAAATCACTTGATTTAATATTAGTTACTAAATATCCATAATTATATGGTACACTTCTTTTTTCAATATCAAATCCATTATCTTTTCTTTCTTTAAGTACATAATAATATGCTTCTTTATTTTTACCACTTTTGTGACCTATTGCTAGAGCATCTAAAGTATATATATTAGTAGTATCTAATACATCTGTATTTTCAAAGTGAACGTGTCCTTGCATAACGTCATCATATTCACTAATTGGTTTACCATTTAAAATTGGGTTTTCTTTGGCAGAAATATATCCCATGTTTTCTTTTCTATAATCTTCACAGTATTCTTCGATTACTTTTTTTGCTGAATCTGAATTAGTATAATTAAATTGTGTAGGTATTTTTCCTTGTTCTTTTATTTTCTGATAATCAAAGGTACTATATCCAGGATTAAAATTCCATCTAACATCATTGATAAAATGACATAAAGCAATTTTTTTATCACCAAGAACTAAGTCATAAGAAGGTAAATAATACTTTAATCTATCTATCCTAGAGTTACCAAGTATATCATAAGTCCATTCTTCATTTTCTATTCTATCAGTATTAAGATATGAAAATGGTGCTGTACCTAAAGTCATATAATATTCACTATTACCTAAAACTGAATTAACACTATAAGTATCAAGTAAGTCTATTATTTCACTAGGGTTTGGTCCAGAGCCAATATTATCACCAAGCGAATATATTTCTTTAATACCATTTTTCTTTATATCTTCCAATACTTCAATTGTTGGTTCATATAAACCATGAATATCTGTTATTATTGCTATTTCTCTTCCTGTATAAATACCATTATCTTTCTTTATATATAATAACGGTTGTAACATATCAATAAGTTTTTTTAAACTTTTCTCATCAGTTTCAATATTATAATCATCAACAATATCAAAAATCTTTTTAGGATTTTCTATAGTTTCTTTAATTTTTTGAGTTATTATAAATGGTAAGTTATATTTATTATGATATTCTATTTCTAAACTAGTTGGTTTTCTTCTACCGGGAAGAATTATACCTGCTGGAATTAAGCCTTCTCTATAAAGTAATGCTTCAGAATTTCTTTCAGTAACCGCACTAGTTTCTAATATACCTCTTTGTGTCTTAGATAATCTATTCTCTTCCACTTCCGTAGAAAAAGTTTTAATCGAATAATTAGTTCCCATATTTTTAGTTGAACTACATATAAAACTTCCCGTAGGTATCTTATCAAAAGCAAGTATCATTTCATTACTATCATAATAATATTTTTGTCCCTTATAACTAATAGCGCTAAGTGACATAAAATTAGTTTTTGAAGTAGATATTCCATTCATAAGATTATGCATTGTTTCTCTAGAACTTAAAATATGAGCGTATAATACATAATTCTTATCAGAAAAATCATAAGTAATTCCACCATATTCCATCATATATTCTTTATCAAGCAAATCTTCTCTAGTAGATAAACCTTCTAAAGAAGTTAAGTTAATCTTAGAATCTAGTTCATATAATCTTTTTATTTTTTTATCAATATTTAAAAATATATTTTGTACTTCAGTAAAGTTTTCATAACTAGAAAATATATCTAATAATGCCTTTTCTAAGTTATCTCTATTACCAGTATTATTAACTAAGGTATTTACTCTACTATATAATATTATCTCATTTGATAAAGCAGTGATAGTCTTAGAATTCTTATTACTTAATTGTAACATCTTTAACGCTGATACTCCACCGATATCCTTTAGTACATTTTCTGAAACATCAAATAATAAATCGTTAAAAATTCTTCTTAATTCTGAATAAGTTAATCCACTAACTATTTTTTCTTTTGTTACTTCATAAATTCTTTTTCTATATCCCTTTAATTCAGAATATTCTCTTACTTTTTCAGAATGTTTAGTTTTAAAATAATAATCTAAATCACTAATATCTTCACTATCTAATGAAGTCCTATTTTTTAAAATACTATTAAATAATTCTTCACTTTCTAAATAATTTGCTAATATTTCTTGGAAGTTTCTAATAGTATATACTTCATTTTCTTTATCTGTTTCATTATAATAATTACTAAATAAATAATTCTTAATACTAATAAAACTATCTATTTTATCTTCTTTTATTATATATAACATATTATCTAACCAATTACTATACTTAATGCTACCTACTCCATATTTAGTAAATACTTCAACATCTATATTTGTTTTGTCAAGTAATTCTTTCATTTTAGTATAATTATTTAAAATAATATCTTTATCAACTACATCAATTAATTTTCTTATTAATTCAGCATCTTCACTATCATAACCAAAGTTTTCTATTATCAATAATTTAATAGATTTTAATGTCTTATCACTAGATAACTTATCTAATAAAATATCTTTATTTATCTTACTTATTCTTTTTTTAAAATAAGATATATTATTTCTTACAATTAAATTTCTAATATCACTAGATAGTTTTTCTATTCTTAATCTAAATATATCATTATCACTAATATTTTCTAATAATTCTAAAATTAAACTATTCTTTTTATTAATTATTAAATTACTAATATTATCATCATTACTACAATTTAGAAAATCTATTATATTTTCTTTATTTATATAATTATTAATAATTAACATTGTATAATCATTATTTTTAATACTCTTTAATTCATATATAACATCATTTACATCTTTATCTTTTAATCTTTTAATTAATTTATTTCTTTTACTTACTAAAAGACCCTCTATTAATTCCTTATATTCAATATTATTTTTCTTTTTACTTAAAAGATAATAAACATTATTTGCACTACAAGTCATTAAATTTAATTTAATTCTTACTCTTCTTACTATTTTAATAAATTTTTTAACCCTATTATCAACATCATCTGAAATTAACCATTCAATACTATATATTCCACCAAGTGTTAAATATAAGAATAGTCTTATTTTATGAGTTTTATACATAAGGTTAGTTAATTTTTTATTTTTAACATCATAAAACATACTTTCATTAATATAAGCACTTTTAAAAAAACATATTCTTTTTATTTTATTATAGTTTTTATCTATTATTTCATCAGTTAAATATTTAGGGATGCTATCTTTTTGTAATAAATCAAATATATATTCACTTTTATCAGTTTTAATACTTTTTAATAATTCGTTTTTCTTTAATTTTACTATTAAATCTACTTCTTTATCATATATACGTAAACTATTTAATAACTTCAAAATGTTGTTTTCATTTACTTGTTTTAATATAATTTTTTCTTTTAATTCATCACTATAAGAAGCTTTAATATTTGAAACAATTTCTTCGTTAGAGGTTTTTTCATTTAATATATAATCTAATACTTCTTTCGAATTGCTTTTATTTAATAAATCAAATAAATCATAATAACTATTATTATAGACACTATCAATAATTATTTTCTTTAATTCAAAAGATTCTTCTTCACTATTAAGTATTTTAATCATATCCTTTTTTAAATCATATAATTCACAAACAATAGATTCTTTTATACAGTTTGGAAGATATTTATCATAAAGTAAATCATTATTAATTTCATTGTTTTTAATAAATAGTTCTCCCACTTTTTCTCTTGTTTCTTCTTTAGAATAATTATCTAGATAATTACAAATAGATAGTTTTGTATCCTCTTTAGTATTTTTATCTAATAATAAATTAGCAATTTTTTCTGGCGATAAAAACTTTAACATCACTATTTTTAAAGTTTCTTTCCTATTTTCCTTATTACTATTTCTAATTATTTTTAATAATTCTTGCATTATTATACCCTCTCCCTTTTTAATTGATAATTATAATAACACAAATGGTAATTTTTATCAAGTTTTATTTTAATTATATTATAATATGCCATATACATTATTTAACTTTTTACTTAGTTAATCTAAAAAAAAATACATAAGCATTACACCTATGTATTTTATAATTATGATATCCTAGTAATATTTAAGTAAGCATTAGTTCCATTAGAAGGTGTTATCGTAGTAGCGGTGCTAGATTTGATATCTAATCCTATTTGGTCTCCAGTATTAAAAGTATTTATTGTTCCCCCAATAAAATCAGTATTGGTACTTGGGGTTACTGTTTTTACTATTGAAGTGCTTCCAATTGAAGTTGCATTTTGCTTGACTTCAACGGTTATAGTGGCAGCAGTGCTTGAACTACCTGAAAAACTATAGTTTACAAGATAAATACCATTTTCTGTGATAGTAAGAGTGTTTTGTGTTGCAGTAGTTATTCTGTTACTTGGTCCATTACTTCCTAATGGAATATTTTGTGCTATATTAGTTTCTAGATTAATTTCATCAGTAGTAGTATTATATTTACGACCATATGTGTTTAATGATGATTCACCAGCAGGACCAGCAGGACCAGTTGGACCAGTAGGGCCTGTCGGACCTATTTCTCCCTGTTCTCCTTGTTCTCCTTGCACTCCTTGAGGACCAGTAAGACCAGTTTCACCTCTAAGTCCTTGTTCCCCCTGTGTTCCCCTTGGAATAGTAAAATTTAGTATTGCATCTTGATTAGTTCCAGTATTAGTTACACTAGCATTAGTACCAGCTTCACCAGTAGTAGTATTACCTATAGTAATAGTTGCTGGACCTGCTGGACCTCTTGGACCAGTCGGACCTATAACACCACATTTTTCTTTTATTCTTCTTCCTTCTTCTAGAATGCACTCAATTTTACGAGAGCATTTTTCTTTCATAGCAACTCTCCTTTCTATATATTGTATGATAAATAAAAAAAAGAACTATTACTAAAAACCAAAAAGGAACTAATAGTTTATTCTATAGTTCCAAACTTTTTTAAAGGCCAAATTCTAAAAACTGTTTTCCCTTTAATTTCATCTTTTGGTATTAATCCAATAATTCTACTATCTTTAGATATCTTTCTATTATCTCCTAAAACTAAATAATAGTCTTCTGGTATCTTATCATAACTACATTTAAAATCATCACTATATGTACCATTTCTTATACTTGTAGTAATACATATATCTTCTAAAGTAAAATCATCAGTGTCGCCGTTAGCATAATTTTCTTTAATCAACTCATCATTTATATATAATAAATTATCTTTATATTCTACTTTATCTCCAGGTAAACCAATAATTCTTTTAATAATTCTATCATCCTCATCATCTTTTACTACAACAATATCAAATCTTTCTATATTATGTAATCTATAACTTATCTTGCTAAGTAGTAATACTTCTTTATCTTTTAAATTTGGATACATCGAAGAACCTACTACTGTTACTGGAGTAATAATGTAACTTCTAATTAATACAACAACAATTAATATAATAATATATGGCATTATTTCTTTTAATACTTTTTTCATTTTATCATCCTCAAGTACAATTATACTATTTTTAATATCATAAGTAAAGAAAAAAAGACTTAACGTCTTTCTTTAATTTTGTATGCTTTCTTTCTATCTCTTAAGAAATATAGTTTTGCTCTTCTAACTTTACCTTTTTTAACAATAGTAATTGAAGCAACATTTGGACTATTTACTGGGAATATTTTTTCTACACCAATACCAGAAATAACTTTTCTCACAGTAAATGTTTCGCTAACTCCACTACCTTTACGAGCAACTACTACTCCTTCGAAATTTTGAACTCTTTCTTTTTCTTTACCACTTTTAACTTCGATAATCTTACATCCAACATTTACAGTGTCTCCAACTCTGAAATCTGGAACATTTGGATTAATTTGTTTTTCAGTGATTTTTTCAATTAAGTTCTTTGCCACGATATTCACACTCCTTCATTATTAAACAATCATATATAGATATAAAGCGGATTGCTTATTAATGATATCACATTTTTTATAAAAACACAAGTTTTATTCACTATTTTTTAATGTAACCGTGGTATTATTTGATAAATCTAGTCTTTTTATTACTTCTAGTAACTCTTCATAGTTAAGTTCTTTTATTAAAGTAATAATATTTTCACTTAATTTATTTTCAAAAATAACATTATCAATAATCATTTCATTTACTATTTCGATATTGTCATAAATAGATATTTCATTACTAATTAATACTTTTTTCTTTCTTTCAAAGTCTTCTTTAGATATATTTAAGTTATTCAAATTATCTTGTATTTCTTTAATTAATTCTTTATATTTATATGTTTCATTAATCAAAGATATAAGTATATGTGTATCACAATTTAATAAATTAAAATATACCCCACTAGTAATAATATTATTATTTTTTAATCTCTCATCAAATTCTGAAGTATCATCAAATAAACAAGAAAATAATATATATAAATATAAGCTAAATTTTCTCTTCACTACTTCCTTATCAAAAGGTACTTTTATATTATAAGATACTTTAGGAATATCAGTATTTGAATAAATTACACTTTCTTTTTTTACTACTTTATCTTTTTCTTTTACTTCTTTAATAGATATTTTACTCGGTTTAGGAAACTCTTTTTTACTTTGATTTTCTTTTACCAAATCAATAATTTCACTAGGATTAAAATTACCAGTTATAACTAATACCATATTCGAAGGATGATAAAAAGTATTATAACAAGTATATAACATATCTTTAGTAATACTATTAACTTCTTCAGTAGTACCAATTATACTCTCTTTAAATTTATTATTAAAAAACGTATTTTTTCTTATTTCTTCATACAATAAATCAGTTGGTCTATCATTACACATATTTATTTCTTCACAGATTATACCTTTTTCATTTTCAACATTTTCTAAAGTAAAATATGGACTTTGTACGTAATCTAGTAAAAAATTAATATTATTTTCTAAATTATTTGCTCCAGAAAATAGATATGTAGTATTTTTAAATGTCGTATAAGCATTATAGATAGTACCACTTTCTGAAAAAAATTCAGTTGGTTGAGGGTCATTTTCTTGTTCGAAAACTTTATGTTCTAGAAAATGTGCTACTCCATTTGGTACCTTAATCATTTTATCTTCACCAAGAGGAACAAACTCATTATATACTGAACCAAATTTAGTAGTAAATGTTACATAATTATTATGAAAAGTTTCTTTATTATATAAATACACTTCCAAGCCATTATCTAGTTTTTCATAAAATATTTTTTCATTTACTACTTGCATATTAATTGTCTTCATTATTTTCCCCCTTTTGTAATGTTAACATAGTATGTAATGATATTTTTTTACTAACATTAATAATATCTTCTTTAGTAATACTATTAAATTTTTCTATTCTTTCTTCGAAAAGTTCAGAACCTACTAATTCGTGAGCAAAATAAGTATTAATAATACCAGTTGGATTATCCATACTAGCAATTATTCCACTAGTTATAGTTTCCTTCGAAGAGTTTAATAATTCCGTACTAAAATTACCTTTTTCTATTTGTTTTAAAGTATTTTTAATTAATTTAGTTGCTTTATTAATATTCTCACTACTTATACCAGAATAAATAAACATAATATTATCATATGATTTAACTGCTGAATTAATATAATATGCTAAAGAATTTTTTTCTCTAACATTAGAAAATAATAAAGAATTTGAACCTCCCCCAAGAATTTCATTATATACCTTAATAACATAACTTCTTTCAAAATCAGTTAAATTATGTAAAGAACATAAATAAGTTAATTGAGTTTGATTAACTTCATCAAATACCTGAACTTTATTAATTCTTTTTCTTTTATCTAATTCATTAACTAAAATACCATTATTAGTCTTCTTAAATGTTTCTATCTTAAATTTTTCTCTAAATAATTCTTTAATTTTATCATTATCAATATTACCTACAACAAAAACATCTACCATATCATTTTTAAGCATTTTCTTATAATAATCATAAAGAATCTTACCATCTATTTTTTCTAATTCCAAAATATCTCCATAACCATTTCTAGAATATGGCATATCTTTAGTAGTTTCAAATAATTTTAATAAAGCATATTTTAACTTATTATCCTTAATAGATATAATACTTTTTTTTAATTTTTCTTTGCACTTATTTACTATTTTTTCATCAAAACTATTATTAGTAATATTTGGATTAAAAATAATATCAAAAAGCAAAAGAATTGATTCTTCATTCATAGACTTTTCTGTATATGATTCTTCTAGAAAACGAATTTTAAATGTCATATTAGTATTTGTACCAATTCTATTATTCGAAGATACTAGTTTAAGATCATATAAGTTTTCTGTTTCTTTAACCAATTCTCTTTCAGTTTTAAAGTTTTTATTTGAATCTAATAATACCATTTTAAGTAAATTTCTAATTGTGGTATCATTTTCTAATTTATTTCTAAAATCTACTTCGACTGTAACTGTTTTAAATTTATCTGTATTAATCAAATGTAAATTATATGATCCCATAAATACTTTATCATATTTCATATTAACCAATCCTTTCCCTTTTAGTATGCACTATAAATTATTTTTTAAACTAATATTATAGTTTTAAAGTACAATCTAGTGCTAAAGTTATCATTTTATCTAAATACTTTTCTCTTTGTTCGCTTGTTAATTTATCTTGGAAACAAAATGAATCAGATACTGTTAAAAGACAAGATGCTCTTTTTTTAAGTAAACTTGCATTATTAAATAAAGCAAACGTTTCCATTTCTACTCCCAAAACATTAAATTTATTTCTTTTTTCTATATAATTATTTTCTTCTTCATAAAAAACATCGGAACAATAAATATCCCCAAAAATAATATTAATCTTTTTTTCTTCAGCAGTTTTTTCTATAATAGCATTTAATGTTTGTGATGAAGTTATTTTATTGTATTTATATTTATTTTGTACTAATGCATAAGTTGATTCACTAACTGAATTTCTAACTAGAATAATATCATTTAATTTTAATGCATCACTATATGCACCACAAGAACCTATTCTTATAATATTATCTACATCATAAAACTTAAATAATTCATAAGAATATATCCCAATCGAAGGATTTCCCATTCCAGAAGGAAACACTGTAACTAATTTATCTTTATAATAACCGGTATATGCAGTGATTCCTCTTACTAAATTAACTAATTTTGCATTTTTTAAATAATTTCTTGCAATATACTCTGCTCTTTTTGGATCCCCGGGCATAAGTACAGTTTTTGCAATATCTTCTTTTTTTGCCTCAATATGTACTGTTGGCATAAACTCAACTCCTTTTTTTCATTTTTACTACTCACTATCTATCAATTCTAAATTAGGTACTAGAATTTCTAACGAATATGCGTTTTTATATATTTCTTTTTTAGAAAATTCTATTTCCGAAGATTTATTTGCTTCGATAATTTCTTTCATATATGGATTCATACTTCCTAATAAATTATTATCTTTATCATATATATTTACTACATATTCATTTAATTTAATACTCTTGTCATTTTTATTAAATATTTTCATACTAATAATAGTAGTATCTTTATCAATTTTATATACTATATTACTAAATGTTACATTTGATACTTCTTTTGATTTTGTTAATTCATTTTCAATTTCATTAGAAATATTATTATCTTTATTATCTTTATTATTATTTTTATCTTTTACTAAAACAAATATACCTATTATAACAATAACTAAAACTATAAATATTAACATTATTTTTATATTCTTTTTCATTTATTCACCACTTCTAATTCAGGAAGTTCAATTTTTAATTGATACTTATCCAAGTATTCCATATCAATTGTAAATCCCATATTATATTCTTGATTACTTTCTAAAACTACATCATTACTAAAATTATATATATTAATTAAATTATCATTTTCGTAAATACTAACTATATAATTATTTATTTTAACACTATTCTTATTATTATTTTTAGCAATCAATTCAAAATCAGTATATCCATCATTATAACTATAGTCTATACTTGATAATGATATATTAGAAATAGTTATATCTGATATCATATTATTATCGGTATTATTATCAGTATCATTATTAGTATTTTTCTTATCATTAAATAATTTTAAAGTAACAAGAGAAATCATTAATATAACTAGAATAATAACTATTCCTATTAAATATTTATCTTTTTTCATTTGAGCCTCCTAGTTAAAATTATAACAAGAATTTGAATAATAATTTCCAGCTTTACAATAATTAGTACAAGCTTTAGTTGCTTCATCATTGGTACTATAATCCTTTTTATCAAGAGGACAAGTATATATACTTTTACTACCAACTGTACCTGTTATTTGTTTAACACATGCATTCACTGCATCAGCTTTTTGACTATAATATGTACTATCAAAACTACAAGAATAATCTTTACCAGAAGATACTGTACCAGTTTCGGTAGTGCTACAATCACTACTAGAACTAGCCACATATGAACTTGTCACATCACAATAATAAGAATAAGTTGTTATCGTCTTAGCACAAGTATTAGTACAACTTTGGTAAACTTCCGTTGTATCTCCAACTGTTGAGCAAGAACCTAAATGACCATTTGGTTCACAAGAATAAGATTGCTTTGTATAACCATTAGGGCAACCATTATTCGTACAGGTCTTAGTTTTTCTAGTACCCCAAACATGTGAAGTAGTACATTTGTAATAATGCGTACAAGAACCATCAACATATTCTGTATCAGTGTAAGAGTCCTTTTCTCTTGTTATCGTACCTTGTACTGTTTTAGTACAATCACTACTAGCTGAAGCTTTGTCAGTATATCTTGTGTCATTAAAAGAACATTTGTAATAAGTATTTTCTGTAACTGTACCTGTTTCTTGTTTTTTACAAGCATTAGTTGCTGATCCTTCATCACTATAAGGATTATTATCTAAACTACAGGTATATTCAATTCTTGAAGTTGGAGTTGCATTTTCAGAATCGGTAATTGTAAGATTTTTTGTTATAGTATCAGACTTATTTCCTGCTTCATCTTCAATATATGTAGATACAGTTTTATCATTAACTCTTGTATCTAAGCCTAATAAGTGTTCTTCTTCATTAGTATTTTCATCATAATTTATATAATACTTTAAATTTTTAGGAGCAGTTACATTATCACTAGCACCACTTGGTTTTATTACATAATTATTTTCAGTAGTATTTAAAATCAAATCTGAAATTGTTGGTTTTGTTTTATCCATATTATATATTTTATTATCATCACTCAAACAGAAATAATCATATTTATCTTTATAGTCTTTGATTATAACACAAAAATCTACATTTTTTCCTTCGTTTCCAACTTTAACTTTCCAATTTTCAGCACTTTCATTTTTTGCTTCTGAAATAATTGCTGGTTCACGTTTGCCGTCATTTATAACACCATAATTAGTATATTCTTTATCAATTTGACTTAAGTTAGTTGCAATTATTTTTATACTAACATCATCAATATACCAACCAGAATTTCCAGTATTACCAGATACTTCGAAAGTAATTTTTACATCTGATTCACTATCACAATTTTCATTATTAAATGTTATATTTTCAGAAATATTTACTTTTGTACCACGATTTCTTTTTATTAAAATACTAGTATCTTTTGTAATTGCATTATTATCGATTTTAGTATTTAATATATTTTCTTTTAAATATCCTTTATTAATTAGCATTTCAACTGTAGTACAAGAATATTCTTCGTCAGTATTCTCAGGATCTACAAACCAATATTTATCTTGTCCTTTAAATTCCTCTGTATAACTACGAGCACTACTAACAATACTATTAATATTTACAGAGTTAGATTTTTCTTTAGAATTATTAATGGCGTTTCTTACTGCGATAAATCCCGCTACAGCAACTAATGACATAACAAGTATTGTAAGTAACAGCTCAATTAAGGTGAAACCTTTTTTCTTATTTTTATTCTTCATCTACAGTCCCTTCCTTTTTCATTAAAACTTCTCTTGGTTTTGATCCATTTGGTGGACCAATTATTCCTCTTTCTTCAAGTAAATCAATAATCCTTGCTGCTCTATTATAACCAAGTCGATACTTTCTTTGAATCAAACTTGCACTAATTTTTCCAGTATTAATAGCAAAATCTACTATTTCATTATATAAAGGATCATCATATTCATCTTCTGATTGATAATCATCATTTACTGTTGATGAACTACTATTTTTTTCTACAGTTAAACTTTCATCATACATTGCTTTTTGTTGAGAAATTGTAAAGTCAACTATTTTTTGTAATTCTTCTTCACTAACAAATGCCCCTTGTATTCTTATTGGATTATTTTCTCCCATTGGTTTAAATAACATATCACCTTTACCAAGTAATTTTTCTGCCCCTGCAGCATCAAGAATAGTTCTAGAATCAATTTGTGACGATACTGCAAATGATATACGAGAGGGAATATTTGCCTTAACAACACCGGTTATTACATCAGTCGAAGGTCTTTGAGTAGCAACTATTAAATGTATTCCAGCAGCACGAGCCATTTGGGTAATACGCATAATAGAGTCTTCAACTTCTTTGGCAGCAACTAACATCAAATCTGCAAGTTCGTCGATTATAACAACTATATATGGCATTTTTTGATATTCTGAATGGGTTTCACAAAATTCGTTATATCCTTTGATATTTTTATTTTTAGTGTGTTCGAATAAATCATATCTTCGTTCCATTTCAACTACAATATTTTTAAGTGCAACTGAGGCTTTTTTAGGATCTGTTACAACTGGAGCAAGCAAATGTGGAACACCATTATACATTGAAAGTTCAACCTTTTTAGGGTCAACCATAACAAGCTTTACTTCATCTGGTCTAGTTCTCATAAGAATTGATGCAATAATACAATTCATACAAACTGATTTACCACTACCAGTTGCCCCTGCTACAAGTAAGTGAGGAGTCGAATTAATTTCCATCCATTTAACTTTACCCATAATATCTTTACCAAGACCTACAGCAAGAACACTACATTTATCTGTTCCTGGAATACAAGATAATATTTCTTTAAAACTAACTGAACTATTAACTTTATTAGGAAGTTCTATACCAATAGTGCTTTTACCAGGAATTGGTGCTTGAATTCTAACATCTTTTGCCGCAAGTGCTAAAGCAATTTCTTTTTGAATAGATAAAAGTTTACTTACCTTTGTACCTGTTTTTAATTCTAATTCATATTGCGTTACCGAAGGACCAATATTTACTTGAACTACTTTTCCGACAATTTCAAATACCTTTAATGTTTCTTCAAGTTTTACTATCGCTTCTTTAGCATATATTTCATTATCTTTATTACTAGCACTCTTTACTGTTTTAAGTAAACTAAGTGGAGGTAATTTATAATTTTTATTAACCATTACTTCACTTTCATTATCAGTATTATTATTTGCATCCATTTTATTTATAGGAATATCATCTTCAGATTCTGGTTCTATTTCTTGTTCTTTAGTATGAGTAATTTCACTTACCGAAGATATAACAACATTCTTATCTTCTTTTGCTTCATTAACTTGTTTTTTATGTTCTTTTTCTTCATGATGTTTTTCTTTGATTGAATGAACTTTTTCTGTGGTTCTATCTTTCATTTTCTTAACCATATCATATATACTAAAATTAAAACATAATATCAAACCTAAAATACCTAAAGTTATAATTACTATATTAGTGCCATCTTTAAATAAACTATAAAAAGCATAAGAAAATACTGCCCCAATCATTCCTCCACCAGAATTATTAACTAACTCAGTAGATTTAAAAGTAAGAAGTAAATTATCAAATGTTTCAGTAATTATTTTTAAACCTTCCGTACCGTTCTTAGTAACATAAGTAGTATGTAAAAATACTAAGTAACAAATAACCATTATATAAAATCCAATTGCCTTTATTGAAAAGAAATTAGGACTTTTTCTTTTAATAATTAGATAACTTCCTACTAAAAGTAAATATATCAAAAAGAATATATATACTGTACCTACTAAAAATACCGAAAAACTTCTTACAAAATTACCCGCAGGACCATAATTTCCTATACCAATAATTGATAAAAGTATTATTAAAATACCCATTATTTCATTACTATATTCAAACTTCTTTTTTTCACTATCTTTTTTTTGTTTCTTCTTTGCCATATAATCCACCTTCTACAATAATAATTATAACAAATCAATAAGTTAAAGTAAAGAGATTTAAAAATGTAATTAATTATTATATTTTTTTATTAACATAATTAGTATAAAATAAAAAGGACTAAAGATTTATTAGTCCTTCATCTATATAAACGCGAAATCTTGCGACTCACGACACTATATAATATGCAAAGCCATAATTATTGGTGCATATTTTAATGTTTATTATATAGTTATTATTTACCAAAATACGAAACATATACTATTTATAACTTAGTATTATTATATGAAATATTTTTAAATTATTAACTATTTATAATTGTTTTTGATAATTTTTTCTATGGACTATAGTTTTTAATTCTATATCCATTCTTATTTATTTTTATTTTGATACTACCAAATATATCTGTTCTATATATCTTGCTATTACTTAAATTATCTAAAACACTAGGTTTAGGGTGATTATATCTATTGTTTTTTCCTACTGAAATAATTGAATACTCTGGATTAATAAAATAAGTAAAATATTTACTACTACTAGTATCTGAACCATGATGTCCTACTTTTAGAAAATTAGTATCACTTATGTTATAATTATTTAGTATGTCTTTTTCTCTTTTTATTCCAACGTCTCCCATAAAAAGGAATTTATAATTGTTATAATTTAAATATATTACATTAGAGTTGTCATTTTCGTTATCATAACAATTGGTATTTAAAAAATACAATGTATATTTTTCTAACATTATATATTTGATATTATTTAAATGATTAATACTCTTCTTATCTAAAACGTTAATTAACTCTAATTCTAAATCATTATATTTATCATTATTCAATATGACATTATCTACTTTTATATTATTAACTATATTTATTGCTTCCCCAATATGGTCGTAATCACCATGTGCTGATTGTCAATTAGTAAGTCGAATGCAAAGCTTTTATTTATAAAGAAAAAAGATTACTTTTTCGCAATCCTTTCATCTTTATCTTTATTCAAAACTCGATTAATATAATTGAATCCATCATTCATTTTTTCTTCAATTGATATATCTTTACTATAGATGTTTCTCAATTTATCCATAACTTTACTAGAATCATCTTCAAGTTCATAAAAGCTATCATATCCTCGTTCATCAAATTCAAACATTGTAGAAAATGGTTTATTATTCAAAATAAGATCAGTTACCATCTCACTATATTGCCATACTAAATATGGTGAGTCATATTCACGTCTTGGCGTTTCTGGATGAATTTGTTTCCATTTTTCAAACCATAAAAAATGTAGGGTTTCATGAGCACAAACTTCTAATAATTTAGAATCACCAACGCCTGTACCAATTGAAAAAGAAAAATTGTCTAAATATCTTGGAAAACCGGAATTAATCCAACAGTTGCACTTACTTCTTTTAAATTATTTGGCCATTTTATATTCAAATATGATGATAACGCCTTAAAATAACTATTATTATATTGTCCCCATAGTGCGTTATATCTTTCAGTTTCACTTTTTATTCTATCTTTATATTTATTATAATCATTAGTAACTATTTCTTCTATAACTTTATAACTTTCATTTCTAGACAGGTTTGTATCCAAATTAGCTAGTTGTGGAAAGTATTTAATTGTAAAATCATGAACGCTTAATGCTCCATTGTTTTAGAAATATACCCACTTTATAACATCTATGTTTTCTTACAAAGTCATTTCTTTAAACATAATTTTTGGTAAAGCCATATTATCACATCCTATATCTATTATATCACACAAGTTCATATTCTCTAACGGCAATTCTTTCATCTGAACAATATTCTATAACAAATTTATTTTCTCTTTTGCATATTAATATTCCCATTGTATTGTTATTACTTATTTCTTTTATGTTTTTATTTATGTAATTCATGTATTTTTGAACTTGTGATATATATTCAACTTTAAATTCTGTTACTTTTAATTCTACAACCACATAACAATTAAACTTTATATTAAATAATAACAAATCAATATAATGATTTCTGT
>OLHG01000491.1_pt1 | contig 28040 bp, 32 predicted proteins | sample 1605971 | NCBI WGS metagenome assembly OLHG01 (sample SAMN03283289) | human gut metagenome | biome: human-associated habitat; material: feces | host: Homo sapiens | place: Peru | collected 2012 | reverse complement strand
AATCAATCAACTGGTACTTATGGTAGATTTGAAGAGGCTTCTAAAAAAATTGACCCAAGAAAGGAATAATTTATGGAATTGTTTGAATATTATAATAATCGTATAGAAAAGATTACAAAGCTTTTAAATGAATATGGAATAAAAGATTTAGATGAAGCAAAAGATATATGCAAAAGTTACAATATATTTCCAGAGGTAAGTGTTAAAGAAGTTCAAAATATTGCTTTTGATGATGCTGTTTATGCTTATGTTGTTGGATGTGCAATTGCTTTAAAAAGTGGTGTTAAAAGTGCAAGCGAAGCAGCTATTTTAATAGGCAAAGGATTAGAAAGTTTTTGTATAGATGGAAGTGTTTCTGAAGAAAGACATATTGGAGCCGGTCATGGTAAACTTGCTAGTATGCTTTTAAGTGAAGATACAAAAGTATTTGCATTCTTAGCAGGACATGAATCTTTTGCAGCAGCAGAAGGAGCCATTGGTATTGCTAAAAGTGCTAACAAAGTAAGGAAAGAACCATTAAGAGTTATATTAAATGGTTTAGGAAAAGATGCTGCTCAAATAATATCAAGAATAAATGGATTTACTTATGTAAAAACAGATTTTGATTTCTTTACAGGAAAAGTAAATGTTGTAGAAGAAATAGCATATTCAGATGGAGAAAGATCAAAAGTTAGATGCTATGGAGCAAACGATGTTAGAGAAGGTGTTGCAATAATGTGGTTAGAAGATGTTGATGTTTCAATAACAGGAAACTCAACAAACCCAACAAGATTCCAACATCCAGTTGCAGGTACATACAAAAAAGAAAGAATTGAAGCAGGTAAAAAATACTTCTCAGTAGCTAGTGGTGGAGGAACAGGTAGAACATTACATCCAGACAATATGGCTGCTGGACCAGCTTCTTATGGTATGACAGATACAATGGGAAGAATGCATTCAGATGCACAATTTGCAGGATCATCATCAGTTCCAGCACACGTTGAAATGATGGGATTAATAGGAATGGGTAACAATCCAATGGTTGGAGCAACAGTTGCAGTAGCAGTTGCCTGCGAAGAAGCAATGAAATAATAATAAAAACATTGAAAGAGCAGTTATTTTAAACTGCTCTTTTGTATTAAGTTGCTATAAATTGGGAATATATTAATATAAAGGAGGAATTTTTATGAAAGACTATTTAGCAATTGAAGAAATAAAGGCTTTAGAGGTATTAGATTCTAGAGGAAATCCAACAGTACAAGTTGAGGTTATTACAGAAGAAGGAACAAATGGAGTAGCAATGGTGCCATCAGGAGCATCAACAGGAAGCTTTGAAGCAGTTGAACTAAGAGATGGAGATAAATCAAGATATTTAGGAAAAGGTGTATTAAAAGCTGTTGAGAACGTAAATAAAATAATTGCAAAAGAATTAGAAGGCATGAATGTATTTGAACAAGCAGAAATAGACAAAAAATTAATAGAAATAGATGGAACAGAAAACAAAGGCAAACTTGGAGCAAATGCAACACTTGGAGTGTCATTAGCTGTAGCAAAAGCAGCAGCAAATTCACTTGGAATGAGCTTATATAAATATATAGGAGGAGTAAATGCAAAAACATTGCCAGTTCCAATGATGAACATATTAAATGGAGGAAAACACGCAGACAATACAGTAAATATCCAAGAATTTATGATTATGCCAGTTGGAGCAAAATCATTTAGTGAAGGCTTAAGAATGTCAGCAGAAATATATCATACATTAAAAAAAGTTTTAAAGGCAAAAGGATTAGCAACAGGTGTTGGAGATGAAGGAGGATTTGCACCAAATTTATCAAGTGATGAAGAAGCTCTAAAACTTATAGTAGAAGCAATAAGCAAAGCTGGATATAAACCAGGAGAAGACGTAGTACTAGCATTAGATGTAGCTAGTACAGAAATGTATGATGAAGCTAAAAAAATAGGAAAAGAAGGATGCTATTATTTCTGGAAAACAGAAGAATTAAAAACAGAAGATGAAATGATAGAATACTTGGAAGATTTAGCAAATAAATATCCAATAATATCAATAGAGGATGGATTAGCAGAAGAAGATTGGGAAGGATGGAGAAAACTAACAGAAAAATTAGGAAATAAACTACAATTAGTAGGAGATGACCTATTTGTAACAAACATAAAGAGATTACAAAAAGGATTAGACAATAAAATAGCAAATAGCATACTAATAAAATTAAATCAAATAGGAACATTAACAGAAACATTAGATGCAATAGAATTAGCAAAGAAAAACGGATACACAGCAGTAGTATCACACCGCTCAGGCGAAACAGAAGATACAACACTTGCAGATGTAGCAGTAGCAACAAATGCAGGACAAATAAAAACAGGAGCACCATGCAGAACAGACAGAGTAGCAAAATATAACAGATTATTAAGTATAGAAGCAGAATTAGGAGATCTAGCAATATACCCAGGGCACAAGGGATTAAACAAGTAGGCACATAATAAGATTAAACATATTAAAAAATTGGAATTTGTTTAATTGAGGTGAGAGGTGTGATGTTGGAGGTGTGATTTATAGGGCCAAGGCTTCGCAGGCCTTTCTCTATTTCTCACACTTCTCACCTCACACTTCGCACTTCGTGAAATTCCAATTTATCTAATTCTTGATTTATTCAAAAAAAGGTGTTATTATATTTATGCCAATAAAACAAATAGAAAGGATATATCATGCTAGAATTAAAAGATATATGTTTTACAAGAGATAATAAAAAGATATTAGACAATGTAAGTTTAAAACTAGATTCTGATAAATTTATAGTAATAACAGGTCCAAATGGTTCTCGGAAAATCTACACTTGCAAAGATTATAATGGGAATTGAAAAACAAGATAGTGGACAAGTTATATTAGATGGAAAAGATATTTCTAAAAAGAAAATAGATGAAAGAGCAAAATTAGGAATAGCCTTTGCTTTTCAGCAACCAGTAAAATTTAAAGGGATTACTGTATATGATTTACTAAAATTATCTGCTAAAAAAGAAATTACAAGAAAAGAAGCATGTGAAATATTATCAAAAGTAGGTTTATGTGCAAAAGAATATGTAGATAGAGAAGTAAATGGATCTTTATCAGGTGGAGAATTAAAAAGAATAGAAATAGCAACTGTTGCAGTAAGAGATTCAAAACTTACAATATTTGATGAACCAGAAGCAGGTATAGACTTATGGAGTTTTAACAGTTTAATAAAAGTATTTGAAGAGATACGAAAAGAAACAAAAGGAACAACATTAATTATTTCTCATCAAGAAAGAATACTAAATATCGCGGATGAAATTGTTTTATTAAACAATGGACATATAGAAAAAATAGGCAAAAAAGAAGAAGTTATGTCTTCTATCTTAAAAACAGAAAAAAGTGATTGTTGTAGGTTAGGAGGAGAAAGCAATGGATAATGTAGATAAAGACTTACTAAAAGAAATCGCAGATATGAACGAAACTCCTAAAGGTGCATACAATATCAGAAAAAATGGACAAGGAATAGAAAGACAAGTAACTAAAAATGTAAATATAGTAACAAAAAAAGATAAACCAGGAATAGATATATTTGTTAAAGAAAATACAAAATATGAATTTGTTCACATACCGGTAATTATTACAGAGAGTGGACTAACAGATGTTGTATATAACGATTTCTATATTGGGAAAAATGCAGATGTAGTAATAATTGCAGGATGTGGAATACACAACGACCATCACAAAGATTCACAACATGATGGGATTCATAGATTTTTTCTAGAAGAAGGAGCAAGAGTAAAATATATAGAAAAACATTATGGAGAAGGCTCTGGAAAAGGAAAAAGAATTTTAAATCCAGTAACAGAAGTAACATTAAAAGATGGAAGTTATATGGAAATGGAAACAGTTCAAATAAAAGGTGTAGACTCAACAATAAGAACAACAAAAGGAATACTAGGAAAAGATACAAATTTAGTAATATCAGAAAAAATAATGACACATGGAAAACAAACTGCAACAACATCATTTGAAGTTGAATTAAATGGAGAAAATGCAAGCACACATGTTACATCAAGATCAGTAGCAGTTGATAAATCAGTACAAGAATTTAAATCAAATGTAAAAGGAAATGCAAAATGTTTTGGACATGTAGAATGTGATGCAATAATAAAAGATAGTGCAAAAGTAATAGCAATACCAGAAATTATAGCAAACAATGTAGAAGCAAACCTAATACACGAAGCAGCAATTGGAAAAATTGCAGGAGAACAACTAATAAAATTAATGACATTAGGATTAAATGAAAAAGAAGCAGAAGAACAAATAATACAAGGATTCTTAAAATAGAATGTAAGGGGGATGAATTTATCCCCTTACCTTAAATATTGGGGTGTCGCCAAGCGGTAAGGCATCGGACTCTGACTCCGACATCTCGTAGGTTCGAATCCTACCACCCCAGCCAAAATAAAGACTAGTTATGGCGAAAGCTATAACTAGTCTTTATTTTGGCTTAGATAGGAGGATTCGAAAAGGACGTGCCCGAAACGAAGTGAGGGTAAAAACAATCCCTTTGGATTGTTTTTAGGACGCGGCTTGCCGAATCCTACTAATGCTGATTAACTGCATATTGAAAATTAACATAAAATATGATATAATATTTGCGAATATTTGAAATGCTATAGGAGATTGTATAATATGTTAAAAGATGTTAAAAGAGGAAGAAAAAAAATAGAATTACCAATAGAAGAAATAGTAAAAAAGTGGGAGCAAGGTGTTACGCAGAAAGAACTTTCAAAAAAATATGGGGGTTCACAAGAACTTATTAGTAAAAGAATAATTGAATATTACGAAAAAGAAGAAAAGGAAAAACCAAAACGAAAAACAAAACAAAGAATAAAGCTACCAGTAGAAGAAATAGTAGAAAAGTGGGAGCAAGGTACTACACAGAAAGAACTCTCAAAAGAATATGGAGTTTCAGACAATACTATTGAAAAAAGAATATCTGAATATTACGAAAAAGAAGGAAAGGAAAAACCAAAACGAAAAACAAAACGAAGAATAAATCTGCCAGTAGATGAAATAGTGAAAAAGTGGGGGCAAGGTATTACACAGAAAGAACTCTCAAAAGAATATGGAGTTTCAGATGGTACTATTAAAAAAATAATATCTGAATACTATCGAAAGAAAGAAAATAATGAAAAAAAACTTAGAGTTCTTAAAAGTTCATCAATTATTGTAGAATATTTAAGAAAAGGATTAACTATAGAACAGATAGAATCAAGTGCACTTAAACAAAATATTATAGTGCCACAGGAAGTTATAGAAAAAGCAATTCAAAAGATTGAACAACCAAAAGCAAATAAAACAAACGAATCAAACGAAAGATAGATAAAAAATTACTAATGTAAAATATTGACAATTGCAAATAAAATATAGTATAATGAATATACTAATATAGATACTTTAAAAGTATTAAAAATGAGAGAGTTCCTGCTTTAGTGGAAGATTAAAAATGAGAGAGTTCCTGCTTTAGTGGAAGATTAAAAACAGGGGGTTACTATTAAGTAGCCCTCTTTAATTTTGCAAAGAAGGAGCGATTAGTATGGAAATTGAATTAAAAATAAAAAATGGGCATTTATTGATATATGAAGTAGACGCTTTATATAGAAAGTATTTAGAAGAATTTGAAAACAAAGTATCTCAAAAAGAAGGAAGAAAATTTTATGGAATTTTAATAAAAAAAGATGAACATGAATATTGTATTCCTTTTACATCAAAAGTTAAAAAAAGAAATTCTAAATTAACAATTAATATAAAAAACAAAAATAAAATTATTGCACAATTATTATTAAATAACATGATTCCTGTAACAGAAAAATGTACAAAATTAGTAGAAATAGAAAAGGAAAAATATGTTGATTACTTAAAAAGTGAAACAATCTATTTAAATAATAAAAATGTTACTAAAGAAATTATAACAAAAGTATCAAATATGTTTAAAGTATTAGAAAACAATGAAAATATAGATTATACCTTCTTTAAAGAAATATGTTGTGACTTTAAAAAACTAGAGAAAATCTATAAAAACTATGAATATTAATGCGCATTTTTAATGTAAAATACTGACAATAAATGCCTGCTAAAATATTGCTTTTATTTTTTTATTGTGACTAGTTGAATTTTAAGAAATTTAATGATAAACTACTTAATAAAGAGCGAAAGCTCAAATTATTTATTACAGGAGGATAATAGGCATGAAAGTAACTTTGGAAGATGGTCGGGAAACATTAACCATAAGAGTTGATGAGGAGGAAAAAAACCTCACAAAGGAAGAAGCTTTAGAAATAGTTAAAAAATATATTTCCAATCGAGAAAAAGAAAGAAAAGCTAAAAAAGCTTTAGAAAATGTGTTAAATTAATTGACAAAATCCAAAGCTAAAAAGCAAGGAAAGCACTTGAATAAGTGCTTTCCTTGCTTTTGTTGAATAGGAATAAATATTTAATGTTTTTTTATTGCTTTTTAAATTTAATGTGATAAAATAAGTATGAAAAGTATAACAAATCATACAAGGAGGGTTTTTTATGAATAAAGATAAATATGTTGGAATTAGTAAAGTGGGAGAAAAAGGACAGATAGTTATTCCAAAAGAAGCAAGAGATATGTTTGATATAAAACCAGGAGATTCAGTAGTGGTTTTATGTGATAAGAAAAAAGGAATGGCAATAGTTAAAGCTAATGTGTTAGAAGATAGTATTGATAAATTTATTCCGAAAGGAGACAAATAATATGAATGCAATTGAAATAAAAAAATTAACAAAAAAATTTAAAGACAAAGTTGCAGTAAATAATATTAATTTAGAAGTAAAAGAGGGAGAACTGTTTGCTTTATTAGGAACTAATGGTGCAGGGAAAACTACAACAATAAAAATGATGTCAACATTAATAATGCCAACAGATGGAGAAATAAAGGTATTAGGATATGATACAAAAAAAGACTATATGAAAATTAGAGAAAAATTAAATGTTTCACCACAAGAAACAGCAATTGCTCCTAATTTATCTGTTAAAGAAAACTTAGAATTTATGGCAGGAGTATATAAAATTAAAGACAAAGATATAAAAATAAATGAACTAATAAAAATGTTTAAATTAGAAGAAGTATTAAAGCAAAAAGCAAAAACATTATCAGGAGGCTGGCAAAGAAAAGTTTCAATAGCAATAGCACTAATAAACAATCCACAAATATTGTTTTTAGATGAACCTACTTTAGGACTAGATGTTATTGCAAGAAAAGAATTATGGAAAATAATAGAAAGTTTAAAAGGAAAAGTTACTATAATACTAACAACACACTATATGGAAGAAGCAGAAAGCTTATCAGATAGAATTGCAATAATGAATAAAGGAAATATAGTTCAAATAGGAACAGCAAAAGAACTTATAGAAAAAACAGGAGCAAAGAATTTTGAAGATGCTTTTGTAAAAATTGCTACTGGAGGTGAATTATAATGAGAACATTGAATTTTGCCAAGAGAAATTTTAAAGAAATTATAAGAGATCCATTAAGCATTATTTTTGCAATTATTCTACCATTATTTTTACTATTTATATTTCAACAATTTAAAATACCAAATGATGCATATAAACTAGAAAATTTTACACCAGGAATTATGATATTTAGTTTTTCTTTTATCACACTATTTACAGCTATGCTAATTTCAAAAGATAGAACAACATCACTTCTTACACGATTAGGAATAAGCCCAATGAAGCCAATAGAATATATATTAGGATATATGGTTTCTTTTATACCATTTATTCTATTACAAAATATATTATTGTTCATAGTAGCACTATTTTTAGGCTTGCAATTTAGCATAAATATAATTTGGACAATTGTAGTATCAATTGTAATAGCTGTGCTATTTATAGCAATTGGAATACTAATAGGAAGCCTAGTTTCAGATAAAGCTGCTTCTGGAATTTCAAGCATAATTATTCAGTTAGTGTGCTTTACAAGCGGAATGTATTTTCCAAAGGAAATGTTAGGCAATACATACTCAAAAATCTGTGAGTTTTTACCATTCGATTCTGCATTAACAATTACGAAAGGAATTCTAAATAACAATTTAGAAATAATAACAACACAAAATATAGTTATATTTTGTATATACACAATTGCAATACTAGCATTAGCAACAAGAATGTTTAGAATAAAAATGAAAAGTGACAATAAATAGTATTGACATGAAGAAAAATGACATATAAAATAATAGATGTAGGGGCAGGCCCTGTGTCTGCCAAAAAAGCTGTATGACTCGCCGTCCTAGACGACCCGCACTGCGAATAAATTAATAAAACAAAAGGAGAAACACAAATGATAAACTGTGTAACCGTTGGGATCGTAGCACACACAAAAGCTAATCTAATAAAAAATAAAGGAATAAATATAGACGGTATTCCATCAATAATATGGGGAGAAAAAGTAGTAAAGTCTTTATAGCAGTACATGGAAATATGTCTAATAAAGAAGATGAAGTTATAAAAATCCTAATATTGGGATTACTATAAATATGTTAAAGATAATCCTATAATTAATTGGAATAAAAAAACATATATCTTATATGGAAATAAAGACAATATGCAAAACGAAGATATAATCAAAAACTTTTCAAATAAATTTAATTGCGATTTAACTATACTAGAAAATGGAGAGCACTATTTTCATACGGAAGAACAGCTAAAATTTTACAAAGAATGGCTAGAGAAATTGTAATTTATGTGAGGTGTAAAAAATTTGTGATATTATAAAAATTAGAAAAATAGTAAGTTGTTAAGTAGGTGATGTAATGAAAAAATTGAATTCAAATCATTTAAAAGTAATAGCAATTATAGCAATGACAATTGATCATATTGCAGATTTAATTTACCCAGGAATGCCTAATAATATAATTTCAAATATATTACATATAATTGGTAGATTAACTGCACCTATTATGTTTTTCTTTATTTGTGAAGGCTTTTATTATACTAAAAACTTAAAAAAATATATTTTAAGATTATTTATTTTTGCAATAATATCTCATTTTGCATATTGCTTTGCCTTTGGAATAAATTATATGCCATTTAGTTCAGGAAATATTTTTAATCAAACAAGTATTATGTGGTCTCTTGCTTGGTCAGTAGTTGCTCTTTATATTATAAATTACAAAACTAATTTAAAAGAATGGCAAAAATGGTTACTAGTTATTTTAATAAACATTATAACTTTTTCATCTGATTGGAGTTGTATAGCAGTAATGGCAATTTTATCTATGTATTCCAATAGAGGCAATTTAAAAAAGCAAATTATAAGTATGAGTTTTTGGATTATAATTTATGCAGTTATTTCATATTTATTTGTAAGTAAAACATATGGATTAATTACATTAGCAGTTATATTAGTATATCCATTATTAAATTTTTATAATGGAGAAAAAGGCAAACTAAACTGGATGAAATGGTTCTTTTACTTATATTATCCACTACATTTAGTCATTATAGGAATATTAAGAATAACAATATATGGAAATATACCATTATTATTTAATTGATAAAGTATAATTTATTAAACTCTAGGAACAAAAGGGGTCTGTCCCCATTCGTTTCAAAATTAGAAGATGGTACATTTGAAGTAAGAATTCCTGTACCAGATAATTTAAAAGGTAAAGAACTTGTGGCATATTATACTTCAAGTGATGGAAAAACAGAAGAATATAAAGTTGAAGTAAAAGATGGATATGCTATATTTAAAACAAAACACTTTAGTATTTATACCTTAGCTGAAAGTGAAGTCGAAAATGGAAACAACAATGAAAATAACGGCAATACAGAAATAAATGATAATAACAATGAAAATACAGAGACTAACAACACAAGCAATTCAAAAAGTCCCAAAACAGGTGACAATATATTAGTTTTTGTTGGGATGTTAACTATAGCTATTATAGGTATAGTAGTTACAAGTGTATTAAAAAAAAAAAATAAAGTTAAATAGTATTAATAAAAAACAGATAGCTAGCATTGCTAACTATCTGTTTTTGTGATATAAATCATATTAAGAATTAATTTATAAGGAGGTATTTTTGAGAAAATTAAGATTGGATCTCGTAGTAATCTAAAAGAAAGATTATTAGGAGGTAAAGAAATGAATATAGAAGATTATGGATTTAAAAAAGAAAATTATATAATAGATGGAGCAGGAATACCTGCACGAATAATAACAACATATAGGGACAGATACGAAATTGCATGTAACAAAGGAAAGACATTTGCTAGACTAAAAAAAGGAAGCTATTATGATAATCCAAATTCAATATATCCTACAATAGGAGATTTTGTTTTAATAGAATGGAATGACTTAGGTGATAGCTTAATTTTAGAAACACTAAAAAGAGAAAGCTCATTTTCAAGAGCTTCTGCTTCAGCAGATAGAAATCATGAGCTACATAAACAACATGAACAGCTAATTGCAGCAAATTTTGACTATGTATTTATAATGCAATCTTTAAATGATAATTTTAATATAAGAAGAATAGAAAGATATTTAAGTTTAGCATGGAATTCTGGTGCGATACCAGTTATAATACTTACAAAATGTGACTTGATAGAAAATTATAAAGAATACATTTCAGAAGTAGAAGATGTTGCAATAGGTGTAGATGTTCATGCTATAAGTTGCAAGACAAAAGAGGGGCTAGAAGACTTAAATAAATATTTTCAAAAAGGAAAAACACTTGTATTTTTAGGCTCATCTGGAGTAGGAAAATCAACTTTGGTAAATGAACTTATGGGAAAAGAAGTTATGAAAACAGGTGAAATAAGAGAAGAGGATTCAAGAGGAAGACATACTACAACAAATAGAGAACTACTAATGTTACCAAATGGAACAATGATAATAGATACACCAGGAATGAGAGAACTTGGAATGTGGAATTGTGAAGAGGGGCTTGATAAAACTTTTAAAGATGTAGAACAATTCTTGGGTACCTGTAAATTTTCAGACTGTACACATACGAATGAGCCAGGTTGTAGAATATTAGAAGCAATAGAAAATGGGAAACTATCTCAAGAAAGATACAATTCTTATTTAAAATTAAAAAATGAAGCAAAATATAATAGTGACAGCGAAGCATATTTAAAAGAAAAAAGAGATAAATTCAAAGAAATTTCTAAAATAAACAAGAAAAATAAAAATAGTATTTTGTAGAAATAAAGAATGAAAAATGGCTAAAATAAACAAAATATTTGATCTAGGAATTGATTTTTCAAATAAGAAACCAATAGAAATAGCAAGAGATATATTTATATTGTTCATAACAGATGTTATCGCAAGAATATGGCTAGGAAATAATTTTATAAGAGAACAAAATGGCTTAGAATTGCCCTTTGGTCTTGCCAATATAAAGCATTAAAAAGAAGGTGATTTAAAAGAAACAATTAAAAACAGGAACATTTCTAATAATTTTAGGTAATATATAGTAATATAAACTTTTAAGTAAAACTTGATTAAATAATACAAAAAACATATAATAGTATTGCTTTAATAATTATAGATGATATTGATGGAAATTTGCAATGTATAAAATCTATTAATATTATAGAGATTTATACTAAAAGCAATTTACATATATTTAAAAAATGAATATTTAGACTTAAATATCGTTTTATTTACATTAAGGGGTTATAGAAATGAATATAGTAGTTCAAAAATATGGAGGCAGTTCTGTAGCAGATGGTCCTGGTTTGAATAATGTTTGTAAACATATAATTCGGGGCTAAAGAAAAAGGAAAAGGAGTTGTAGTCGTAGTATCAGCACAAGGGAATATGACAGATGAATTATTAAAAGAGAAAGGAGAAATTTCAACAAAAGAGAATTTAAGAGAGCAAGATGTTTTATTAGCAACTGGAGAACAAATTACTATAGCAAAATTATCAATGTGTTTAAGTGATTTGGGATATAAGGCAATATCTCTTCTTGGTTGGCAAGTTCCAATAATTACTGATTCTAATTATGGAGATGCTAATGTTATAGATATAAAAACTGATAGAATACTAAAAGAATTAAAAGAAGAAAAAATTGTAATAATTGCAGGATTTCAAGGGGTAACTAGAGATAATAATATAACAACATTAGGAAGGCGGAGGCTCTGACACTACTGCAATAGCTTTAGCTAAGACACTTGGATTAAAAGAATGTGAAATATTTAAAGATGTAGACGGAATTTATTCAGAAGATCCAAACAAAAACAAAAGTGCAATAAAATACAAAAAGATATCATATAATAAAATGATAGAGATGGCAGAAGATGGGGCAAGAGTATTGCACTGCAAATGCGTAAAAATGGCTAAAAAAGAAAATATTAAGATAATAGTAAAATCTACTTTTAATTTTGATAGTATAGGAACAGTAATATATGAAGAAGGAGAGATAAAATGATGATAAGAATTGGAATAATAGGATATGGAAATTTAGGTAAAGGGGTGGAACTTGCAATCTTAAATAATAATGATATGGAACTAAAAGCAATATTCACAAGAAGAGACCCCGACAATATAAAAACAATAACAAATGTAAAAGTAAATTCAATTGAAGAGATAGAAAATTGGAAAGATAAAATAGATGTTATGATTTTGTGTGGAGGATCAGCGAAGGATTTACCAGTTCAAACACCAAAATTTGCGTCAATGTTTAATGTAATAGATAGTTTTGATACACATGCAAAAATACCAGAACATTTTAGAAATGTAAATGAAAATGCAAAACTATCTAAAAAAATAGCTTTAATTTCATGTGGATGGGATCCAGGAATTTTTTCATTAAATAGATTGTTATCGGAATGTTATTTACCAAAAGGAAATACATATACATTTTGGGGGAAAGGAGTAAGCCAAGGACATTCTGATGCGATAAGACAAATAGAAGGAGTTAAAGATGCAAAACAGTACACAATACCAATAGAAAAAACAATCGAAAAAGTGAGAAATGGAGAAAATCCAGAATTAACAGCTAAAGAAAAGCATATAAGAGAGTGCTTTGTTGTCCTAGAAGAAAATGCAGACAAAGAAGAAATAAAAAAAGAAATAATAAATATGCCAAATTATTTTGCAGATTATGATACAATTGTAAATTTTGTATCAGATAAAGAGTTAAGAGAAAACCATAATACAATGCCACATGGTGGATTTGTAATAAGAAGCGGAAAAACAGGGAAAAATAATGATTCGAATGAGATAATAGAATATTCTTTAAAATTAGATTCTAATCCGGAATTCACAGCAAGTGTATTAGTAGCATATGCTAGAGCTGTATATAAACTATATCAAAAAGGTGAATATGGAGCTATTACCATTTTTGATATACCACCAGCATTACTCTCAACTAAAACACAAGAAGAATTGTTAAAAGACATATTATAAAGGAGGAGAGGATAGAATGAAAAAAATAATATTTAAAGGTTGTGGAACAGCTATTGTAACTCCATTTACAAAAAATGGTGTTAATTTTGATGAATTTAGAAAATTAATTGAGTATCAAATTAAAGAAGGAGCAGATGCAATAATTGTTTGTGGCACTACAGGTGAATCTTCAGCAATGTCTATGCAAGAAAAAAAAGAAACAATAAAATTTGCTATAGATGTGGCAAACAAAAGAATACCAATAATTGCTGGAACAGGAAGTAATTGCACTAAAAATGCAATAGAAATGTCAAAATATGCTGAAAGCGTTGGTGCAGATGCGGTTTTACTAGTGACGCCATATTATAATAAAACCACACAAAAAGGATTAGTTGCTCATTATAAAGCTATATCAAGTGAAATAAAGATTCCAATAATATTATATAATGTACCTTCTAGAACAGGTGTTAACATATTACCTAAAACATGTTTGGAACTTTCAAAATTAGATAATATAGTTGCAATAAAAGAAGCAAGTGGAAATATATCACAAGTGGCAGAAATAGCAAATTTATGTAAAGATAATTTAGCAATATATTCTGGAAATGATGACCAAATATTGCCAGTACTTTCGGTTGGAGGTATAGGAGTCATTTCAGTACTTTCTAACATTATTCCAAAGGATGTACATGATATGGTTTATAATTTTTTAAATGGAAATATAAAAACAGCCATAGAATTACAACTTAATACTTTAGATTTAACATCATGTTTATTTTCGGAAGTAAATCCAATACCAATAAAAGAAGCATATAATATTCTTGGATATAATGTTGGAATTCCGAGATTACCATTAATAAGAATGAGTGATGAAACAAGAGAAAAGCTAATCCAAGAAATGAAAAAATATGGATTGATTGAGGTGAAAAAATGAAAATCTTAATTAGCGGAATAGCAGGTAGAATGGGGCAAGAGCTTTTAAAAGAAATAGAAGAAAGTGATGATTTTATTGCTTGCGCCGGATATGATAAAATAAAGTGTAACAGTAGAATACCAGTATATGACAACATAGAAAAAATAAAAGAAAAACCAGATGTAATAATAGATTTTTCTAATCCTAGTGCTACATTTAATATTTTAAAATATGCAAAGAAAAATATAATACCAATAGTAATAGCAACAACAGGATTTAATGATAGTGAGACAAAAATAATAAATGAAGAATATGCAAAATTAATTCCTATTTTCAAATCAAACAATATGTCTTATGAGATTAGTTTAATGAATGAAATTATATCAAATTTAGCAACTAAACTTAAAGAGTCAGATATTGAAATAATAGAAACACATCATAGGAATAAAATAGATAGTCCAAGTGGAACAGCATTAATGCTTGCTGATTCTATAAATGAGACATTAGGAAACAAGTTAGAATATGTATATGATAGACATGATAAGAAAAATAAACGTAGTAATACTGAAATAGGAATTCATTCCGTTAGAGGAGGAACAGAAGTTGGAAAGCACAGCGTAATATTTTTTAGTGAGGATGAAAGCTTAGAAATAACACACAATGTAACATCAAGAAGAATATTTGCAAGAGGTGCTTTAAAGGCAGCTAAATATATTATTAATAAAAAATCAGGAATGTATAATATGAAAGATTTATTAAAGGAAGAAGAAAAATATGAAAAATAAAAAATTAGCAATAATCGGTGCTACTGGTTTAGTAGGGCAGACTGTTTTAAAAGTATTGGAAGAAAAAAATATTCCTAATTTTGAATATGAACTTTTTGCATCTAAAAAATCACAAGGCAAAAAAGTTAGATTCATGAAAAGAGAATATGAAATAAAAGAATTAACAAAGGAAACATTCAATAAAAAATTTGATTATGCAATATTTGTGGCTGGTGCCAAAGTATCAAAAGAATATGTGCCAATTGCAGTTCAAAATGGTACAATTGTAATAGACAACAGTAGTTATTTTAGAATGAACAAAGATGTACCGCTAGTAGTTCCAGAAGTAAATGCTAAAGATATAAAGAAACATAAAGGCATTATAGCTAATCCAAACTGCTCAACTATACAAGCAGTAGTTGCATTAAAACCATTAAATGATGAATATAAAATAAAAAGAATAGTGTATTCTACATATCAAGCAGTATCAGGGGCAGGAAGTAAAGGCGTAAAGGACTTAGAAAACACATTAAAAGGATTGAAAAATCAAAAATTTCCATATGTAATTGCAAATAATTGCATACCTCAAATAGACTCATTTACAGAGGATGGATATACTAAAGAGGAATTAAAAATGATAAATGAAACAAGGAAAATTTTAGATAATCCCAAAATGAGAATAACTGCTACAACGGTAAGAGTCCCAGTTTTAAATTCACATTCTGAATCAATAAATGTTGAATTTGAAAAAGAAATAGATATAAATAAAATAAAGGAATTATTATCAAATAGTCCGTCGATTATAGTTCAAGACGATATAAAAAATGGAATATATCCATTAGCCATAAATTCAACAGGAACAGACGAGGTATATATTGGAAGAATAAGGAGAGATTATAGCGTTAAATCTGGAATAAATATGTGGGTAGTGGCAGACAATATAAGAAAAGGTGCTGCAACTAATGCTATTCAAATACTAGAAAAATTAATATAAAGGAACGATTGGATCTTATATAAGAAAAAAATAACATATATACGTAATATATTCAGTAGTACTACACCAGAACAATATGAAATAGAAGTTGTATTTAAAGAAGAGTATAGCGAAGATTTTAAAAGCATATTAAAAAATGGCAAATTAGAAATAAGAACATCTGTACAGAATAATAAGAAGGACTTGATAAAACTTTTAAAGATGTAGAACAATTTTTGGGTACTTGTAAATTTTCAGACTGTACACATACAAATGAGCCAGGTTGCAGAATATTAGAAGCAATAGAAAATGGGAAACTATCTCAAGAAAGATACAATTCTTATTTAAAATTAAAAAATGAAGCAAAATATAATAGTGACAGCGAAGCGTATTTAAAAGAAAAAAGAGATAAATTCAAAGAAATTTCTAAAATAAATAGAAAAAGGTAAAGGGCGTTTTCAGACGCCATTTTAATATACTATAATCAAGATTTCCTCATTTCATTCGGAAACTCAAATCGACGAGAACAAAGAGCGACTTAAGTTGCTTTGTTCACTAACATATTAGTTATAGTCTTAGCTACAATATTAATCATTTTTTCATAATCTAATTCCCTATGCTTATGATAAACAATTTCATGACACAAGTTATCTATCATACCAATAGCAACATGCACTTCCTCACTAAGATTTTCAGATTTAAAGCCATTTTCTAAAAGAATGGATGTAACTTTATTTGCCATTTCCATTTCAGAATTATGAAAAATTTGGGCAACTTCTTGGTCAGAATGTGTCATTGCAATTATTTCTTCGTGAGCTGTTTTAGAAATTTTATGATTTTTAATAAATTTATTTATCATATCTCTTAAAATAGAAGAGAAATTTTCCTTATTAATATTTGTTTTTATATTTTCATTTGCAATAAATAACATAGGATAAAAAAGAGAATTTGCATATAATCTAATTCCTTCTATTAAAATGTCATGCTTATCTTTAAAATATTGATAAACAATGCCAGTAGATACTCCTGCAACCTTTGCAATTTCAACAGTATTAGTATTGTAATAACCTTTTTGGCAAATTAGCTCAAAGCCAGCATGTATAATTTTTTCTTTCTTTTCAATAGAGCGTTTTTGTATTGGTTTTCTTATTTCTGCATTACCCATTAAATTACCTCCATTAAATAGTTTAAAAGTATTATAGAATTAAAAACAAAAAAAGTCAAGAAATGTGAAAAAAAATTCATATTATATTGACTTTTTTTAAAAGTATAATATAATAACAAAAGAAAATATGAATAATAATTCACATATTAAGGAGGAACTATGAAAAAGATAGTAGAATTAAAAAATGTAAGCAAAATATACAAAACAGGAGAAAAAGAATTTAAGGCTTTAGACAACATAGACTTATCAATAAATAAAGGTGAATTTGTTGTTGTACTGGGACCATCTGGAGCAGGAAAATCTACCTTACTTAATTTAATAGGAGGAATGGACATACCAACATCAGGAAGTATTTTGATAGATGGAGAAGATATTTCAAAATACAATGAAAATAAATTAAGTGAGTATAGAGCAGAAAACATAGGATTTATTTTTCAATTCTATAACATTTTACCAACATTAACAGTTATAGAAAATGTGGATTTAATAAAAGATGTTGTTAAGAACGGAATGGACAGTAAAGAAGCAGTAAAAGCTGTAGGGCTAGAAGAACATCTTAATAAATTCCCAAATCAATTATCGGGAGGGGAGCAACAAAGAGTATCAATAGCAAGAGCAATAGCTAAAAAGCCAAAACTATTATTATGTGATGAACCAACAGGAGCACTTGATTCTAAAACAGGTGTAGATATTTTAAAACTATTAAAAAAGCAATGTGATGGAAATAATGGAGCAAATACAGTAATAATAGTAACACACAATAGCTTATTTGCTGATATTGCAGATACAGTAATAAGAGTAAAAAATGGAAAAATAGAAAGCGTAACTGCAAATCCAAATCCTAAAAAGATTGATGAGGTGAAATGGTAATATGTTAATAAAAAAATGTTTACGTGACATAAAGCTTAATAAATCTCAATTCTTAAATATATTTATAATGGTATTTTTAGGGGTATTTGTATTTGCTGGAATTCATAGTTATATGGACGGAATGAGAAAAAGTGGAGAAGCTTATTACGAAAATAATAACTTACAGGATTTATGGCTTACAGGAGAAAATTTTTCAGATGATGATTTAAAAGAAATAAAAAATATAGAAAATGTAAAAGATGCAGAAAGACTTTTAACAATAGAAACAGACCTTTTAGATTTTAAAAATGTGTCGATAGAAACAAATTTTATAGAAAGCAATAACATTTCTAAAATGTATATTGTTGAAGGAGAAGAATTTGATAAAAATAAATCAGGAGTATGGTTTGATAGCTATTTAGCAAAAAATCTTAATTTAAAAGTTGGAGATGAAATTAAATTCAAATATAAACAATATGAAATAAAAGAAAAAATAGTAGGATTAGTAAACACACCAGACCACATATATACAGTAAAAGATGAAAGTGCTTTGTTTCCAACACATAAAGATTATGGCTACATGTACTTATCTATAAATGAATTCCCAACAGATTTTATTTATGATGAAATTAGAAAAAATATGAAAGAAAAAAAACCATATTTAAAAAATGTAGAAATTTCTAATGAAATGATAGAAAAAAGTATAGACAATTTTAAAATTTCAGATTATTATATTTTTAGTAGTGTAATAGTAGATGTAGATGATATAAGCAAATTAGATGAAACAAAAAGAGAAATAGAAAACAAGATAACCTCTGCAATAGCAGTAACTGATAGAGATACAAATTCTTCTTATGTAACACTTAATGCAGAAATAGAAGAAGGAAATACATATTCAAGTGTATTTACACTGCTTTTCTTATTTATTGCTATGCTATCTGTAATTACAACAATGAATAGATTTGTAAAAAAAGAAAGAACACAAATAGGAACATTAAAAGCGTTAGGAATAAAAAGAAGAAAAATAACAAGACTATATGTAAATTATGGATTTATAATAAGTTTAGTAGCAAGTGCGTTAGGACTTTTAGTAGGAAATTTTACAATAGGAAAATTCTTTATGAATATGGAAATGGAATATTTTGAAATTCCTGTTTACAATACAGTTTTATTACCAATAGTTTATGAATTAGCAATAGGAGTTATTTTAATAGTAACACTTGTTACATATTTATCTTGCAGAAAAATATTAAAAGAATCAGCAGTAGAAGCACTTAGAACAGAAATCCCAAAAGTAAAAACTAAAAATTTAGGAATAACATCAAAAGGAATATTTAAAAAAGCGTCAGTATCTACAAAGTGGAACATAAGAGATATTGGTAGAAACAAAGGTAGAAGCATAATGGCAATAGTTGGCGTTATAGGTTGTACGATGCTTTTAGTATGTGCATTTGGCTTGCTAGATACTATGAATTCTTACTTAGAATGGGAATTTGATGTAATAAATGGTTTTAAATATAAACTTTCGTTAGATGCAAATCATACAGAAGAACAACTTGAAAATTTAACTAATAAATACGGAGAAGCAACAAGTCAAACACTTGGAATAGAAATTCAAATTAATGATAAAAAAGAGACAAACACTCTTGTAATAAATGATGCAAAGGATTATTTAAAATATACAGACCATAACAAAAAATATATGACTTTAAATGACAATGGAATATATGTTACAGAAAAATTTGCAAACAAATTTAATCTAAAAATAGGCGATGAAATAAAATTCCATGTATTTGGAGATGACAATTGGTATACATGCAAAATAGAAGGATTTAATCGTGATCCACAAAATCAAAATTTAAATATGACAAGAAAATTCTATGAAAGTTTAGGATTAGATTACAAACCAGATTCTTTATATACGAATGAAGACTTAAGTGAAGTAAAATCTTTGGATGGAGTAAATGTAATTCAAAGTATTACTAACTTAAAAGATGGTATGCAAAGTATGCTAGAAACAACAAAAACAATGGTTATAATTTTAATAATAGTATCTGCAATACTTGCATTTGTAATAATATACAATCTAGGAATATTATCATTTAGTGAAAAACAATATCAATTTGCTACACTAAAAGTTTTAGGATTTAAAAACAAACAAATAAAGAAAATATTCGTAAAACAAAATTTATGGCTTTCAATTATTGGAATTATTGCAGGTTTACCATTAGGATATTTTATGATAGTATATATATTTGAAAAAGCTTTAGGAGAAAACTATGATTTTATAGCACAAGTAAATGTATTATCATATTTGTATGCTGCTATTGGAAGTTTAGTAGTTGCAATTTTTGTAAATAAAGTTTTAGCAAGAAAAGTAAAAACAATAGATATGGTTTCAAGCCTAAAAGGAAACGAATAAAAGAAAATTTGTAGGGAGGCTACTTTTGGTGCCATACAAGAAAGAGAGGAATATATGGATTTAGTAATCGGATTAGCAATACCATTTTTAGGAACAACTTTAGGTGCAGCAATGGTATTTTTAATGAGAAACAAAATGAATTCTAAAGTAGAAAAACTGTTATTAGGATTTGCTTCTGGAGTAATGATTGCAGCTTCTGTATGGTCTTTACTTATTCCATCAATAGATATGGCAGAAGGACAAGGAAAAGTAGCGTGGATTCCTGCAACAATAGGTTTTATACTAGGAATTGTATTCTTACTAGTACTAGATAGTGTAATACCACATTTGCACTTAAATAATGAAAAACCAGAAGGAATAAAAGCAAAATTAAAGAAAACAACAATGATGGTGTTTGCGGTTACACTTCATAATATACCAGAAGGAATGGCTGTTGGAGTTACTTTCGCAGGTGCTCTTATAGGAAATACAGGAATAACAATGGCAGGTGCTTTTGCTTTAGCAATAGGAATAGCAATACAAAACTTTCCAGAAGGAGCTATTATATCAATGCCATTAAAAAGTGAAGGAATGTCAAAACCAAAAGCCTTTTTATATGGAACCCTTTCTGGCATTGTAGAGCCAATAGGTGCCATTATTACAATATTGCTTACAAATGCTATAGTTCCAATACTTCCATACCTTTTATCATTTGCGGCAGGTGCAATGATATATGTGGTTGTAGAAGAACTAATACCAGAATCTCAATCAGGAGAGCACTCAAATATTGGAACAATAGGAGTTGCAATAGGATTTGTAATTATGATGATTTTGGATGTAGCATTAGGATAATATAAATTATAGGAGGTATAAAAAGTATGATTAAATTAGTGCTAGTTAGACATGGACAAAGTATGTGGAATTTAGAGAATAAATTCACAGGATGGACAGATGTAGAGCTATCAGAACAAGGAATAAGAGAAGCTAAAGAAGCTGGAAAAATATTAAAAGAACAAGACTTTCACTTTGATTTAGCTTTTACATCAGTATTAAAAAGAGCAGAAGACACATTAGATTACATTTTAAAAGAAATGGGAGAAAAAAATATAGAAATAAAAAGAAGTTGGAAATTAAACGAAAGACATTATGGAGCATTGCAAGGACTAAACAAGGATGAGACAAAAGAAAAATATGGGGCAGAACAAGTATTGCTTTGGAGAAGAAGTACAGATGTAAGACCACCAGAATTAGAAGAAAATGATCCGAGATATCCAGGAAATGATCCAAAGTACAAAGATTTAACTAAAGATGAATTGCCTAAAACTGAAAACCTTGTAGACACAATAAAAAGAGTTGTAGAATATTGGGATTCAGATATTAAACCAGAACTAGAAAAAGGAAAAAGAATTATAATAGCTGCACATGGGAATAGCTTAAGAGGATTAATAAAATATTTAGACAATATTAGTGATGAGGATATAATAAAACTAGAGCTACAAACTGGAAATCCAATTTGCTATGAATTAGATGATAATCTAAAACCAATAAAACATTATTATTTAAAAAAATAAAACATAGGAGAAAAGATATGAGAGAAGTAAGTAAGGAAAAATTAAATGAAGTAGAAAAAGAGTATTTAAACAACCCAAGCAATACAATAGCAAGAAGAGCATTAGTAAAAAGTAGAATGAGCTTTATTTCAAGAGTAAATGAACAAACAGAATTTACAAGAAATATGTTCTCAATTGACTTAAAAACATTACCTGCATCAGATCAAAAAATGAGTGGAAGGTGTTGGATATTTGCAGGATGTAATGTTATTAGGGAAAAAATAGCTAAAAAATATAATATAGAAGAATTTGAATTATCACAAAACTACATAGCTTTTTATGATAAATTAGAAAAATGCAATTACTTATTAGAAAGCATAATTTCATTAAAAGACAAAGAAAAAGATGATAGAACATTAGATAATCTATTAACTGTTGGAATTCAAGATGGAGGACAATGGGACTTATTCGTAAATATAGTAAACAAATATGGATTAGTACCAAAAAATGCATTTCCAGAAACATTCCAAAGTTCTAACACAGCAGGAATAGATAATTTATTAAATAAATATATTCGTAAGTTTGCATTTGAAATAAGAAATAGCAATGAAGATGTAAATAGCAAAAAAGAAATGTTTATGGATAATATATATAAGATTTTATGCAGTTGTTTTGGAGTGCCACCAAAAACATTTTCATTTGAGTATGTAGATAAAGATAAAAAGTATAACATTATAAAAGACTTAACACCAATGTCATTCTATAAAGATATAGTACAAATGGACTTAAATGAATATGTAAGTATAATAAACAGCCCAACAGACGACAAACCTTTTAATAAAGCATATACAGTAGATTATATAGGAAATGTTATAGAGGGTAATGAAATATTATATTTAAATTTAGAAATTAATAGATTAAAAGAACTTACAATTAGCCAATTAAAAGACGGAGAACCGGTTTGGTTTGGATCAGACTGCGTAAAATCAGGAGATGCAGATGATGGAATATGGGATGATGCTTCATTCGATATAGACACTTTGTTCCAAATAGATAGTTCAATGACAAAAGGAGCTATGCTAGATACAAGAGAAAGTGCAATGAATCATGCTATGGTAATAACAGGCGTAAATCTAGAAAATGAAAAACCAACTAAATGGAAAATAGAAAATAGTTGGGGAGACAAAAAAGCAAATAAAGGATATCATGTAGCAACAGATTCATGGTTTACAAAATTTGTTTATCAAGTAGTTGTAAATAAAAAATACTTAACAGAAGAAGAAAGAAATGTTTTAAACACAGAAAAAATAAGATTAAGACCATGGGACCCAATGGGAACATTAGCTTAAGCAAGTTGAACAGAAGGTAGTATTTAAAAATACTGCCTTTTATGATATACTTAAACACATTAAATTTAGAAGGGATTGAAAAATATGAAAATAATGTGTATATCAGATATTCATGGAAATATAGAGTGCTTAGAAAAAGCAATAGAAAAATTTGAGGAAGAAGATGCAGAAAAACTAATTATACTAGGAGATTTTTCTTCATATTATTTTTCATCAAGTGATTTTGAAGTAGCAGAAATACTAAATAATATGGCAGGCTCTATAATTGCAGTAAAAGGAAATTGTGATAATTCTGAAATTGATGGTATTTTTAACTTTGGCTTAACATATATAAGAAATATAACAGTAAATAATGTAAAAATTACATTAACACATGGGCATATATATAATAGAAATAATTTACCAGAAGAATGTGGTCAAATATTTTTATATGGACATACACATGTTGGAAGCATAGAGAGAATAGGCGATAGAATAATTGCAAATCCAGGATCAATATCAAAACCAAGAGGAGGAAGTTGCAAAAGCTATATAACAATTGATGAAGAAAATATAACCTTAAAAAAATTAGACGGAGAGGTTATTAGAAAAATTAATATAAATAACACTTCCCACATCAATTAAATAAATAAAGAAAAAAATCAAAAACACTTGATTAATGAAGAAAAAAACAATATAATGTATGCGTAATAAAATTTTAAAGGAGGAAAACCTATGAAAGAGTTTTTTAAGCATTATGGTCAGACAGTAATATTGCTACTTTCTATAATTATAGGGGCAATAATAGGTTTAATATGGAAGGAAGGTGCAACAGTTTTAAGTCCATTTGGAGACATTTTCTTAAACTTGATGTTTGTTATAATAGTACCATTGGTATTCTTAACAATAAGTACATCAATTGCAAGAATAAAGCAACCAAAGCGTTTAGGCAAAATAATGGGTTCAATAGTTTTAGTAATTGTAATAACATCAATTATTGCAGTTTTAGTAGGGCTATTAAGTACATTTTTTGTTAAACTTGTGAATGTAGAAGATGGCAAAGCTATACTAGAATCATTAGAAAATAGCAGTGAAGAAGTAGCTACAGAAGAAACAGAAGAATTAAACATACTTGAAAGAACAGTATCTGCAATAACAGTTTCAGATTTTAGTGGATTACTTTCAAAAAATAATCTAATAGCGCTTGTTATATTCTCAATACTATTCGGATGTGCAATTAAGATGTCTGGTGAAAAAGGAAAACCAGTTCAAGATTTTCTTGAATCAGCAACTACTATAATAATGAATGTATTAAAAATAGTTATGTATTATGCTCCAATAGGATTAGGATGCTATTTTGCAGCATTAGTTGGAAGCTTTGGAGCAAACATTGCTCTAGGATATGCAAAAACATTTATTATATATTTAGTAGTATCAGTTTTATACTATTTTATAATGTATACAGTTTATGCATTTATTGCAGGTAAGAAAAAAGGCGTTAAAATATTTTGGAAAAATGCAATACCACCTACAGTAACAGCACTTGCAACATGTTCAAGCGCTGCTTCAATACCAGTAAATATGGAAGCTACAAGTAACATGGGAATATCAAGTGATATAGCAGAAACATCAATACCACTAGGAACAAACTTACATAAAGATGGAAGTATAATTGGTTCAGTATTTAAAGTTATGTTTTTAGTATGCTTGTTTGGAACAAATGTAGCAACATTTGGTGGAGCTATGCAAATATTATTAGTTTCATTAGTAGCTACATTATTAGTTACAGCAGTTCCAATTGGTGGAGGAACAATATCAGAAATGATGATATTAAGCATGATGGGATATCCAGTAGCAGCATTACCAATACTTACAATAATAGCAACAATTATAGATTGCCCAGCAACAGTATTAAATGTTGTTGGAAATACAAGTTCAGCAATGCTTGTATCAAGAATAGTAGATGGAAAAGACTGCATTAAAGATGAAAAATAATAATTAAATATATAAAAATAGAAGGCTACATTGTAACCTTCTATTTCTTTTTTTTGAATTTTAATGTTGACCATAAGATAATTGCAAGCTGAGCGGGAATGCCCAATATAAACAATTGCCAAAGGTTATACTTAATTAAACAAAGATATATACATGCTAATATACTCCAAACAAAAAACGAAACTATAATATAATTATTTCTTTTGTTTCCCCAAAGACTATTAAAAATCAAAAACATAAGTATTGTTAGAGGAACACTAATGTAAAAGACGTACCATACATAAATACCTTTAAAAATTGAAACCAAGCTAAAAATTATTGTAGATATAATCCATATAGGACAAGCAGACAATAATGAAAGAGGAATTTTGTTAAGACCATTTGAATTAGTTTTGCTTTCTACTACAATCAATTTTTCATCTGCTAAATGTTCATTTAAAAGATAATCTATAGTTACTCCAAAAAAATCTGCAATTTGTTTTAGAACTACAACATCTGGAATAGATTCTGCTCTTTCCCATTTTGATATTGCTTTATCAGAATAATTAAGTTCTTTTGCAAATTCTAACTGCGTTAAATTTTTTGATTTTCGAAGATTTGTTATATTATTTGCGATAATTCGCTTTAAATCATTCATAAAGCTACACTCTCCCAACAATTCTACTGACGGTAGAATTGGAAATTAAATACTCTACCAGTATAGCATAAAAGTGTAGAAATAGCAATACCAACAAATTCTTGACTTGTTTAACAAAATAGTGCTAAACTATTGAAAGTAAAAAATACAAAGAACAAATTTGGAGGTAATAAAAAATGAAAAAATTAAACAGCGAAATTTACAAGATTGATGAGATATATAATTTTAGAGATTTGGTAAATCATAGTGCTAGTAAATATTCCAATAATGTAGCATACAAATTTAAGAAAAATTTAGGAAAGCCAAATCAAAAAATAGTAGAAAAAACATATAGTCAAATAAAAGAAGAGATAGAAGCTTTTGGAACAACACTTTTAAAAATGGGACTAGAAAATAAAAAGGTAGCAGTTATAGGAAATAATAGATATGAATGGTGCGTTACTTATTTAACGGTTACAACATCAAATATGGTAATTGTTCCATTGGATAAAGCATTACCAGATGCTGAAATTAAAAGCTTAATAAAAAGAAGTAAAGCAGATGCTGTTGTATATGAGAATAAATATAGTAAAGTTTTTGAAGAAATAAAACAAGAAGATACAACATTACAATATTTTATAAATATGGATTTAGAAAAAGAAGAAAACGGAATACTTTCTTTTAAAGAGCTAGTAGAAAAAGGAAAAGAAGAAAGAGAAAATGGAAACAAGTTATATGATGAAGTAAAAATAGATAATGAAAAAATGAGTGTTTTAATATTTACATCAGGAACAACAAATACAGCAAAAGGTGTAATGCTTTCTCAAAAAAATATAACATCCAACATAATGGCAATGGCTAAAATGTCAAAAATGTATCCAAATGATGTATTATTATCTTTCTTGCCATTACATCATACATTTGAATGTACAATTACATTCCTATATGGATTTTATAGTGGAGCAACAGTTGCTTTTTGTGATGGATTAAAATATATTGCAAAAAATTTACAAGAATATCATATTAGTGTATTTGTAGCAGTACCTTTAGTGCTAGAAACAATATACAAAAAAATACAAAAAGGAATAAGAGATCAAGGCAAAGAAAAAATAGTAAATACAATGAGCAAAATTGCAAACTTCTTATTAAAATTCCATATTGATATAAGAAGAAAAGTGTTTAAATCAGTTTTAAACCAATTAGGAGGAAATTTAAGAATAGCTTACTTTGGAGCAGCTGCGATGGATAAAAACGTAATAGAAGGATACAACAATTTTGGAATAGATACTGTACAAGGATATGGACTAACAGAAACATCTCCATTAGTTGCAGCAGAAACAGACAAAGAACATTGTCCAGGAAGCGTTGGAATGGCTCCATTCAATATTCAAATAAGACTAGAAGATGTTGATGAAAATGGTGTAGGAGAAATAGTTACAAAAGGACCTAATGTAATGCTTGGCTATTATGAAGACGAAGCAGCAACAAAAGAGGTTTTAAAAGATGGATGGTTCCATACAGGAGATTTAGGATATTACAATAAGGATGGATACTTATTTATAACAGGAAGAAAAAAAGAAGTTATAGTACTAAAAAATGGAGAAAATGTTTTCCCAAGCGATATAGAATTTTTAGTAAATAAATTACCTTATGTAAAAGAAAGTATGTTGTTCCCAAGAGAAAACTCAAAAGGAGAAATTGCTTTGGGAATAAAAGTAGTATATGATGAAAATGAGATAAAATCTCATTTTGGAGACAAAACAGAAAAAGAATATAAAGACTTAGTATGGGAAGATATTAAAGAAATAAACAAAAATTTATCACAATTCAAAAGAATAAAAGAATTGATTCTAACAAAAGAAGAATTAGAAAAAACAACAACACAAAAAATAAAAAGATTTAAAGAAATAGAAAAAATATTAAAAAAGTAAGAAGAACAAAGCGACTTTAGTCGCCCTTTGTTCTCGCCGATGTATATAAAATAAAAGGTTGCCATAGAATGAAGTGAACCCAAATTGTTAGACAAATTTGTTTAATAAGGAGGGTTCATTTTA
>OLHG01000489.1_pt1 | contig 28058 bp, 18 predicted proteins | sample 1605971 | NCBI WGS metagenome assembly OLHG01 (sample SAMN03283289) | human gut metagenome | biome: human-associated habitat; material: feces | host: Homo sapiens | place: Peru | collected 2012 | reverse complement strand
GGGCGAACACAGTTCGCCCCTACGATATAATATAAAAATATAATTGCTTGTAACCGTTGATTTGTTGTGATTTAACGGCGGGAGCAAGCCCCCGCCCTACGCTGTTGAATTAAATTTTCGTGCTTATGAACGGCTTTTATCTGATTTGAAAATTTGTTAAAAACAAAGGCTCCCTCGTCAGAGGGAGCCGGATTCTCATCAGATTTGAAAGTTTATGCATCGTAAAGGCCGAGGATAACAATACCTACGATTGCGACTGCGATTGTGAGATAATGTTTCCACGAAAGCTTTTCCTTAATGAAAATTCTGCCCCATACAACCGAAAGCAGGCAGTAAGCCGAGATAATCGGTGCAGCCATTGCAACGTGCTCCGAGTCAGCGAGAGCATAGATATATGCGAACTGACCTGCTGTCTCGAAAATCGCACCTGCATATTTCGGAACTTCTTTTTTCGGGAAATACTTCTGCTTTTTGATGAATTTAACATAGATGAACGCTACGATACCGCAGATAAGGAAAGTAAGCTCATAAGCGGTGTTTGCAACGTCCTCGTCAAGAGTTTCAAGCACAATGCTGTCCGCAAAGGTTCCGAGTGCGTCAAGCAAGCAGTAGATAAGCGGAAGAACGATAGCAAGAGCCGATTTTGAATACTTGTAATTCGACTTTTCCTGTCTGAGTGCTCTCAATTCGTCATCCTCGTTAGCCTCGACAAAGCCGAGTGCGATAACGGCGATACAAACAAGTGCAACCGCAATGTACTGCGGAACTGCGAGCGTCTGACCTGTGATAAGGCAGATAACCGCAACGATGGCACCGGAGGAATTGCATATAGGCGAGGAAATCGAAAGCTCAATATAGCGCAAGCCGATATATCCGATCGCCATTGAAACGATATACAAAGCGGAAACGGGGAGATAGCGAAGAATTGCGCTTCCCGTAACCTCAACGCCGCCGATAAAAATCGAATACAGAGCGTGTAAGCCCATAACAACGCCAACGGCGGTAACCATTTTGTAATGACTGTATTTGTCCGACTTATCGGCGCAACCGAGCTTTGAGAACAAGTCCGAGCCACTCCAGCAGAACAATGCAATCAATGAAAACCAAAACCACATAATTTTCTAAAACCTTTCTTTGAATAATGCCGTATAATTCTACAAAAAAGTTACTTAAATGTCAATAAAAAAGCAGGAATAAATTAACAATTCATTCCTGCTTTGTTTAGTTTATGAATTTATTATTCCAACGGTTCAACTGTGAAGCTGTATTCGTACTCTTTATTGGAATGAAGAATGTACGGCTCACGAACGTGTGCATCGCCCGGCATATCGCCGCCTACGCCCATTTGAGCGAGGTCATAGTTAAAGGTTGTAATGTCGGTGTGCTTGAGGTTGTGGATATGCGTTGCCTTTTCAAGCGCATTTTGTGTGTAGTGCCAAGCGCTGAACGCAAGGGGAGTAGCACAGGGAGATGTAAATTTGAGTCCCTTTTCTCCGTCGTGAGAGGTAAGCTCAACATATCTTACGTCAACTCTGTTGCCGTTCTCCTGCGGACGCATATAGTGGTGCTCAAGGTCATTGACGGTCTTTTCCCAAATGCCGATTTTACCGCCGGTCTTTCTGTCGGGATAAGTCTCTTGCGGACCTCTGCCGTACCACTTAACGTTGTCCAATTCCTCAACAAGTCCGAACTGAGTACCGAAGCGGAGAAGTGCGCCGCCCTTCGGTGTACCCTTTAAGTAGAACTTAATTTTGCCGTTCGGATAGATAGTGAGCTTTGAACGAACGCCCGACATTGAAAGAACATCCCACTCGAAGCTCAATTCAAGTGTGCCGTCGGCATTTTTGTCAACGCCCGAAAGGATACCGCTTAATTTGTCCGTAGCCTTCTGCCATCTGTAATAGGGATGAAGCGGAATGAGGAACGGAACGAAGTTTGTATTTGAAAGGTCATTGTCGGTAATCGGACGGAAGAAGTTGGGTTTGATTTCCGTCTTGACATATTCCTTTTCATTATATTTAAGAGAAACGATTTTGCCGTGCTTGATAACAAGCGAGAAACCGTCGCCGTTTACAACGATTTTGCCCTCGTGCTTTGAGAACGAAACCTCTTTCGGTTCATAGCTTTCTTCAACATCTGTCTTTTCCTTTATAATGAACTGGTCAAATGCCTGCTCGTATCCCTTTTCGCAATAAGGCTTATCCTCTTTTGTGATGAACGAAAGAATAAGCACATATTCCTTGTTTTCATATTCCTTTATATCATACGGAACTGTGATTTCGGTTTCGCTAAGCGGTGCAACCTTAACAGTGCCGAGTGAGCCCGACTGAACCTCAACGCCGTCTGCATTGACAACCCACTTGATTTCAAACTCGGAAAGGTCTGTGAAAAGATGCTTGTTGATAAGAGTGAATTTCTTATTTTCAAGGTCTTTTTCCTTGATTTTCATCTCGGCATAAACCTTTTTAACTTCATAATATGAGGGGTGGGGCTTTCTGTCGGCAGCAACGATACCGTTAGCGCAGAAATATGTGTTTGAGCCTGTCATTGCGGTTGTGTTCGGAAGCTGCAAGGGTTTTCTCGGCTCTTTTTTCTCAAAGTCTGTACCGTAAAGCCAATGGTCGCCGTCCTCAGCCTTGTAGCGAATGGACTGGTCAACGAAGTCCCAGATAAAGCCGCCGCACATATTATCGTACTTTTCAAAATCGTCCATATATTCCTGGAAGTTACCCAAGCTGTTTTCCATAGCGTGAGCATATTCGCAGAGAATTACGGGGCGAGTATAAGCCTCTTTCGGAATGGGCTTTGAATCGGCTGCAAGCTGATTTGCAATGTTATCATAAAGAGTGATTGTGATAGGCTCACGGTTGCCGAGCTTCTTCATTGTGTCCTCAAGCGGATACATTCTCGAAATAACGTCGCTCTTTGTAAAGTCAAAGTCGCCCTCATAGTGGAACTGACGTGTGGTGTCAAGCTTCAATGCAGCTTCTTTCATCTTAACGAAGTTTTCTCCGTCGCCTGCCTCGTTACCGAGTGACCACATAAATACGCAAGCGTGGTTTCTGTCACGAAGCACCATTCTCTCCATCTTATCGACAACCGCAGGAGTCCAAACGGGATTGCTGCCCGGTACGCCCTTACGTCTTACGCCGTGGCTCTCCATATCACACTCGTCCATAACATAGAAGCCGTATTCGTCTGCCAATTCATAGAAATACGGGTCGTCTGGATAGTGAGAGGTACGGATTGCGTTGATATTTGCCTTTTTCATAAGGCTCATATCCTGCAAAAATCTTTCCTTAGGAACTGCCCAGCCGTGATCGGGGTCGAAGTCGTGACGGTTTGTGCCACGAAGCATCATAGGCTGACCGTTGAAAAGAATTTTCTCGCCGACGATTTCAACCTTCTTAAATCCGAAGCGGATTGACTTGTAAACTTTTGAGTGTTTCTCGGCGTCAAGCTCGATAACAAGGTTGTAGAGATTCGGAACCTCAGCCGACCACTTTTCGGGCGACTCAACCGTTGTTTTCAAATGAACTTTGTTTACGCCGTTTTTGGCAACAAGCTCTGCCTCTCCGATAGGAGTTTTCTTGCCGTTTCTTTCGATATAAGCGGTAACCTTTGCTTTTTTATCCTTTGAATGATAGTTGTTGACCTGAACTTCAAGCTCAACGTCCGAGTTATTGTAGTCCTTGTCAAGATCTGTTGTGATAAAGAAGTCACGCAGGCAAACCTTTGGCTCTGCGAAGATATAAACCTCTCTGTAAATACCGCAGAGCAGCCACATATCCTGATCCTCAATGTACTGAGCATCGCTGTAACGGTAAACCTTTGCGGCAACAGAGTTCTTACCGGGGACAAGATACTTTGTAATGTCGAATTCGTGAGGCGTCATAGCTCCCTGCGAATAGCCTACAAAGCTGCCGTTTACATAAACCTCGATTGCTGATTTAACTGCGCCGAAATGGAGGAAAACCTCCTTGTCCGAGAAATTCTCGGGCAGGTCAAACTCTCTTCTGTAAATTCCGATTTCCTGCATATCGTGGTCAATTGACGGAATTTTAGACTTTTTACGGCTGATAGCACGGGGGAAGGTGCTTGCGTAATAGTAGGGGAAGCTGCCTGTCTTTTCAGTCTGCCAAACAGACGGAACTGTTATGTACTTCCAATCGCTGTCGTCAAAATCGGGCTTGTAGAAGCTCTCGGGGCAGCCCTCAATGCCCATCTGCCAATAGAATTTCCATTTGCCGTCAAGAGTAGCCTTGTAATCCGACGGCTTTCTTTCAAGCGCAGATTTTTCGTCGTCATAGCAGAATGCTATAACGTGACCGTCCTCTTTATTCCTTTTGATGACGGCGGGATTTTCCCAATCATACTTGTTTTTTGCCATTTTATAACTCCCTTTTTCTTTGTTTACATAATAAAATAGGTCAAATACATTATAAATAAAAATATTTCAACAATATCTATTGACATTGTTGAATGAATGGTTTATAATTAACTGCTATTAGAATGGAAATGTATGCCTTTTCATTTATCAACGTAACGGTATTTTACCATAATATGTGTTGAAAATCAAGAGCATATTTAACCGTTTTGAGAGTAATCTCCGGGCTTGTGAAAGAGCCTTTAAGATAAAAATAATGATGGAGAGTGATAAGCCCTATGGTGAATGTCAAACCTGAAAAATTCGGAAAAACAACCCGTATGACTTTCTCGAAGATCAATGAGGTTATGCAGATACCCAACCTTATCGAGGTTCAGAAGGATTCGTACAAGTGGTTTCTTGACAAAGGATTGAAGGAAGTATTCCGTGATGTTGCGGAAATTACAGACTTTTCCGGCAATCTTGCGCTGAGTTTCGTAGATTACAGAATGGATGACACCCCGAAATATACTGTAAAGGAATGTAAGGAGAGAGATACTACTTACGCAGCTCCCTTGAGAGTAACCGCAAGACTTCTTAACAAGGAAACGGGCGAAATCAAAGAGAACGAGGTTTATATGGGCGATTTCCCGATTATGACCGAGTCGGGAACTTTCGTTATCAACGGTGCTGAGCGTGTTATCATTTCACAGCTCGTTCGTTCTCCCAGCGTATATTTTGATATGACTCATGACAAGACCGGTAAGGAGCTTTATTCCGCACAGGTTATCCCGAACAGGGGTGCTTGGCTTGAATATGAGACAGATCAGAACGACCTTTTCTATGTTCGTATAGACAAGAACAGAAAGATTTACATCACAACCTTTATCAGAGCGTTGGGACTCAGCTCGAACACCGATATCCTTGAATTCTTCGGCTATGACGAGAGAATTAAGGCTACGCTTGAAAAGGATACCACTATCAATACAGAGCAGGCTCTTATCGAGGTTTATAAGAGACTTCGTCCCGGCGAGCCGCCCACACTTGAAACGGCACAGGCTCATCTTGACGGCTTGTTCTTCGACCCGAGACGCTATGACCTTTCAAGAGTCGGCAGATATAAATACAATAAAAAGCTCGGCATTGCTTCAAGACTTGAGGGCTTTAAGGTTACACAGCCCGTTATCAGCGAGCTTACAGGCGAAATCCTTGCAGACGCAGGCGAGATGATTACTCCCGAGCTTGCATACAGAATCGAGCAGGAGGGCGTTACCGTCGCTTATGTTGATTCCGAGGGCGAGGAAGTTAAGGTATACTCAAACGGTATGGTTGACATCGGTGAGTATGTTCCGATGTTCACTGAGGACGAGCTTGAGGAAATCGGCATTAACGAGAAGGTTCGCTTTACCGTTCTTCAGGAAATCCTTAACAAGTGCGGCGACGATAAGGACGCACTTCGTGAGGAAATGGCTAACCGTGCCGACGACCTTATTCCGAAACATATTATCATTGACGATATTATGGCTTCCATCAACTACCTTAACTGCATTGCTTGCGGCGTAGGCGTTACCGACGACATTGACCACCTCGGCAACAGACGTATCCGTTCTGTCGGCGAGCTTCTTCAGAATCAGTTCAGAATCGGCTTCTCAAGAATGGAAAGAGTTGTCAAGGAGAGAATGACCCTTCAGGCACAGGAGCCCGATAAGGTTACTCCCGCTGCTCTTATAAATATCAGACCTGTTATGGCGGCTATCAAGGAGTTCTTCGGCTCTTCTCCGCTTTCACAGTTCATGGATCAGACAAACCCCTTGTCGGAGCTTACTCATAAGAGAAGACTTTCCGCATTGGGCCCCGGCGGTCTTTCGAGAGACCGTGCAGGATTTGAGGTTCGAGACGTTCACTACTCTCACTACGGACGTATGTGCCCGATTGAGACTCCCGAAGGTCCGAACATCGGTCTTATCTCTTACCTTGCTACATTCGCAAAAATAAATAAGTACGGCTTTATCGAAGCTCCCTTCAGAAAGATTGATAAGGAGACGGGCGTTGTACTTAACGAGGTTGAATATATGACCGCCGACGTCGAGGATAACTACACGGTTGCTCAGGCAAACGAGCCCCTTGACGAGAACGGCAGATTTGTAAATTCAAAGGTTACCGCAAGACACAGAGACGAATTCCTTGAGGTCAACGCTTCGGACGCAGACTATATGGACGTATCGCCCAAGATGCTTGTTTCCGTTGCTACCGCAATGATTCCGTTCCTTGAAAACGACGACGCAAACCGTGCTTTGATGGGCTCTAACATGCAGAAGCAGGCTGTTCCGCTTCTTAAAACCGATTCTCCGATTGTCGGAACGGGTATGGAATATAAGGCTGCCGTTGACTCGGGTACAGTTATTCTCGCTAAGCGTGCAGGTACGGTCGTAAAGGTTGACGCTCAAAAGATTGAAATTGCAGTCAAGGGCGGAGACGTTGACACCTATGAGCTTATTAAGTTTATGCGCTCCAACCAGGATACATGTATCAACCAGCGCCCGATAGTTTCTGAGGGCGAAGAGGTTACCGAAGGACAGGTTATCGCAGACGGTCCCGCAACCGCAAACGGCGAAATCTCACTCGGTAAGAACGCTCTTATCGGATTTATGACCTGGGAAGGTTATAACTACGAGGACGCTGTTCTTATCAACGAAAAGCTTGTTCGTGATGATGTTTATACATCTGTTCACATAGAAGAATTTGAAACCGAAGCAAGAGATACCAAGCTCGGCGCAGAGGAAATCACAAGAGATATTCCGAACGTCGGCGAGGACGCTTTGGCAAACCTTGACGAAAACGGTATTATCCGTGTCGGCGCAGAGGTTCACTCGGGCGACATTCTTGTCGGTAAGGTTACACCTAAGGGCGAAACAGAGCTTACCGCCGAGGAAAGACTTCTCAGAGCGATATTCGGCGAGAAGGCAAGAGAGGTTCGTGATACTTCTCTTAAAGTACCTCACGGCGAATACGGTATCGTTGTTGACGTTGAAGTTTTCACAAGAGAAAATTCGGACGAATTAAGCCCCGGGGTCAATAAGGTTGTACGCTGCTATATCGCACAGAAGAGAAAACTCTCCGTCGGCGATAAAATGGCAGGCCGTCACGGTAACAAGGGCGTTGTTTCGAGAATACTTCCGCAGGAGGATATGCCGTTCCTTGATGACGGTACTCCGCTTGATATAGTTCTTAACCCGTTGGGCGTTCCTTCCCGAATGAACATCGGACAGGTTCTTGAGGTACACCTCGGCTTCGCATTCAGAAAGCTCGGACAGAAGATTGCCACACCGGTATTCGACGGTGCGCACGAGTCCGACATCAGAGACGCACTTCGTGAGGCAGGCTACCGTGAGGACGGTAAGTCGATCCTTACAGACGGCAGAACAGGTCTTAAATTTGATAACCCCGTTACTGTCGGCATTATGTACTACTTGAAGCTTCACCACCTTGTAGACGATAAAATCCACGCACGTTCCACAGGTCCTTACTCACTTGTTACTCAGCAGCCCTTGGGCGGTAAAGCTCAGTTCGGCGGTCAGCGTTTCGGTGAGATGGAGGTTTGGGCACTTGAGGCTTACGGTGCTGCTTATACTCTTCAGGAAATCCTTACTGTTAAGTCGGACGACCTTGTCGGAAGAGTTAAGACCTATGAGTCCATCGTTAAGGGACAGAACATTCCGAAGCCCGGTGTTCCCGAATCGTTCAAGGTTCTTGTTAAAGAGCTTCAGGCTCTCGCTCTTGACATCAGAGTTCTCGATAAGGACAACAACGAAATTGACCTTAAACAAAACTTTGATGATGAGATGGATACTCCTGTTGTTGCTAATGAGGATATGTCCTACGTAAACGACGCTTCACTCGATGACGGCTACGTTACGGATGAGGATGCAGAAAAAGAACTCGGAGAGGACGCTTTCAACGAATATATCACAGATGATGATTCGTTTGACGACGACGAATTCAACGACGACGAATTTTAACCGAGTAAACTCACAGTTCAGATTTTAAGGAAGAAGGTAAAAATTTAATGGAAAATATAACCTTTGAGTCAATTAAAATCGGCCTTGCCTCACCCGAGCAGATCAGAGAGTGGTCTTACGGAGAGGTCAAGAAGCCCGAAACAATTAACTACCGCACGTTAAAGCCCGAAAAAGAAGGACTTTTCTGCGAAAAGATTTTCGGACCCACAAAGGACTGGGAATGCTACTGCGGAAAGTATAAAAGAGTTCGTTATAAAGGCAAAATATGCGAACGCTGCGGCGTTGAAATAACAAAGGCTAAAGTCAGAAGAGAGAGAATGGGACACATTGAGCTTGTTGCTCCCGTTTCTCACATATGGTATTTCAAGGGTATTCCCTCAAGAATGGGACTTATCCTTGATATATCTCCCAGAGACCTTGAAAAGGTTCTCTATTTCTCAAGATATATAGTTACCGATCCCGGCGATACCGAGCTTGAAAAGAATCAGATTCTCTCCGAGAAGGAATATCTCGATATGAGAGAGAAATATGAGGACGATTTCAAGGCAGGTATGGGCGCAGAGGCTATCAAAGAGCTTCTTGCGGGTATTGACGTTGAAAAGCTCTCAAACGACCTTCGTGCAGAGCTTGAGGATGCAAGCGGTCAGAAAAAGACAAGAATTCTCAAGCGTCTTGAGGTTGCCGAGGCGTTCAGACAGTCGGGCAACCGTCCCGAGTGGATGATTTTGGACGTCATTCCGGTAATTCCCCCCGATATTCGTCCTATGGTTCAGCTTGACGGCGGCAGATTTGCTACCTCCGACCTCAACGACCTTTACAGACGAGTTATCAACAGAAACAACCGTCTTAAAAAACTCCTTGAGTTGAGTGCTCCCGACATTATCATCAGAAATGAAAAGAGAATGCTTCAGGAGGCTGTTGACGCACTTATCGACAACGGCAGAAGAGGCAGACCCGTTACAGGTCCGAACAACAGAGCGTTGAAATCTCTTTCCGATATGCTTAAAGGTAAGCAGGGACGTTTCCGTCAGAACCTTCTCGGTAAGCGTGTTGACTATTCGGGACGTTCGGTTATCGTCGTAGGACCCGAGCTCAAGATGTATCAGTGCGGTCTTCCTAAGGAAATGGCTCTTGAATTGTTCAAGCCCTTCGTTATGAAGCGTCTTGTTGAGACAGGTGTTACAGGCAACATAAAGTCTGCAAGAAAGATGGTTGAACGTGCTAATCCCGAGGTTTGGGATGCTCTCGAAGTTGTTATCAAGGGACATCCGGTAATGCTTAACCGTGCTCCCACACTTCACAGACTCGGTATTCAGGCATTTGAGCCGGTTCTTGTTGAGGGTAGAGCAATTAAGCTTCATCCCCTTGCTTGTACAGCGTTTAACGCCGACTTCGACGGCGACCAGATGGCTGTTCACGTTCCGCTTTCGGCTGAGGCTCAGGCTGAGGCAAGACTTCTTATGCTTGCTGCCAACAACCTCCTTAAACCGTCAGACGGTAAACCCGTAACCGTACCTACACAGGATATGATCCTCGGTTCGTACTATCTTACAATGGATAAAGACGGCGAACCCGGTGAGGGCAAGGTATTCTCAACTGTTGATGAGGCTACAATGGCTTATGATGAGGGCTATATCGGTCTCCATTCAAAGATAAAAGTCAGAATGACCAAGGAGATTAACGGCGAGACGGTTTCACAGCTTGTTGAGACAACTCTCGGTAAGATAATCTTCAACACACCCATTCCGCAGGACCTCGGCTTCGTTGACAGAAGCGATCCCGCAAATGCGTTCAAGCTTGAGGTTGACTTCCTTGTCAACAAGAAAACGCTCGGTAAAATCATTGATAAATGTATCAAGGTTCACGGCGTAAACGTTTCTTCTCAGGTGCTTGACGCTATCAAGGCACAGGGTTACAAATATTCGACAAAATCAGGTATTACCGTTGCTGTTTGCGACGCAGTAATTCCTCCTTATAAGGCAGAGCTTCTTAAAGAGGCTGATGCAAAGATTGATAAGATTTCGGCTAACTACAATCTCGGTCTTATCAGTAACAGCGAGAGAAGTCAGAAAGTTATTAAGGTTTGGGAAAAATGCACAAACGACGTTGCTTCCGGTCTTAAAGACAACCTCGGTAAGTACAACCCGATTTATATGATGGTTGACTCGGGTGCCCGTGGTTCTGACTCACAGCTTCGTCAGTTGGCAGGTATGCGTGGCCTTATCGCCAATACATCAGGTAAGGTCATCGAAGTTCCGATTCGTGCTAACTACCGTGAGGGACTTAACGTACTTGAATACTTCATTTCATCCCGTGGTGCTCGTAAAGGTCTTGCCGATACAGCTCTTCGTACAGCTGACTCGGGTTACCTTACACGTCGTCTTGTTGACGTTTCACAGGACGTTATCATTCGTGAAGAGGATTGCCATTGCCACGACGGTATCGAGGTTTACGATATTATGGAGGGCAAGGAGCTCATCGAGAGCCTTCAGGAGAGACTTACAGGTCGTTTCTTGCTTGAGGATTTGACAGACGAAAACGGCGAAGTTATTATGTCGAAGGACAAGATGATGTCCGAGGCTGACGCTAAAATCGTTGCGGATGTTGTCAACGCAAGAGAGAATCCCGCAGACAGAAAAATTAAGATTCGTTCACTTCTTACTTGTGAATCCGAACACGGTGTATGTATCAAGTGCTACGGCTCAAACCTTGCAACAGGTAAGCCCGTTACGGTCGGTGAGGCTGTCGGTATTATCGCAGCTCAGTCAATCGGTGAGCCTGGTACACAGCTTACAATGCGTACCTTCCACACCGGCGGTGTTGCTTCGAGTCAGGATATTACACAGGGTCTTCCCCGTGTCGAGGAATTGTTCGAGGCAAGAAAGCCCAAGACACTTGCTATCCTCTCCGAAATCGACGGACGTCTTTCGTTCAGAGAAATCAAGAGAAACGAGCATATCGTTATCACAAATGACGAGACGGGCGACGAAAAATCATATCTTATTCCTTACGGCTACCGTAAGAAATTCAATGTGGATACCGACGAAAACGGCAACCCCGTTTATGTTAAGAAGGGCACAGCTCTTACAGAGGGTTCTCCCAACCCGCACGACATACTTGCTATCAACGGTGTCCATGCGGTTCACGATTATCTTATCAAGGAAGTTCAGAGAACTTACCGTATGCAGGGTGTTGACATCAACGATAAGCATATCGAGGTAATCGTTCGTCAGATGATGAGAAAGCTCAAGGTAGAAGAGCCCGGCTCAACCCACTTCCTCCCCGGCGAGCAGGTTGAAAAGGTTGACTTTACTATCGAGATGAGAAAGGCTAAGCAGGAATGTGAGGCAAAGGGCGAAGAGTTCATCGAGCCTGTTTGCGAGCCCGTGCTTCTCGGTATCACAAAGGCTTCGTTGGCTACAAACTCCTTTATGTCGGCAGCTTCCTTCCAGGAGACGACAAGAGTTCTTACCGACGCAGCTATCAAGGGTAAGGTCGATAACCTTATGGGTCTTAAAGAGAACGTCATCATCGGTAAGCTTCTTCCCTCGGGAACAGGTATGCGCTGCTACAGCGAGGTAGAAAACGAGAGAGTTTATACCGCTTCAACTGAGTCCGAAGAAGAAATAAATGACTAAAAATTAAATAATGCTTGACAACCGAAGGTTTTTAATGTTAAAATCTTTGGTTGTGTGAGCAAAATAAACACTATTTTAATCGATAGTGTTTGTTTTGCTGACACATCGTGTCATAATTTTTTATCGGAGGTGAAAAAATGCCAACCTTTAACCAGCTTGTACGCAACGGAAGAGATACTATCGAGAAGAAGTCAAAGGCTCCTGCTCTCGGTAAGGGACTTAACTCTAAGAAGAACGTTATGACTGATAATGCTTCTCCTCAGAAGAGAGGTGTTTGTACTGTTGTTAAGACAGATACACCTAAAAAGCCTAACTCAGCTCTTCGTAAGCTTGCCAGAGTTCGTCTCACTAACGGAATCGAAGTTTCTGCTTACATCCCGGGCGTAGGCCACAACCTTCAGGAACACTCAGTTGTTCTTATCAGAGGCGGCCGTGTTAAGGATCTCCCCGGTGTTCGTTACCATATTATCCGTGGTACACTCGATACACAGGGCGTTAACGGAAGAATGCAGAGTCGTTCCAAGTACGGCGCAAAGAGACCCAAGGGCGCAAAAAAATAAGGTAGTCAGACCTTAAATTATCAACAGACAGAATCTACCAATTCAGTCAAATGCTATAATTGGTGTATATATATATTTATATGCCTCTTTGCATTGACACCACGGGTTTTGTCACCAGAGTACCTATGATATCATTACTATGAAGGAGGGAAGCGAAGTGCCAAGAAGAGGCCAGATTGCAAAACGTGACGTTTTGCCGGATCCGCTTTACAATTCAAAGCTTGTAACAAGGCTTATCAACAGCGTTATGCTCGACGGTAAGAAGGGTGTTGCCCAGAAGATCGTTTACGACGCATTCGACATTATCGCTGAGAAAACAGGTAAAGAACCGTTGGAGGTTTTTGACGCTGCAATGGAAAATGTTATGCCTGTTCTCGAAGTTAAAGCTCGCCGTGTAGGCGGTGCAACTTATCAGGTTCCGATGGAAGTACGTCCCGAGAGAAGACAGACTTTGGGACTCCGTTGGATCACGCTTTATGCACGTTCACGTTCAGAGAGAACGATGAAGGAAAGACTTGCTAACGAGATCCTTGACGCAGTCAATGAGACCGGCGCAGCATTCAAGAAGCGTGAAGAAACACACAGAATGGCTGAAGCTAACAAAGCTTTTGCACATTTCAGATGGTAATTTTACCGGAGAATTTTTACGCCGAGTAATTCGGCAATGGAGGATATTATGCCGAGAAAGGTATCTCTTGAAAAAACAAGAAATATTGGTATCATGGCTCATATCGACGCCGGTAAAACAACTACAACAGAAAGAATTTTGTTTTACACGGGTGTTAACCACAAATTAGGTGAGACACACGACGGCGACGCTACCATGGACTGGATGGCTCAGGAGCAGGAGAGAGGTATTACCATCACTTCCGCTGCTACCACCTGCTTCTGGAAGAATCATCGTATCAATATAATCGACACTCCCGGCCACGTTGACTTCACAGTTGAAGTTCAGCGTTCGCTTCGTGTACTTGACGGTTCTGTTACCGTTTTGTGCGCAAAGGGCGGTGTTGAGCCTCAGTCTGAGACCGTTTGGCGTCAGGCTGACGAATACAAAGTACCCAGAATGATTTTCGTTAATAAGATGGACATCATGGGTGCTGATTTCTACAGAGTTCTTGATATGGTCAAGGAGCGTTTCAACTGCAACGCTGTTCCGATTCAGCTCCCGATAGGCGCTGAGGCTACCTTTAAGGGTATTGTTGACCTTATCAATAACGACGCTGAGGTTTATTATGACGACCTCGGTAAAGACATTCGCCGTGAGGAAATTCCGGACGATATGAAGGAGCTTGCTGCTAAGTACCGTACACAGCTTATCGAGTCAGTCGTTGAGCAGGATGATGAACTCATGGAGAAATATTTTGAAGGCGTTGAGCCGACAGTTGAGGAAATTAAGAAGGTTATTCGTAAGGCTACTATTGCCAACGAGATGGTTCCGATTTGCTGCGGTACAGCTTACCGTAACAAGGGTGTTCAGCCCCTCCTCGACGCTATCGTTGACTTTATGCCGGCTCCCACAGACATCGAGTCCATCAAGGGCGTAAACCCCGATACCGATGAAGAGGAGCAGAGACATTCATCAGATTCAGAGCCTTTTTCAGCTCTTGCATTTAAGATAGCAACAGACCCCTTTGTTGGTAAGCTCTGCTTCTTCAGAGTTTACTCGGGTACTGTAAACGCAGGTACAACCGTTTATAACTCTGTTAAGAACACCAGAGAGAGAATGGGTCGTATCCTTCAGATGCACGCTAACCACAGAGAGGACATTGAAACAGTTTACGCAGGCGACATTGCCGCTGTCGTAGGCCTCAAGAATACAACAACAGGTGACACACTCTGCGACGAGAAGTACCCGATTGTTCTTGAGTCAATGAACTTCCCGGATCCGGTTATCCGTGTAGCTATCGAGCCCAAGACTAAGGCAGGACAGGAGAAGATGGGTATCGGCCTTCAGAAGCTTGCTGAAGAGGACCCCACCTTCAAGTGCTATACAGATGATGAAACAGGTCAGACCATTATCGCAGGTATGGGCGAGCTTCACCTTGAAATTATCGTTGACAGACTTCTTCGTGAATTTAAGGTTGAGGCTAACGTAGGTAAGCCTCAGGTTGCTTACAAGGAAACCATCCGCAAGAAGGTTGACCACGAAACCAAGTACAAGCGCCAGTCGGGCGGTTCGGGTCAGTACGGTCACGTTAAGATCATACTTGAGCCCAACGAACCCGGTAAAGGCTATGAGTTCGTTAACGCTGTTGTCGGCGGTAAGATTCCGAAGGAATTTATCGGACCTGTTGATCAGGGTATCCAGGGCGCATTGAACTCAGGTGTACTTGCAAACTACCCCGTTGTTGACGTTAAAGTTACTCTTTACGACGGTTCTTACCACGAAGTCGACTCTTCGGAGATGGCGTTTAAGATTGCCGGTTCAATGGCATTCAAGGAAGCTGCAAGACTTGCAGACCCGATTCTTCTTGAGCCCATCATGAAGGTTGTTGTTATCGTTCCCGATGAATACTTCGGCACCGTACAGGGCAACCTTATCGCTCGCCGTGGTGAAATTCAGGGCTTCGAGGACCGTTCAGGCCTCAAGCAGATCAATGCAAGAGTTCCGCTTGCAGAGATGTTCGGTTATGCAACAGACCTCCGTTCACAGACTCAGGGTCGTGGACAGTATGTTATGGAACCCGACGGTTATAAGCCGGTTCCGAAGAGCATAGCTGAGAAGATTATCAGTGAAAGAACTAAGAAAGACTGATTATTTCATTAAAAAGGCTTGATATTTTGCCGAATTATTGGTAAAATATCAAGCACAGACAAATACAAAATATTTTCCGTTAATAAAAGGAGGAAATTCCAATGGCAAAGGCAAAATTCGAAAGAACTAAACCCCATGTTAATATTGGTACTATCGGTCACGTTGACCACGGTAAAACAACATTAACAGCGGCTATTACAAAGACACTCGCATCTAAGGGTCAGGCTGACTTCGTTGATTATGCAAACATCGATAAGGCTCCCGAAGAGAGAGAGCGTGGTATCACAATCAACACAGCACACGTTGAGTACGAGACTGACAAGCGTCACTATGCTCACGTTGACTGCCCCGGCCATGCTGACTACATCAAGAACATGATCACAGGTGCAGCTCAGATGGACGGCGCTATCCTTGTTATCGCAGCAACAGACGGTCCTATGGCTCAGACCAAGGAGCACCTTCTTCTTGCTCGTCAGGTTGGCGTTCCGGCAATCGTTGTATTCATGAACAAGTGTGACCAGGTTGACGATCCCGAGCTTCTTGAGCTTGTTGAGATGGAAATCCGTGAAACACTTGCTGAGTATGATTTCGATGAGAACTGCCCGATCATCAAGGGTTCAGCTCTTAAGGCTCTTGAGGCTACAGACCCCAATGCTCCTGAAGTTCAGTGCATCTGGGAGCTTATGGATGCAGTTGATAACTATATCCCCACACCCGACCGTAAGGCTGACCAGCCGTTCCTTATGCCTGTCGAGGACGTTATGACAATCACAGGCCGTGGTACAGTTGCTACAGGTAGAGTTGAGCGTGGACAGCTTAAGACAGGCGAAGAGGTTGAAATCGTTGGTCTTAAGGATGAGAAGACAAAGACTGTTGTTACAGGTATCGAGATGTTCAGAAAGACTCTTGATTACGCTGAGGCAGGCGACAACATCGGTGCTCTTCTTCGTGGTGTTGACAGAAAGGGTATTGAGCGTGGACAGGTTCTTTCTAAGCCCGGCACAATTCACCCCCACACAAAGTTCAAGGGACAGGTTTACGTTCTTAATAAGGACGAGGGCGGCCGTCACACACCGTTCTTCAACAACTATCGTCCCCAGTTCTATTTCAGAACAACTGACGTTACAGGTATCATCACTCTTCCCGAAGGTACAGAAATGTGCATGCCCGGCGATAACGTAGAGATGAACGTTGAGCTCATCACTCCTATCGCTATCGAGGAAGGCCTTCGTTTCGCTATCCGTGAGGGTGGTAGAACAGTAGGTTCAGGTGTTGTTACAGCTATTAACGAATAATCTGATTATTCAATAATAACATCTAATTTAAGCTCCCTTATCGGCAACGGTAAGGGGGCTTTTGTGTGTCTTAAAGGCTTGTAGCTGTGTTTACCTGCCAACTGCCTTGAAAGCTCTGTTTGACGGCATTGCGGCTGCTTTAAGGCTTTTACAGAACATAAAAAAATCCCTCTGCAATATTACAGAGGGATTTAAGCATATTATGTTGTTTTACGCTTTCTTCAAAGCTTTCTTTTCGTCCTTTGAATAGAGTGCCTTAAGGATAATAGGCGTTATAATCGACGATACCATAATAAGCACGATAACGGGCGTAAAGTATTCGTTTGAAATTATGCCGCAGGAAAGTCCCTTTTGAGCGACAATCAATGCAACTTCGCCTCTCGTCATCATACCGACGCCGATTTTCAGCGAGTCGCCGAAGCTGAATTTGCAAGCCTTGCCCATAAGCGAGCAGCCGATAACCTTGCAGATAAGACCGACGATAACAAAGCAAATAGCAAACAGCAGCATTTCTCCCGTTATGCCGTCAATCGAGGTTTTAAGACCGATGCTTGCGAAGAAAACGGGTCCGAAGAGCATATATGAGCTGATGTCCATTTTCTCTGCAATGTAGTTCGAGTCGTGAATACTGCAAAGGATAATGCCTGCAACGTATGCGCCTGTAATGTCGGCAATTCCGAAATATTTTTCCGCAACATAAGCCATACCCAAGCAAAGCGCAAGTCCCATAATCGGAATACGTCTTGTGTGAGGCCACAGCTTGTCCGAAAATCTGAAAATCTTGTAGATGATATAGCCGAGCACGAATGCGAACAGGAAGAACAAAACAGTTTTTACAATAACCGTAATAGGCTTTGCCTCTCCTCCGTTCATACCGATTACAAATGTGAGCACGATAATACCGATAACATCATCGATAATCGCAGCACTCATAATTGTTGTGCCGACCTCTGTTGAGAGCTTGCCCAACTCCTTGAGGGTTTGAACGGTAATGCTGACGGAGGTAGCCGTCAAAATTACACCGATAAACACAGCCTTGTAAAAATCGGGAGAGCCCCACGGCGCAGTGCCGTAGAATGCGAAATAGAGCAGCGTACCGCCGACAAGGGGAACGAATACTCCGGAACAAGCGATTAAGAACGCCTTAAAGCCTGTCCTTGCAAGATCCTTGAGGTTAGTACCGAGTCCTGCCGAGAACATAAGAAGCACAACGCCGATTTCAGCAAGCTGGGCTATGAAATCCGTTTGGTCAACGAGGTGCAGAACGCTCGGACCTATGATAAGACCTGCGATTATCTCGCCGACAACCTGCGGTGCTTTGAGCTTTCGTGCGATTATGCCGAAAATCTTTGCGGCAATTATAATTATGCATAAGCTTTTGAATACCGAATAAGCTTCCATAAAACACATATCCTTTCTTTATTTTTTTCCGTAGCCCATTATACTCTAAGCATAAGCTAAAAGCAAATAAAAAAGCTAATTTTGTAACATTATATAAAATCGGCGCTATGTTGAGGCTGAATATTGAAAAATTGCAAAAAATGAGTATAATTATAATGTTAAAAGCAATCGTTGGAGAGATGAAATGAAAAAGTATTTTAATCTTTATAAAAAGCAGTTCATTTTAGGCCCTGCGTTCAAGCTTGCGGAGGCTATACTTGAGCTTTTTGTTCCGATTACCGTTGCAAGTATGATTGACAAGGGAATTGCGGTAGGGGATACGGCATACATTTTCAAAATGGGCATTGTGCTTTTCCTGCTGGCACTTTTCGGCGTTCTGTTTGCCGTTGTCTGTCAGTATTCGGCGGCGGTTGCACAGCAGGGTGTCGGAACGCATTTGAGAAATGATATATTCGACAAGATAAACCTTATGTCGAGAGAGGATATTGACACATTTACAAGCGCATCGCTCACAACGAGGATAACCAACGATATTACTCAAATTCAGTCGGCGGTTGCAATGCTTATCCGCCTTGTTTTCCGTTCGCCGTTTTTGATTGTCGGCTCGCTCATCGCCGCTGTCGGACTTGATGCGAAAATGTCAATAATTTTCTTCGTGTCGGCGTTGCTTGTAAGCGTAATTTTATATTACATTTTAAGCCGTTCGCTGCCGCTTTACTCTCAAATTCAGAGAAAACTCGACAGAGCCGCTTCAATCGTAAAGGACAGCCTTTCGGGTGTGCGTGTAATCCGTGCGTTTTCGAGAACGCAATATGAAAAGGACAAATTCGAAAAGGCGAATGAGGAATTGACCGAGCGAAGCGTTAAAGTCGGCAGGCTTTCGGCACTTCTCAATCCGTTGACCTTTGCGGTTATGAACACGGCGATTGTTTTAATCCTTTATTTCGGCGGAATTAAGGTAAACACAGGCAAGCTCACACAGGGCGAGGTGCTTGCCTTTACAAACTACATGACACAGATTTTGCTTTCGATTATCGTTTTTTCGAATGTAATTGTAATTTTCACAAAGGCAGGCGCAAGCTATCAGCGAATTAAAGAGGTACTTGACTTTGAGCCGAGTATGACCGACGACAATGCACGCTTTACACAGGCTGACGAAACAAAGCCTGCGGTCGAATTCAAGAGCGTTTGCTATTCATACGGCGAAGCGGATGAAAATGTGCTTACCGACGTTGATTTTTCAATAAATAAGGGCGAAACAGTCGGTGTAATCGGCGGTACGGGAAGCGGTAAATCGACGCTTGTCAATCTCATTATGCGTTTTTATGATGTTGACAGCGGCGAAATCGATGTTTTCGGTCACGATGTCCGTGATTATAAATTCTCGGCATTGAGGAGCATTGCGCATATCGTTCCGCAGGAAAACAGGCTCTTTTCGGGCTCGGTGCGTAAAAATTTGCTTTACAGCGACCAAAACGCAACCGATGAGGATATTGAGAGAGCACTTAGAATTTCACAGTCCGAGGAATTTGTCAAAAAGCTACCCGGCGGACTTGATACCGAGATAAACGAAAACAGCAAAAACCTTTCGGGCGGTCAAAGGCAGAGGCTTTGCATTGCAAGGGCGTTGCTCGGAAATCCGAAAATTGTAATTTTCGATGACTCCTCCTCGGCGCTTGACTTTGCGACCGACTCAAAGCTTCGTAAAGCCATTCACGACGAGCTTTCGGACACTACCGTCATCATAGTTTCGCAGAGGGTAAACACCGTCAAGAGCTGCGACCGAATAATCGTGATGAACGAGGGTGGAATTTCCGCTATCGGAACGCACTCGGAGCTTTATAAGACGAACGAGGTATACAATGAAATTTGCCTTTCTCAGCTTTCGGAAAGAGAGGTGAATGCACAGTGAAAACGGTAAAAAGACTTTTCAAATACGTTAAACCTTTTACAGCAAATATCGTTTTTGCAGTCATCTCCGCAATCGGCGGAATTTTGCTTTCGCTGTTTGTTCCGATTATGATAGGCGAGGGCATTGACTGTATAATCGGCAAGGACAATGTTGATTTTTCGGCACTTTCAAGGGTTTGCATTGAGCTGTTTGTAATCGTTATCGCCTCGGCAATTTTGCAGTGGATAATGACCTACAATTCGAACAAGCTCTCATACAAAACCGTTAAGCTCTTACGCCGTGAGACAATCGCAAAGCTCAACAGGGTAGAGCTCAAATACATTGACTGTGTACCGCACGGCGACCTTATAAACTCTGTAATAACCGACGTCGATATAGTTTCGACGGGACTTTTGCAGGGCTTTACGCAGGTGCTTTCGGGCATTGTAACGATAGTCGCAACGCTTGTGTTTATGTTTATGATAAACCCGTATATTACTCTCGTCGTTGTGATACTCACACCCGTTTCATTCTTTATGGCTTCGTTTATCGCAAAGAGGGCGCACTCAAAATATACAGAGCAGGCAAGGCTCAGGGGCAAGCTTACGGGCTACGCTTCAGAAATGATTGACTCGGCACAGGTCGTAAAGGCATTTAATATGCAGCAGACCACGACAGAGGCTTTCAGGGATATGAATAACAAGTGGGAAAAGGTCGGAGTTATCGCACATTTCTATTCGGCTCTTACCAACCCGCTTACAAGATTTGTAAATGCGCTTGTGTATGCTGCGGTTGCCGTTATCGGCGGAATTTATGTCTGCGGCGGCACTCACGCAATTACCGTCGGTGCGCTGGCGTCATTCCTCGCTTACTGTTCGCAGTACACAAAGCCGTTTAATGAAATTTCGGCTGTTATCGCAGAATTTCAAAACGCCGTGAGCTCGGCCGAACGCATTTTCTCCGTGCTTGACGCACCCGAGCAGGTGAGCGACGAGGGCAACCGTGTCCTTGAAAGTGTCAAGGGAGATGTAGAGCTTCAAAATGTCGAGTTCTCATATACGGACACTAAGAAGTTTATCGAAAACCTCAACCTTTCGGCAAAAAGCGGACAGACGGTTGCGCTTGTAGGTCCAACGGGATGCGGAAAGACAACACTTATCAACCTTTTAATGCGCTTCTATGAGATAAGCTCGGGCAAGATTACGGTTGACGGAAACGATATAACTGAGGTTACACGTGAGAGCTTGCGCAGTCAGTTTGGAATGGTGCTTCAGGACACTTGGCTGTTCTCGGGCACGATTTACGAAAATATAGCTTACGGAAAGCCGAACGCTACCGAGCAGGAGGTTATCGAAGCGGCTAAGAAGGCTCACGCACACAGCTTTATCAAGCGCTTGCCCGACGGCTACAATACGATTATAACAGGTAACGGCGACAATCTTTCGCAGGGTCAAAGACAGTTGATTTCCATTGCAAGAGTAATGCTCTCCGATCCGCCGATGCTCATACTTGATGAGGCAACTTCGAGCATTGATACGAGAACGGAATTGAGGATACAAAAGGCATTTTTGGAGCTTATGGACGGCAGAACGGCGTTCATTGTTGCACACAGGCTTTCGACAATAAAGAATGCAGACAAAATACTTGTTATGAAGGACGGCGCTATCATCGAAAGCGGTACGCACGGGGAATTGCTCGAAAAGAGCGGTTTTTATTCCGAGCTTTATAACAGTCAGTTTGCGGTTTATTAAGGAGAATATATGACTTTTTACGAAAATACAGATTCACCCGAGAGAGTTATGCTCATTTCGGTTGACACGGGCGATTTTAATGCCGAGGAGTCAATTGAAGAACTTGCCTTGCTTGTCGAAACAGCAGGGGGCGAGGCGGTTGTAACCTCAACGCAGAAGCTGCCGTCCGTAAACCCTGCGACCTATGTCGGAAGCGGCAGAATACAGGAAATTGCTGAAATTTGCCGTACAAATGAAATTGACCTTATTGTTGCCGACGATGAATTGTCGCCTGCACAGCTTAAAAATATCGAGGATTTGACGGACACAAGGGTCATTGACCGCACAATGCTCATTCTTGATATTTTCGCACTCAGAGCGAGAAGCAGCGAGGGTAAATTGCAGGTCGAATTGGCACAGCTTAAATATTCCTTACCGTTTTTGACGGGTAAAGGTAAAAGCCTTTCCAGACTCGGCGGCGGTATCGGCACAAGAGGCCCCGGTGAGAGCAAGCTTGAGAGCGATAAAAGGCATATGCGCCGCAAAATCTATGCTCTTGAGGAAGAATTAAAGCAGATTGAAAAACGCCGTAACACAATGCGAAGCCGCAGGAAAAAGGACGGCATTATTTCCGTTGCGATTGTCGGCTATACAAATGCGGGCAAGTCAACTCTTATGAACAGACTCACGGATGCAGGCGTGCTTGCGGAGGATAAGCTGTTTGCAACGCTTGACCCGACGGCGAGAAAGCTCACGCTTCCCAACGGTCAGGATGTAATGCTCATTGACACGGTAGGTCTTGTCAGACGGCTTCCGCATAAATTAGTCGAGGCGTTCAAGTCAACGCTTGAGGAGGCTAAAAATGCCGATTTGATACTCAACGTGTGCGACGCTTCAAGTGATGAGTGTTCGGAGCATTTGGAGGTTACCGCAAACCTTTTGCGAGAGCTTGAATGTGAGCAAACACCCGTTATTTCCGTTATGAACAAATGCGACCTTGTACCCGATATTTACGATTTGCCGACTCTCGGCAGGGCAGTTATGATAAGCGCATTAAACGGTGATGGAATTGAAGAGCTGCTTTCGGCTATAGAGGAGGCATTGCCCAAAAACAGGGCAAGGAAAAAGCTGTTAATCCCGTTCGACAAGGGCTCAATAATTGCCGAGATAAGAAAAGACGGCGTTATTCATTCGGAGGATTACACCGAAAACGGAACGCTCATAGACGCAACAGTTAACATTCAGTATCTTGAAAAAATAAAGCAGTATATCCGGTAATTAAATAAGCATAAAAAAAGAACACTCTTTCAAAGAGTGCCCGTAATGAAAAAGGCAGTACAAATTTTGTATTGCCTTATTTTTATTCTATCTCAATAAACTTCCGCAGGCGAATATAACTGAGGCGTACTTCACAAGGAAGTACGCCTCTAATCTCCCGCCCGACCGCAGTCGGTGAATAATAACCTGCAATAAAAGCAGGTGGGTACTAAGTCTTCGCCTTTGTATGCTCCCAGCGTCCGTAAAAACGGGAGGTCTGCTCCCGACGTTGACATTTTAAGTTCCCTATAAGAAAGTGTTGGGTTAATATCAACCGAGCTGTTTGTCGCATCGGGCAGGAATAATATTTTATGCCATAAGCACTTTTTTATTCTTCTTCGTCGTCAAAATCGTAAAGTTCTGCAATTCTCTGCTCAAAAAGATTTCCAATTTCATCAAATTCAGCGTCATCCTCGATAGGCTCAAGGTAAGTTTCGCCGTCATCCTCTTCGACAACCTTCAAAATAATAAGCTCTCCGTCGTCCTCAATAATTTCCTCCGCATCATCAAAAACGGGAGTAAGAGCAACATAGCGACCTTTATCGGTCTCAATTCTGTCAAGCTCTTCGAAAACATGCTCAACGCCGTCCTCGTCAACAACGGAAACAATGTCGTTACCGTATTCTTCGTTCATCGGAAACACCTCCTAACGTCTATCTATATTTTACAATGTAAACCGATTTGAGTCAACAGATAAATTGTAAATATTCTTTGACAGATTAAAAAATTCGGCAGATAAAGGAACAGCCCATATCCGCCGAAGAAGTCTCTTTTATTGAATTATCAAGCCTTATTAACACTCAGCCTTTTTTTTAGAGCCGATTTTTCTTTCCTCGCCCTTTTTAATACGCTCAATGTTTGAACGGTGCATAAAGATTACAAGAATTGCAATAATTGCCGTGCAGACAGTCGGTATTTTCCAGTCGCCACGCAAAAGCGGAGGATTGAGAAACGGAAGAAATTTATAAATTACAAATGTTACGACGGGAACGCACGCAGCCGAGATAATCGACGAGAGCGAAACCATTTTTGAAGCGGACAGCGTAACGAAAAACGGCACAGCCAAAATCGGAACGGAGATAGGGGACAAAGCCGTTGTAACGCCGAACATTGAAGCAACGCCTTTGCCACCCTTGAAGCCGAAGAAAACGGGGAAGATATGACCGATAACCGCACTTGCACCTGCGATATACGCACAGCCGACGGGATTTTCCTCGCCCGAAATCAAGAACAGGGCAATCAACGCCGCTATCATAGGCTTTATGAAATCGCCGAGAAAAACGACAGCCGCCGCCTTTTTTCCGAACGTCCTTGCGGTATTCGTCATACCTGCGTTATTCGAGCCGTAATTTCTTATATCCTTTTTGAATTTTGCTTTTGAAACGATGACGGCAAAGCTCAACGAACCGAGCAGATAGCCGACAACCGCACTGATGAAATATCTGAGCATTATATGAACTCCGTAAATATCGCTTGTATGTGTTTTTTAGTTATTATAGCCGTGTAGTATGCGTTTGTCAAATGTACTTTGTGTAAATCTACGAATATGAAAAAATCGTGAATTTTTTTGTCGAAAACGGTTTACAAGTGCCGTGCGTTGTGCTATTATAATCGCAATAAAAATGTTTACCTTTAATTCGGTACGGGATGCCGGCAAGGAGAACGCAAAACGCAATATCAAATTTTGTGCCTTGTCGAGCTTTGACAAGGCTTTTTTCTTTTGTGAAAACGGAGTAAGAAAATGGAAAACAAGATTATTATTGACAGACAGGCGATGCTCAGGGCTTTGGCTCGTATCTCGCACGAAATTATCGAGCAGAACACTCATATTGACACCGTTTGCTTAATCGGTATCAAAAAGCGTGGAGTTCCGCTTGCAAAAATGCTCAAGGCTAATATTGAAAAGTTCTCCGACCTCAAGGTTGAGCTCGGCGAGCTTGATATTACATTATATAGGGACGATTTAACGCCGAAATATCAGACGCCGCACCTCAATTCGTCGGTTATTGATTTTGACGTCAATGACAAATCCGTGATTTTGGTGGACGACGTTTTGTACACGGGCAGAACGGCGAGAGCCGCAATGGAGGCTATAATCGGACTCGGCAGACCTGCCGTAATTCAGCTTGCGGTAATGGTTGACAGAGGACACAGGGAGTTGCCGATATGCGCAAACTATGTCGGTAAGAATATCCCGACCTCAAAGGATGAATTTATCAACGTAAAGGTTGATGAAACGGACGGTACTACGGAGGTTGTGCTGTCAAAAAAAGGCAATAAGGCGTAAGCCGTAAAATATTAGGAGGAAAAAGAAATGAATCTCGTTTACAACATCAAAGACAAGCCGAAATTCGGACAGCTTATCGTGTTCGCTTTTCAGCAGTTGCTTGCAATCCTTGCGGCAACAATCGCAGTTCCCACCATCGTAGGTAACGGAATGAGCCAGTCCGCAGCACTTTTCGGCGCAGGCGTAGGCACAATCGTTTATCTTCTTTTCACAAAGTTTAACAGCCCCGTATTCCTCGGCTCATCATTCGCTTTCATCGGCTCAATGCTCGCAGCTTTTGCAGGTGCTGTTTCGGTCGAGGCAGGATATGCAGGTATCATCTTCGGCGCACTTTTCGCAGGACTTGTATATGTAATCATCGCAATCGTAGTTAAGTTTGCAGGCGTAAATTGGATCAACAAGCTTATGCCGGCAGTTGTTATCGGACCCACAGTTTCGATTATCGGTCTTTCACTTGCAGGCAACGCAATAAGCGACCTTATGAAAGGCAAGGTTGTTGACCTTGCAGGCGAAAGCGTGGCAAGTCCTTATGTAGCGCTTATTTGCGGACTTGTAACACTCTTTACTGTTATCATCTGCTCTGTTTACGGCAAGAAAATGGCAAAGCTTATCCCGTTCATTATCGGTATCCTTGCAGGCTATGTTGTGGCTGCAATCTTTACCGTTATCGGTATTAAGACTGGCAATGACGCTCTCAGAGTTATCGACTTCTCGGTATTCTCGGGTATGAAGCTTTTTGCAGTTCCCGATTTCTCATTCCTCACAGCCGCAAAGGGCTTGAGCGCAGTTGACGGAAAGTATATTCTTACAGTTGCGGTTGCATATGTTCCGGTTGCATTCGTTGTATTCGCAGAGCATATCGCTGACCATAAGAACCTTTCATCTGTTATCGGCAAGGACCTTCTTGAGGACCCCGGTCTCCACAGAACTCTCCTCGGCGACGGCGTAGGCTCAATCGCAGGTGCTTTCTTCGGCGGCTGCCCGAACACAACCTACGGCGAGTCGGTAGGCTGCGTTGCTATCACAGGTAACGCTTCGGTAGTTACAATCCTTGCAACAGCAATTATGTCAATCGTAATTTCATTCTTCGGACCGTTCGTAACCTTCCTTTCAACAATCCCCAACTGCGTAATGGGCGGCGTTTGCATCACTCTTTACGGCTTTATCGCAGTAAGCGGTCTTAAAATGATTCAGGACGTTGACCTCGGCGATAACAGAAACCTCTTTGTTGTCGCAATCATCCTTATCTGCGGTATCGGCGGACTCACACTTTCATTCGGTAAGGTTACTCTTACAGAGGTTGCCTGTGCGCTTATCCTCGGTATCATAGCAAACCTTGTTCTCGGCGGAAAAGACAAAGACAAGGCAGAGAAAACAACCGAAAAGGAAGCAAAATAAGCTTTCAAAAAGGCATAAAATTAACGCTCTTACTATAGCTTAGTAAGAGCGTTTTTTTAGGTTAATTTAATTAAAGAACATATACACCCGAGCTTAAAATGACAAATTCCTTTAGTGCCGAGCGAATGTATTTGTAAACGGGCTCGTCAAACCGCTTGTAATCACTGACAAGATAATTGGAAAGGCTTACCTTGCGTATCTTATTTGACCCTGCGTTGCATACGAACATCTCTTTTCTGTAAATGCTCAGGGAAACAGGCTCGTTGAAGGTCGAGGAATTTTCAGACCCTATTCTCATACTGAATTTCTTGTGCGGAATTGAGTAATTGATTATCGAATTTTGAAGCGGAACGGTAGTCCAAAAATAAACGCCGTCGGCAACGGCACCGTTTATAGGACAATCCTTGTAAAACAAATCTCCCGTCCATACGGACTTGCCGCTTGCGTCAAAAATTCCCGTTTCACCGCTTGAATACACGACCGCAACGCTGCCGTTTTTGAAAACAGTGGCCTCGCAGGATATATAGTCGCCGATTTCCTCACAAATTTTTGCATAGTTTTCGCCGAATTTATTAAGTTGATAAAAGTCCTTTGTAACGGGAGAAAGCTTGCCCGTTATAACGCTGTATTGAAGAAAGCTGACCTTGTAGCTTGTTCCGTTGAACAATTCTTTTTGTGAGAGGATAATTCCGTCGGGACAAGGTATAATGTCAAATACTTCGAATGGAAATATTTTTTTCATTTATCTGCACCGTATCTATATTAAAAAAGTTATAATCGTATTATATTATTTTACTTTATTTTGCATAATAGGTCAACCGTAAATCGACAAAATCTGCAAAATTTAATAATCGCTGTTCCGCCTGTCATATTTTACTCCGTCGTGAGCATAAAATTCACTAAAGGAGTGACAAATATGAACACGGCAATATACTGCTTATTTGCGGTTGCGGGACTTGCAATAATAGTTTCGATGATAAGGACAAAACGCTTTTTCTCCGTGCTTTTGCTGACGGCGGTGCAGGGGATAATCACGCTGTTTGCGGCAAAATATGTCGGCGGCTTTTTCGGCATAGGACCTAATATCAACGCACACACGCTGACGCTTTCGGCAATCGGCGGAATACCCGGTGTGATATTTTTGTTTATCGCCGCAACAATTTTCAAATGAGTGTTGCAAAACTTGAAATATTACTGTATAATATCGGTACTGCAACAGGGACGTTTAGCTCAGTTGGTAGAGCATTCGCTTGACGTGCGAAGGGTCAGCGGTTCGAGTCCGTTAACGTCCACCACGTCGTCACGGACTTTGTATCGTTCGTGACGGCTTTTTTTGAAAAATCCATCCCTCACTCACGCCGTCGTTCCTCCTTTCCGAAACAGGTCACGCTCAAGTCG
>OLHG01000485.1_pt1 | contig 28143 bp, 19 predicted proteins | sample 1605971 | NCBI WGS metagenome assembly OLHG01 (sample SAMN03283289) | human gut metagenome | biome: human-associated habitat; material: feces | host: Homo sapiens | place: Peru | collected 2012 | reverse complement strand
AAAGTGTCATAGTGGGTTACACACATTCAAAGAATGTTGTGTAATGGCTTCGCCCTGCCGAGAAAGGAGAACGAAAATGGCTAAAAACAACAAAGCGGATATGAGTTGTGCAAGGGTCAAAAAGTACACCGCTTCTGATGTGAGCAAGGCGGAAAGGCACAACGAACGCAAAAATGAAACCTACGAAAATATGAATGTGATTGAGGAACGCATACCTTTTAATGTGCATTTCAAAACACCGACTGCTCCGACTTATATGGAACAATTAAAGCAGATGAAAACCGACGGGCTGGTGTCGCTCCGTGGGTTGAGAAAAGACGCTACACTCTTTAACGAGATTGTGATTGATGTGAACACGATGTACTTCGAGCGTAACGGTGGCTACGAATATGCAAAGCAGTTTTATGAAGAAGCGTTCCATTTCATTGAAGAAAAATTCGGTGCTGATAATATCATATCGGCTGTTATGCACGCTGATGAAATCAATGCAGCGGCAACCGAGGAACTTGGAAAAGAGGTTTACCACTATCATCTTCACGCTATGGTTTTGCCTGTGGTGGAGAAAGAAATCCTATGGAGTAAGCGTTGCAAAGATGAAAAACTGCGAGGAACGGTTAAGGAAGTGGTTCATCAAATCAGCCATTCAAAGAAATGGAAATCAGATATTCCACTGACCGATGAAAAAGGCAATCCGCTTCTCAGAAAGAATGGTAAACCGATGTTCCGAGCTTCGTACAGCATACTGCAAGATGAATTGTTTAACTATATGACGGAGCAAGGCTTCAAAGGTTTTCAGCGTGGCGAATACGGAAGTACCGCCGAACATCTTACTTCACTGCAATATCAAATCAAGCAGGACAAAAAACGCTTGGAGCAGTTACAGAAGCGTATTCAGCGTGAACAGATAAAATATGAACCTGCCCGTAATGTTTCCAAAACCTACAATGAGATTGATAGTATGGGGCAGAAAACAATCACAGGTAAAATGGCAATCTCCAAAGAGGATTATTCCCAACTGACCGCCCTTGCCAAAGAGGGTATTACAAGTCGTGCGGAAATCAATGAATTAGAACAGAGTGCCAACTATTACCGACAGAAATATTTTGATAGTGCAAACGCACTTGAAAGAATGAAAACTAAATACAACGAGCTGAAAGAAAAGTGCAGACCTTTTCTTCAAGCGTTGGAGCATTTCCCAGAAGTTGCTAAACTTTTTACCGAAAAAGTGAAGCAACTTTTTTCTTTTAAGGAAGCACAGGAACGAGCCGAAAAAGAAGCAAGGGAAAAAGAAAGACAAGAGCGTATCAAGGCACGAAAAAACAAGCGTGGTATGGAAAGATAACCTTTTCCATTATACTCACGACTTAATGACTTCTTGATATATTGAAAATCTGCGGTTATTGGGTGTTCTAATATGAATGCCCCACAATCAAATCTTATGAAAGAGAGGAGCGGACTATATGAAAGAACAGAAACATTCTTATTCGCAACGCATAGGAAAAACAACATTCATCGTAAATGTAAAGCAGTCCGAAAGTGCCAAAAAGCCTTTGAATACAGTGTTTCAAGACATCTGCAAGCACGAGGTTTTGGGCGATTTCTTTACGGACAAATCATTTAATTTAGAAAATCCACAAAAAGTATCTTGACAAACTCGACCCCGAGGGAAAGGGTTACCGCCCCCGGACACGGTTCAGCCGCTTCTTTAATCTGCCGGAGCTGATGAACATTTTCCGGGAGGTTGCGGATATTAAGACTGCAGATCAACTGCACCTTCCTGTGCCGGAGGTGGAATATCACAACGTTGCAGCCAAACCCAGCGAGGTTCAGCAAAAACTTGTTCAGGAGCTTTCCGAGCGAGCGGCACTGATCCACAGCGGTTCCGTTTCCCCGGATGTTGACAACATGCTGAAAATAACCAGCGACGGACGGAAGCTGGGGCTTGACCAGCGGATCATCAATCCGGCTTTCCCGGACGATCCTGAAAGCAAGGTCAATCTTTGCGTGGAAAACATTCTGCAAATGTGGCAAGATGGCGAGGCCGACAAGCTGACCCAGTTGGTGTTCTGTGATGTTTCCACACCCCAGGCTGCGGTGAACGCCAAAGCCACGGCACTTGATTCCCATAGCGGCATTGCGAAACCCTTTACCGTCTATGCGGATATTCGTTCCAAGCTGATTGCCCAGGGCGTTCCCCCAGAGCAGATAGCCTTCATCCACGACGCCAATTCCGAGGCGAAAAAGAAGGAGCTTTTCGGAAAAGTACGCTCCGGGCAGGTTCGTATCTTACTGGGCAGCACCGCAAAAATGGGCGCAGGCACCAACGTGCAGGACCGCCTTGTGGCGATCCATGATTTGGATTGTCGTGCGACACGTTCCTAACTGAAAAGGTTAGGCGTAAAGCACATTAAAAAATATATTCTGTGGATTGAAAGGAGCCGCAGGACTATGCTTTATAGAACTGATAATTCGATAGGTAGAATGACGGGGTAACGCCCTGAAATGCCTACCCTGATACTCCGACAGGCGGCAGAATGCGGTCTGAAGCTCGGTGAAGTCGGCAGAGAGTCACCGTAATTGCGGCTGTGATACAACGCAAACGAAAGGTCTCCAGAGGTGGAGGCTGTGACCTATATGCCGGGGGTCTACAAAATATATATGGTGAGAATGGTAGAAATACCTGACGAACTTACGAATGTACGGGTCTAAACCGAGGAGCGCATAGAAATGTGCGCCGGTCTGAAAAATGGCAGCCAGCGAGGTTTAGTAGAAATGGCAGTTACGAAACACCTTACAGTGTTACAGGCACTGTTGGACTGGCAGGCTCAGAGCAAGCACCTAAGTATATATGTATAGATAGAATTATCGGAACGTGGGAAGCAGCATAACGCATGATTGCGGTGGTGACGAAGAAAATAAGTACCTTTAATTGCTGTGAAAGTGGTGGCACGAGCAAAGATGCTCCTGTAATGGGAGCGGAGCAACAGCCACCAGTCATTACAAAAAAATAGTTATAGGTAAGAACATTCATAGCTTCGAGTATGACAAAGAAAAACAGCCCAGAGGGGGTGTTGCCTATGACAAAGCAAAAGAAACTAAGGCACTCAGAATACTACGATTTGCAGCCAGTATTTGACCGACTGTATGCGGAAAGCCAGCAAGGTAAAATCTTTACAAAGCTGATGGACATAATCAGCAGCGAAGAAAATATCCGGCTGGCATACCGAAATATAAAGCGGAATGGTGGCAGCAAAACAGCCGGTACAGACAAGCAAACTATCAGGGATATTGAAAAACTTCCTGTAGAGCAGTATGTCCGTATCGTGCAGAGAAAGCTAATGTACTATAAGCCAAAGCCTGTCAAGCGGGTAGAAATCCCAAAGCCCAATGGCAAAATGCGTCCTCTTGGAATCCCGACAATCGTGGATAGGTTGGTTCAGCAATGTATTTTGCAGGTAATGGAACCAATTTGCGAAGCTAAATTTTATGAGCGGAGCAATGGCTTTCGCCCGAACCGGTCAGCCGAGAATGCAATTGCACAGTGCTACAAGATGATAAATCTGCAAAAGTTATATTTTGTGGTCGATGTAGACATCAAGGGTTTCTTTGATAATGTCAACCACACAAAATTGATACAGCAGATTTGGCATATGGGTATACGGGATAAAAAGCTATTGTGCATCATCCGAGAGATGTTAAAAGCACCGATTGTTATGCCGGACGGAACGGTCGCACACCCAATAAAGGGTACTCCGCAAGGAGGCATTCTCTCACCGCTCCTATCGAATATCGTACTGAATGAACTTGATTGGTGGATTGCCTCCCAATGGGAGAATATGCCCACCAAATATGAGTATAGCTGTGAAGTACGGCCAAATGGCACAATCAATAAAACGGCGATTTATGGTGCTTTCAAAAATACCACTAAACTCAAGGAAGTGCATATTGTCCGCTATGCAGACGATTTCAAGTTATTTTGTCGGAAACGTAGTGACGCAGAAAAAGTATTCATTGCTGTAAAACTGTGGCTGCAAGACCGGCTCAAACTGGAAATCAGTGAAGAAAAGTCGAAAATCGTTAATCTGAAACGGCACTACTCCGAATTTCTTGGATTTGAAATGAAAGCAGTCAAGAAGCGGAAACGGTATGTGGTTAAATCGCATATGACTGAAAAAGCCATTTCAAAAGAAAAAGCCGCTCTTATTGAGCAGGTCAAGCAGATTGCCCATGTTCAAGACCGAGATGACGGAGCCAGAGAAATTACTCTGTACAATTCGATGGTATTCGGAATTCACAACTACTACCGCTATGCAACCATGATTGCAACGGATTGTGAACAGATACACCGGGCAGTGTCTACAGTGATGAAGAACAGACTTTATGGCAGGCTTACGAAAAAGGGGCAAATCAATGAGGTCTATATCCGCAAGAATTACGGTAATAGCAAACAAATTCGCTTTATCAGCAGTAAAACCGTAGCACCTGTCGGATATATTCAGACCCAACCCCCATTGTTCAAGAAGAAAAAGGTTTGTAAATACACCCCGGAGGGTAGAGCGGAAATTCACAAGAACCTTGGCATCAACACTTCGATTATGCTTGCGCTGATGCGCATAAAAGAGCCACGACGAAGTGTTGAGTACATGGATAACAGGATTTCCCTTTATGCCGCACAATACGGGCGTTGCGCTGTGACTGGAAAAGAGCTTTGGCTTGATGAAATACATTGTCACCACAAACAGCCATTGTGCAGGGGCGGCACAGACAAGTATATGAATCTGGTAATTGTCCACCGGGATATTCACCGACTGATTCATGCTACAGACCCAAATACCATTGTCGTGTACTTGAACCTTTTCCAACTTGATAAAAAGGCATTAGCAAAACTGAACGCCCTGCGAGTTCTTGCAGGACAACCTGAGATTTAATACAGTTTCTTAGCTTTGAAATTCTTACTATTCTAATGATTCTTTTGTAATGATGGAACGCCGTGTGCGGGGAAACTCGCATGCACGGTGTGAAGCGGGGGAAAAGGTGGAAAGCGGTGCTGGCGCACCGCTCAGACCTTACCTATCGCTATCCTGGCGGCCCGGTGATTTGGCGCAACGAAAAGGGCGCATCGAGCGTCAGGGAAATCTGAATAAGAAGGTCCATGTGTTCCGCTATGTGACGGAGGGGACTTTCGATGCCTATCTTTGGCAGACTGTAGAAAACAAGCAGAAGTTTATTTCACAAATTATGTCCAGCAAGAACCCTGTTCGCTCCTGTGAGGATGTGGATGAGGTTGCCCTGTCCTTCGCGGAAATCAAGGCATTGTGCGCCGGTGATCCCCGCATTAAGGAACGCATGGATCTGGATGTAGATGTGGCACGGCTGAAAATTATGAAGGCAGACTACAAAACCAAGCAATTCCGTTTGGAGGACAGTCTGCTTCACAGCTTCCCGGCTGAGATTTCCAAAACGGAAGAACAGATAGAAGCTCTGCAGGCGGATATGCAAACGCTTTCCCGGCATCCACACCCCGAAGGCGGCTTTGCCGGAATGACCGTTCTGACGGATACGCTTTTGGAACGGGAGAACGCCGGTGCTGCTCTGATTGAGGCAGCCAAGCAGGCCACGGGACTGGACCCGGTAGAGATCGGCACCTACCGGGGCTTTCCCATGTCTGTTACCTTGGAAAACTTTGGCAAAAAGTTTGTCCTGACCATGCAGGGAAAACTCCGCCATCAGGCAGAGCTGGGTAGTGACCCCAAGGGCAATTTGATTCGTCTGGACAATGCGTTGGCACAGATGCCCCAGCGTATGCAGTCCCTGAAAACCCATCTGGAGGAAACCCAACATCAGCAGGAGGCCGCAAAGGCCGAGCTTGGGAAACCCTGGCCTTACGAGGAGGAGCTGCGGGACAAAACCGCAAAGTTGATTTTTCTGGATGCGGAGTTGAATCTGGATGCCAACAAAGGCAGTCAGCCGGAACAGGCACTTTCTAAATCCGCCCGCCCCTCTATACTGGACAGACTGCGAAGCCAGCCCGCCACTGCCAAAAATGAGAAACAGCAAAAACACCGTGAGGAGGTACGATGATGACCAACGAAGAACGGAACACGGCACTTTATCAAAAGATGTTTGCCGAACAGGAAAATTTCCGGGACTGGCTGAAAAGTCAGCCCCCGGAAGAAATTCTGAATCACGCCTATGAATACACCATCCGGGAGGATATTCTGCTGTCGCTGGAATATAACGATTTGTCCGATGCACAGGTGGATGCCTTGATGCAGTCCCCCTGTCCCCTGGTCGATGTTCTCAAAGACTTTGAAAAGCTGGAAACGGACCACATGGAAGACATTTGGAACTGTTTGGAAGCCAGGGCCGATAAGCTTCTGGAAAATCAGCGCAGAACGCACCGTGAAACACCGCTGTACACCCAGTCCGCTGCCTACGCCAATGCGCACGGGGAGCTGGAACAGTATTGGGCTTCCCGCAAGGTAAACGCCGCCTGCAAGGAGGCCATAGAAAATTCTATCCGTGGCCATTACAGCGGTCATAGTCTGGATGGAACGGTAGCAGTTACAGAGGTCGTGAATGCCTTTGGGGTAGAGCGGACAATGTACATCCTTGCCAATACCGTCCAGCGGCAGGATTGGGATGGGCGCATTTCCGACAGCAATAAGGCATGGGCCAGAACCATCCCCGTCACTGCAAATCCGGATGCCTGGGGAGATGACCAAAACGCATATCTGGTTCTGAACAGCCATCCGGGACTGACCGATTTGTTTGTGCGGGCCTTTCGCAAAGAGCATTGCCAGCAGCAGGAGAAAACTGCCAAGCCCTCTGTGCTTAGCAAGCTGCAGGCTGCGCCGGAGGCAACTTCGCCGAAAATTTCGGCGAAGTTCCATGAACAGGAGCGGTAAATGTGGTTGAGAAAGAAATCATAAAAGGTGTCCGTTTTTCTCCAGAAGAAATGCGTTTGGTTCAAGAGAAAATGCGCCAGCTGGGGACATCGAACTTTTCCGCCTTCATCCGAAAAATGGCAATTGACGGATATGTGATCAAGCTGGAACTGCCGGAGCTGAAGGAACTGGTTTCTCTGCTCCGGTATTCCGGCAACAACCTGAATCAGCTCACCAAGCGTGTTCACGAAAGCGGAAGATTTTACGATGCTGATTTGGAGGAGCTGCAAAAGAGCCAGGAACGGCTGTGGGCTGCCGCACAAGCCGTCCTCGATAAGCTTGCCAAGCTGTAACGTTACCGCATCCTTGCGCTCGGCTATTTCCGTCCGTATAATGGCCATGAAAAGGAGGCATTCTCATGAAATGGATTCTTAGATTGCTCACCGCCCCTCTGGCCCTGCTCATTGACTTATGCACATTTATCTTTGTTGGGATTGTCTCCTGCTCGGCAATGCTGTTCCGCATTGCAAGCGGCATAGTTGCGCTTTTGGGCGTGATGGTTCTAATCACCTACTCCCCAAAAAACGGCATGATCCTTCTGGCCATTGCGTTCCTTGTCAGTCCCATGGGGCTGCCCATGTTGGCTGTCTGGATTCTCAGCGTTCTACAATGCATTTCCCGGTTCATAAAAGCTATCTGATTCTGGCTCCGGTGTCATCATGGCACCGGAGCTTCTTTGCTCCTATCATTTATTATCAAAACTGTCATCTTGATTTTAAAGTATTATTAAAGTATACTGTAGTAATATCGTGATGCTCCATAATAAATGTGTCTATTCGATTCTATCAACACAAAACAAGTCATATTGTAGACTTGAAAAGGACAAGCCGGGAGTTGACAAATGGATAATTCAAAAAACAATCAAAAAAGTACAGACAACCGTCACAAACGAAAAGTTTTTGATCTTCGTTTTCAACATATTAAGGTTGTCTGCCTTCTTTCCGTTTTTGCTGTAAGTGCATTGGTAATCTCATTAATTTTACATCATCAAAAAGAAGCCTTCTGGTCATCAATTTTTGCAAATATATTTGCTGGTCTTTTAACTGGCTTAGTAATATGTCTCATATCAGGAATCAAGCAAAATGCCATTGCAAAGTTAGAAGCTGAACTGGTTTTTCTAAATGAACTGATAAGTAAAACCAGAGAATTCCAAGAAGAATATAACAAATTGCTAAAAAAATCTTTTTCCAAGTTTGACAATACTGATGAACTTTTCGACTTTATTTATGGAGTAGGTGCCCGTGCCAATTGGGTAAATGAATTTATCCTTCAAGGATCATTTAACGATATGCTAGCCCTTGATCCTGTCCAATATTGCAAAGCGTTTGGCTATGATGCACTTGCGTTATCTCAAGTCAATGAAGAGCTACACCAGCACTTATATCTTGTCGATGTTAATTGTCCAACAAAGAAAGAAATACTGGACTACTTTATCGAAGTTGAGAAAGCATTGCGGCATCTTAGAAGTGCTGCGTTTGATAGAAAATCCGAAGTTGAAATCACTTTGGAACGAATAAAGTATTCTCTCTTCTGACCATTTGTTACTATTAGTTTTTCACATCATTTATTACCCAAAACAGTCGTTTCCATTAACGGAGACGGCTGTGTTTTATTATTGAGAACTTGGATACCCAGACAACCATCTAATCATTTAGGGAGGTGTAATCCTTTGGCGACCACACGGCTGATGCCTCTGCACATCGGCAAAGGGCGAACAGTCGGAACCGCAATCGAAGCAATCATCGACTATGTAGAAAACCCAGAAAAGACAGACGGCGGTAATCTGATCACAAGCTGGCAATGCGACAGCCGTGTTGCCGACAGTGAGTTCCTGTTTTCAAAACAGCAGTACATCAAGAACACCGGGCGGGTGCGCGGTGAGGATGATGTGATAGCCTACCACCTGCGCCAGTCCTTCCGTCCCGGCGAGATCACGCCGGAGGAAGCCAATCGCCTGGGCTGTGAGCTGGTACAACGGTTCACAAAAGGCAATCATGCCTATATCGTCTGTACGCACATTGATAAAGCCCACGTCCATAATCATATTATCTGGAATTCCACATCCCTGGATGAACAGCGTAAATTCCGAAACTTCTGGGGCAGCACCAGGGCGGTGCGCCGACTGAACGATACCATTTGCATTGAGAACGGATATTCCATTGTTGATGACCCCAAGGGAAAAGGCCAGACCTACGACAAGTGGTTAGGAAACCAGAAGCAGCCCTCCCACCGGGAGCGAATCTGCTATGCCATTGATGAAGCTCTGGCACAAAAGCCTCAGAGTTTTGAAGCACTGCTGGAGCTGCTGCGGCAGTCCGGCTATCAAATCAAAGGGGGCAAGGTTCCCTCTCTGCTGGGGGAAGGACAGAAGCGCTTCATCCGTATGGACACACTGGGCGCAGACTACACCCCGGATGCGCTTCGTGCCATCATCGCCGGAACAAAGACACATACCCCGAAAAAGAAACGTGTCATGGACGCTCCCACCAAACCCAGCGGCAGCCTGCTGATCGACATTCAGGCAAAGCTGCAAGAAGGAAAAGGAGCCGGTTACGCACGGTGGGCAAAGAACTTCAACCTGAAACAGCTTTCCCAAACGCTGATCTATCTGGAAGAAAACGGCCTGTTAGACCGATGTGCCCTTGAAGAAAAAGCTGCGGCAGCCTCCACTCAATATCGTCAGCTCTCAGATGCCATGAAGTCCAAAGAGAAGCGTATGGCAGAAATCAAGATTTTGCAGCAGCGCATCATCAACTACGCCCGGACCCGTGATACCTATGTGGCCTACCGGAAGGCTGGCTACTCCAAGAAATTCCTGTCAGAGCATGAGTCTGAGATCATACTGCATAAGGCAGCAAAGCAGTTCTTTGATGAACAGGGCTTGAAAAAGCTGCCCACCGTCAAGAGCCTGCAAGCAGAATACGCACAGCTCCTGTCTGGGAAAAAAGCCATGTACGCTGAGTATCAGCAGGCCCGGAATGAGATGCGTTCTCTCCAAACCGCCAAAGCAAATGTGGATCGGATTCTTGGAGATATTTCTCTCACCGCGGAGAGAGAATCTGAAAAGGATGTGCGTTGACTATCTATCAGCGATTTGCAGAATTACTGAGTTACACCAAATATTCGCAGATTACCAATAACTGTCGACTGGATATTTCTTCATCAATAATAGCAAAGAAACTGTAAGAGGAATTGATTTTGTTTGCTTTTTTGAGTACAATGATAGTAATCTTTCGTTCTCAGTGAACCACGGTAAATGTGAGACAATCAGAAATCTTGTTTTTCAAACTTCTGGAGGATTACCTATGGCAAAAAAGCGCGATGACAAAGGCAGAAAAAGCGTGACTATTGATACTAAGTCAGGTAGTCGCTCATACAATCGTTTTGAAATGCAGGTTAGCCAGACATTGCATATGGCAATTGAGCTGTACTCTGATTTGAACTATCTGCTTGTTTTGGATCATTATAACGACATTACTCTATTTGATAGTGATGTAGCTCCTGAAACAGTAAGTTACTATCAAATGAAAACAAGTGAAGACTCTATCAGTATTGATACAGCAATTTCTGAAGATTGGATAGCAAAGTTGTATGAGCAACTCAGCAACCCAGAATGGGTAGTCAACGAACTTGCTTTGATTACCAACTGCCCGCTAAAGGTAACAGTTAAATTTATTGACGGCGACGGAAAAAGTCATACTGAGGAAAAAAATTATATTTCTCAACGAACTCCCTTTCTAACTTTTAATCCATTGATGGTAGATAAACTCAAAGCAGATATTGCTACAAAAAAAGGAATTTCTGCAGACGAAGTGGATTTATCAAAGTTTGTTCATATGAGAACAACACTATCAATTCCTAAGCACCGAGAGATTGTTGAGCAAGAGATGAATGACTTTTTACGGGAGCGGTATCCACGCATTACACTTGAATCTGCCAAAACCATTTTCAGTGCAATGATGGATATGCTGTCCCGTCGACAAGCGTATGATGCATTGGAAAGTAACGCTTCTTTTGCAGAGGTAAGGAAGAACAAAGGTATATCCAAAGCAGATTTCTCACGCATTATTGAGGAATCCATGTACATCGCTATCCCCACATTTCAAGAGATCGACCAATGGATGGGTTACCCTGAGGACGAAAAGCTGAAGGCTGCTCTTGAATATACAAAAGTTATGGCTGACATACAAGGAAAATCCGAGTCGTTTGCGACAATATACCGGCAGATCAAGACTGCCTGCCAAAATAATCAACGAGACAATGAGGAAGCCGTCAGCACATATTGCAACCGATTATATTGTGCCTTGCCCAATAAGAACCCCATATATAATAAAGAGTACGTTGGCGTGTTGACTGTTAGCATGCTGATAAATGAATGGAGGATGAGCGTATGAAAGAAGTATATTTTAAAGGACTAATCATTGCTGATCTGCAAAACCATACCGCTCGTGTTCAGTCATTTGAAAAAGGATTGAATGTGGTCACAAGTGCCGATAACCATGTAGGAAAGTCATCTTTGCTTAAGTCATTATATTACACACTGGGAGCAGAAGTGGATTTTGATCCTGTATGGGATAAACAGTCAAAGCTCTATATTGCTACAATTAGCGTAGACGAGCTAGAGTATCGAGTTATTCGGTTTTTAAAACGATTTGCAGTCTTTAAGGATAATATACTTCTAAAAATCACAGAGAGTGTTTCTAAAGAGTTAACTCCACTCTTGGGAGAAATATTTGACTTCGCCGTTTATTTACCCAATAAAGAAACGGGAAAAGTCGAAATGGCTCCTCCCGCCTTTACTTTTATGCCATACTATATTGATCAGGATAAGGGCTGGAGTGGCTTATATGAAAGTTTTGCATCAATCTCACAGTATAAGAGTGCAGACCGTATCAAGTCGCTATACTATCACTTAAGTATTTATACCAAGGGAACCGTTGAACTTATGGCGAGAAGAGATTCTCTTAAAGATAAACTTGAAACATTACGAATTGAGAATGAGCGTATAAACACAATTCTATCAGCGCTTCGGGATGAGACATCTAATCTTCCACCAGCAAGTGATGTTAGTGAGCTGGAAACGTATCTTAAAGAACCACAAAAAAGAATTGCACAGTTAGTAACACAGATTGGCGAAATCCGCAATGAGATTCAAAGTTTAGAAACCTCGCTTCATCAACATAGGTATAACCTTCATGTAATTCAAGAATATGCATCCATGAAAGAGAACACTTCCAAAGGAAGTGAGCGCAAACATCATATTTGCCCAAATTGCGGATACATATTTGATGAGGAAATTTTTGACCTTGTCCGTTCAAACTATGGAGCAATGAATGAAGACTATATGTGTCAGCAAATTCAGGTATTGATAGATACCGTTACAAGTAAACTTGATATTGCAAAGAGACATTATGTTTCTCTTAAGCAACAAATGCAGGATGAGGAGCAAGCTTTTCGGTCGGAGAAAAATGAGTTCGATGTGTATGTCCGTCAGCGTGGCCTTGCAGACTCTATCCGCCGATTTCAAAAAGAATATGAAAAAGTGGCTGTAGAAACACAGGAAATCACCCGGCAACTTGGTGATATTAACAAAGAGCTCAGAAAACTACCAAATAAAAAGGAAGTAGAAGAAAAATATATTGAACAAGTCAGGTTGAATATCATGGAATTGGATGCTTGGGACCCTGCTTATGATGGCACAATCCGACTGTTAAAACCAATAAAAGCACAAGGAACTCTAGAAAACAAGATAATCTTGGCTCAATTTGTTGCCCTTTTTCAAACAATGGATTATTTCAAAGGCGGTGCTACGAGATTTTCCTTTGTCGTTGATTCACCCAGAGCAAAAGAAGCTAGTGTTGCCAGTAGCAAGGAAATTCTGAAAATGATTTCACAAATGAAAATGCTTCCGCAAATTATTTTGGCGACAATTGACTATTCTGAGTATAAGTCCGAACTGGACACACCAGCAAAAATTATTGTTCTGAAAGAAAAGCGCAAATTGCTCAATAGCGAGGACTACACCCGAAACGAGGAGTATATTTCCACAATGGCTGAATTACTGAAGAATGTACCGAATTGAGATTTTACCCAGTTTCGGCAATAAGTTCCGCACTAGTGATAAGGGATCTGAAATAGACGGATGTTAACTGTCTCACAGCGATTTGCAAAATTGCGTAGCCGCTGGAATTTTCCAGCGTTTCCAGAACACATATTAGTGTTCTGCGGGGATTGGGGCAGCGCCTCAACAAGCAGAAGGGGCTCACTTCCACCGTAGTGGAAAAGAGCCCCTTTGTGCATATGTTTTACATATGCATTGCTTGCCACTAGTATCCGGAATTTTGGGTGCTAACGGTTATCCCGACTTTTATATAAGCCAAACTGGCAGTCGAACCTCAGCTCGCCGAAAATATCAACTCACTTCCGCGGAAAAACTGCCTGATTGCTTAGTCTTCTGAGATGATCCAAATAGTGTAAAATATCATTCTCTGTATAGCGTCTTACGCCAAATTCATCCCTTTCTTCATAAAGCGTATGGAAAAGCAGTGCATATTCAAAGGCCAGTGACGTATCGAACACCCCCAGATCATCCGTATTAATGCAGATATGCAATTGACTGCATGTCAGGTGCCTTGCCACATCTGTTTCCAGTCCGGTATTGTTAAATCTGAACATCGGATGGCGCCTATACTTTAGGAAAGATCCTATTAAAACATTCGAACTAGGGTTACATTCAATAATTATACCCTTTTCCGAAAGATCTTTCTGAAGTGCATCTTGCATTTCCCGCATTAAGCGGCTGTATGCCTCGGTAATATCAAGCCTAATGACCTGACTACCCATCGCCTTCTCATGTTTCCCATAATGATAGTAATGGTACAGGCCCGACAGTATAGGGTCTTGCCGGTATTGCTTCAGTGTATCATCATGTGTACTGATCATAAATTGCTTTTCCGGTATAAGCATGCAATCTGGGGCAACATAATCAATACTTTGGTACAACTCCGGATTATCTGCACGCAGCTGCATAGAAAAATAATACTCCAGAAGAGAGACCTGCCATTGATTTGCATTTATCGCTTTTCCGTAAATCTCGCGTAACAGCAGTTCAGCCTCCTTGCGAAGCGTACTCTCCATAAACGCATCCATATGGACATTTAATTCCTGACTGCGGTACAGAAGCCACACAAGATCGTCCAACCTGTCCTGTTTGGGAAGGAAAATCTGCCTACTCTTCAATTCGTAATGCCATTCCGGCTCAACACCCAAGCCGAGCGCATGACCAATACGGTCGCCTCGTTTCAATTCTAGGAAATTCACTGCCTCGTCAATGCAACGCATTGCACCGGCAACATCCAAGAAATCTTCTCCTGCGTGGTAGGTCACTGCAAGCGGTTCCTTTGGTCTGGGAACACTACTATACGGATCCAACAGGTCATCTGTGGTGTTCAGATTGCGCAGATATCGAAAGGTTTGTGCAAATACCTCCGGCGGACACCCGACTTCAAAATTTGCAGCATCGATACCTCGAATACGTTGAGCCAGAAAAGAAGATTGCCTCAAACTCATAGCTAGAACTCTTTCATGCCTGCGCAATTCCTGACGAACTGAATGGTTCCTGCAGACCAATGCAAAATCCGAAAGCCCGTTGGGGATAGGGTCAGGATTCTTAATGAAATGAATCACATAGAAGTGTTTTCTATCTGTATATGCGTTCTGAACCTCAGATCTACTTAGTCTGTCAAAGTCCATTCGACTCTGCGGTATGCCCGCAAAGATTGTTTGACGATCTATCCGCAGGACATTTTCCAAGTTCTCTCGGGCGGTATTTCCCGGAGCAATGCGCGTTTCAAGCGAGACAACATGGTCTTCTGACAATGGCACATTGATTGCCATGCGGACCAACTCATCATCGTAACAAGTGCGTTTGCAGAGCAGCTTTGACTTGCGATTCTGATAATAGGTGAAATTGCGGAAACCGATCTTTTTATTAACCTGAATTAATTCGCTGCGAAACATCGATTTCAGAATCAGATAGAGATAAAACCCCCATATGGTACGGCTCGTCATTTCTCCACTGAAAAATTTCCTGAAACACTGGTACATAAGATGCCGCTCTCCTGCTAGAGAGCGCACGGGAGAATCAGGATCTTCATTGAGCAGGCTGTTTTCCATCGCATAATCCAGACAGGCTGTGGAATTATTCCGCTGTAAAACTCTGGCACCATAAATATCCCGCAAATATGTAAGCTGTGGGTTGATGTTTGCAATCGGATTCGCTTCGCGAAGCCAGTCCCAAGGATCGTCCTGCTTCTTGAGCCATCGGAAGATAGACATACGGCATAGGCAAGCATACTCCACCCTCTCTCGGGTGGATAGCATCCCATCTCTTTCGTTGGAAACGTTAAAAGGTTGATAGAGTTCTTGAAAAAATTTCGGTATCAACCGATGGCTGTGGGTATCGTTCATGACGCTGCACCAATTAAGTGCAAATGTCTGAGAAGATCCATACAGGTGTTGGTGGTTTTCTGAGATTCCTTCCTGCAACATCTGATTCAGCCCCACATGGTCAGTGGCAAGGATTGCTGGCCATGTGAATTTCCGTCTTATTCTCTGTCCCTGCAGATCTGTGAATGCCAGAAATGCGCATACAAATATATCCTGCCCCAAAAGTAGGTATGCCTCTCGCCAAGGCAACACCTTGTTAATCTTACATCTAGGTTCTCCTGCAACGTGCGTCAGAACTTCCTGAGAAGCAGCCAAAACAGTGTACAGTGCGGTTTCTGCCATGGACATCGGTTCGCTACGCCCTGCCAACTTCGCCGTCTCTGACTCGAGACGGCGAATAATCAAAGTGTGCTCATCCAATGTGTACCCTGTAAGCGTATTTCCGATAATCCGGGTCAGTAAAGCTTGATCCGACTCTCCATCCACATGTCCGGTGACATTCTTCAACCTGCACAGCACCGCATTGGGTGGGACACAACGAAAAAGGGCATTAAGCTGTTTAGTATCTACTTCTTTCATGGCTCGCTCCCTTTCCATTATGGCTACCTCTAAAACTTCTTTTTCTGGCAGAACATCACAGATAACTTATCACGAAATCAGTTGTTAGAGGCTGCCCTCATGCATTATTGGACTTCTACTTCAGTCATATTATCATTGCTTTTCTGTTCCTGCGAGGATGTTTCCTCGCCCTGAGCAGAAGGTGTTCCATTTGGGGGAGCACAGAAATTAACGTAGACCTCAAAATAAAGTTCATCTGCTTTTCCAACATTAAGCCCCTGATTTAGGCGTCCCAAGAAACTAGGAGGATCCCCATATAAAAATGTCCATTCTTTAACTTTCTCGCCGCAAGAACTGAAGAAACAAGACTGATATGCATCCCACAACTCGTGATCCGTTATTCCTTGTATAATCTCATCCATTTTTTCAAACAATTTCTTGATTGGTTTAGCATCGTCGCCCGTCATTTCCTTATCTTGCGCAGTCAGGTATTTATAAATTCTTTCCTGAACTTCCCAGTTAGCTGCAATTAGCAGCGCATACTCCTGCGTGGCAAAGGCTCTCTGTTGCATTGGGATAACATTCGCTTTATCCCTTGTCAGAAAATTGACAGCTTTATTTCCAAGAACGAGATCCATGGTTATCAAATTCAGAACGTTCAGTCGGATTGTACCATCGCTGCTGTCGGCTGTCATAATATTCTTAAAAAGCCGCAAGACATCTTTATCCTCTGGTGTATTCTCTATCTTCGTTTTCCAATAATCTTTCAAAAAATGATAAAGACGCTCTGATGCCTCTCCGCTTTGTCCCTCTGTAGCAGACTGCGCATCGGTTCCATCTTTCTCGTTCTTGGGAACTGACAATTCCGTCAGGCCAAAAATAGCGATACCATTCTCCTCTTTCAGGCGGTTCAGCTCCTGTTTGCTGACACGCGTGTTCAGAAGATAAGTCGATGGCAGTCCCGTCCGATCCGGATCATAGTCAAACAGGATAATGCTTGATTTATTATATTTGTAATTTGTTAGCGTTTCCTTTTTGACCTGAACTATCATTTTGTGGCACTGTATTGTACGAATGGTGCGAATGGAGAAATACAGGAGAAAATCATCCTGTGTTCTGTGGCTCTTTTCGAGTAGCTTTATGGCATCATCAATACATACTTGGGCAAATTTGCTTGCGTGACGCAATTGCACATTTTTCAGATCATCCTTCAATTCGCCATCAATAATTGTATCCGAGAAGTTTTTGCAGTATTTCTCATAAAAGTACTCCAGCGCCAGAACCGCCCCATTTTTACGAGCAGAATGATAGAAATCATTCAAGAACGACCGATCCCTAGGATTGCTGATCTTAGCCGGAAGCCAACCATTCATAAAATAATCTTCAAAGTCATTCAGGTTTTTCTCTTCAAGATTATTGCGCATCTCCAAGCGATTTGCAAAAGACTGAACGCTGCTCCAACAATCTTCCATGCGAGGAAGATCTTCCATTGCTCCCAGAGTATACAGCATCTGATTGATACCACGGATCGTTCTAGGAATAAAATTATGCAGATATCCCTGGGGTTTACAGAAAACTATGCCCGTTTTATGATAAATCATCATCAGAATCGTATTCTGTAGATTGCAAACAGACTCGCGAGCCCAAGGGATCAAAGATTGTTCCTCGCCATTGACAATTTGAACAAACGACAGCCCGATTTCGTTTCCTTTTTCCTCAATCAAAGTTTCAATCTCTGGGAGGTGGATCACATTGGCTGGTGGAACCATTTTGTCCAAGTATTTCTGACTCTTTCTCAGCAAGTCATTTACAATCAGGATCTGTGGATTGCTTACTGATTCCTTAAAGTGGCTCAAGTGCTCCTGCATGACAACCTTGGTCATGAACTGCATCTCACAGGACATGAAAATGATCAGGTTAGGAATCATGAGATACTTGCACACATCTTCCAATACTTCATAGCCATACCGAATCTGAGAGTCCGCATCGTCCAGCTGGAGAATCAGGAAATTGTTCTTCTTATCGGCACCATCGGAGGACAGATTCAAAATCAACTGGATCAACTCATGGAAATGGTACCGAAGGGCCATACCATCGGACAATTCCTGAAGAGATGAAACTGACAGAGAATCCTCTGAACCAGGATTTTTGATACCATTGATGCCACGCAGGCAGTCCTCAAATGCCCGCACAAGCCTGGAGCGAAACTTTTCGTTGTCATTGCGATAATCAAAATTTGCACTCTGTTCCTTCAAAAGATTCTGTGCTCGGCTGTACAGACGTGAGAGAACAACCTGCAGGATATTCTGGCCCTTTTCCATGATCGCCGGTGCAACAGGCGGCAGTGTATAAAACTTCGCATTCTGGATATCCGCACCACCATCTTTTAAAAAACTGTAGGTGTATTTTTGCTTTGTTTCAGCCAGGAATTCTCCAATGGAGAGCATTGTGCGGGTCTTTCCACCGCCCCACTTAGCATCGAATACAATCACATTACCAGAGTAGGTGAACAAGTCATACGAAATCTGCTCGTTGCAGGTATGCTGCTTCTCATGGTAGTCATGTGTCCGGCTTACGATCTGTGCAACCGCAGAGATCGTTTTACAGAACGCAGGATACATAAGGGCAGATTCCTCATATATTTTCTCTGGCATTTCCAGATCGAGTTCATGACCCTTTATTACCTTAATGGTGTGTTTTATCTCTGCCACCTAAAATCACTCCCAGTATTTAGCATTTTTTGATACAAACAAATCAGCTTCTTTAAGGAGAGTTTTCTGAAATTCATCGAACTTTCCGCCAAACTGAGAAGTCATATTCGGATAATTCCAGCTACTGTACGACTGCCCACAGCTGTATATCATATCAGTCATCCTTTTAATTTCTTCTGGGCTTGGAATACAACATTCCTCTTCGCATATTCCGGAAAAAAGATTCTTGCAGATATCCTCATATCCTATTGGGGTACCATTTACACAAGTATAGTATTTGCTGTAGAAACTGTTTACAGCTTCCTTTTGTGTCAGTCCCAACCGGCTGCCATAGTAAGATACTTTTGCAAAAGCCGGAATAAATACTGAAATTTCTCTAGGTACGGAAAACGTAGAAAGCTCTCCAGCCTTTAGTATCGTAACCAATTTTTGCTCTTTTCCTTCTGTAAATTGCAGTCGTGTGCTCAATATTCCATTATCCATCAATGCAACATATGCGCATAAACATTGCGCAACGCAGGATTGGATACCGCCGTTTTCCGACTCAATCAGGTCTATTTTCTCAATCATTTCGTGAAGCGACATGCTCCCATCATGGCAGTCACAACTTTGGGACACTATAGAAAAATTCTGATACTCACTTGGCACAAAGTCATACGGATGTTGCAACAAATCTAGTGCCTTTTTCTCGGATTCCGCTCCGCAATCATAGATAATCGTTTCAATTTTGTGATTGTACTTTCTGAAATCATCGGGTTGAAATACTGTCTGCAGATCAGTAGGAACAAAATCGAGCAATGCGCTTTCGGCATCTGTCCGATCCAATACAGAGCAAAACACATCTTTCAACTTCTGTCTGAGAACTGTTTTACTTATCAGATCAATCAGCTCGTGTTTGCTGTCTGCTTGCAGTCCAAAATTGGACGAGATTTTACCCACATCTACAATAAATCTGTCTTTATCAGATTCGCCTTGATTATTCTGAAGTTCTTTTATCGCACATTGAAAATCTACATAGTCAATAACCGAAATAATATAGTTGAGCAGCTGACCTTTGTTCTGCTGCAGAATCGGTTCTTTTTTTCGTAAAATAGAGGACAAATATTTCAGCTCGTATGATGACAATACATTATCCACTTGCTTACAAAGCTCATCGAACTGTAATTTCGGTAAATCTGGGAGAATAGAAAAAGAAATAACCTGCTGTGAATTTTTTCTTCGACCTGGAAAGAAACGGATCGTAGAGATACGGTTTGTATATTTCCGTCCATGGAAGCTAAGGAACAAAAACATATCTTCATCTAAATACTTCCACTGGATGCCAAACCATTTACTGATGTTGAAATCCGAAGCTCCGTTCACAATTCTTTTCTCTAAAAATATGGACAAATCCTGACTTAAAAAAGTGGGGACAAAACTCGTATTAGCGATATTATTACGCAAAAGGAAGTCAGAGATTTGGAGTGATAGATCTCGCATTTTGGAAAGATACATTTTCATCCGAGCATGAACCTGCCATGTAAAGCGACTATCTAGCAGAACCGGCGTCTTGTTCTTGGCGTAAACAAATATATCAACACTCTCCGCAAATCTTCGGCGGCAGTTCATCTGATCATAATCGTTCCAAGTATCATATCCTAGTTCATTGCGGATCAGTGTTTCCAACTGATCTAAGAATTTGGACATACCTCGACCATGCATCATCAGATCGTCAATCAACAGGATTTTCGGGAAGCGTCCTCGTTTGCTATAGCACTCTGCCAGCTTTATATACTGCAGGAGCATACCGCTATTGGATACCAGCTTGGAGCTATCCGCCACATGCCAGACTGCGAGATTGAATGCCCGTCGTTCAGCAGCAGTAATGTATTCGTATTGTTCTGAAAGACGATCAATTTCCTTAAAAAAAGGGCTGAGCTCATCCAGCATATAGTCGGAAATACGGCTCTTCCGTTCACTAAACACAACTATATGCTGTGTTGCTTCTTGGGACACTACAAAACCACCTCACTAACGGAATATCGCACAATGTGCAAAGGCCCACATTAAATTGTCTGTTATTATAACATTAGCAGAGCTACATGTCAATCAAAATATTCTCTACATGTCAACCAAAATATTCGAGCATTTGTTCTCTCGCAAAAAATCCTTGAATTAGTTGTTTAAAAATACGCTTGAATAGGAGCAGCTTTTTGGGGCGATGACATTCCATGCAGCAGGCACAAAGACATCATGCCTCTATTATTCCAATATATGAAGCAAAACCGTTTTTCTGCTTAGATTTGCACAAATTATTCCCTCTACATTCGGCATTTACGCCCCTGCTGGGTGTACACAGAGTAGGTGCTTAATAACCGCCAGCCTAGCATTTCAGCCAATGCCTAAGCAAGATAATGCTCTTGGTTATTTTTTCGAGGTATCTTAAAGGGATGGCTTCAATTTGAAACATGCGCCCGTTGGGCGCACTACTTTAAGTATTTGAGGCCCTCTTTGGCCTTTTCACTCAGAATCGTGGCACGATTCCGCTCATGAGCCCATGCAAAGCAAGCCTCCACATGAGGCAGCATCTCTTTATAGTAGCGAGTTTGTCATTCTTCTGCGCTCAAATCTCCCAGTGCTTCCTCTGCTTTGTAAATCTGAGCGATCTGAACCAGTTTTTTCGCAATGGTCTCATAGACCAGATCTTTGCCAGAACCTTTCGATGCTTTCAGTGCGTCGGTGTAATCTCTCCGGGCACAAGCCCAGCAGAATGCAGGACGGATATTCTCATTGTTCTTATTCAGAGACTTGTACCCATTGAACGTGTCCGATGCCAGCGTGCCAGGAAACACTCCAAGAGCTTCTAGATGTAGCTCTTACTCTGGGCCTTTTCGCACCTGAGGATGGAAATGTTACAGGAGCTTACATTACTGCAGGAGTCGGCGGATGGCTGAAGCTGTACAAAAGCCCCACAGCACCAAGGTCGGATGTACAATTTCTATTTCTTCTTTTGCGAGCACTACCGGTTCTGATGGTTATACATACCAGTTTACAAACAAGAACTACTGGTATGCATATGAAAATCCTATGTTAGTAACCGGTTGAATCCATACGCGATTTCTCAAATCAAAGCTTTTACCAGAAAAAGCCCCACTGCAAACGTAGAAATCAACGATGAGTACACTGACGAAAATGGGAACTATTAGATAGCAGTTGGCCCGAAGATTCCAACTCCCTCTCAATCCAGCACCGCAGCTCTCCTTCCTGAAAAATGTACGGATTTGGCGAGTTCGATGTTGTTGCAAAAAAGCACCGTAAGCGCTCAATAATTTCCAGCTACCCCCGCAAAAAGCAGCAGGCCCCACGCTCAGGGCCTGCTGTTACTCAAGATATGTATTTACATAAGCATCGGAGTTTGGAATTTTACAATCCTTTTGGATGTCTGGAGCCCAGGGCATAAAGGCCTCCAATTCTTCATGGGATGGCGACTTCCCCAGGTATGGAAGCTCCACCAGCACGTGCTGGAGATAAGCAAAAGGTTCAACACCGTTTGCCTTTGCGCTTTCCACCAGGGAATACACAATGGCGCTGCAGTGATTTCACCGGGAAGAAGGGTCTAATCCCAAGGCAATCTTCATTGCCGTCTTGTTCTGGTACATATTGTAGTCTGCCTGACGGAGCAGCGTCGGCATGGTCCTGTTGTCTGCTTCTGCGGAGTGGGCAAAGCCTGCGGCGTAGCTCAGAGGAATCACAGGCATCAGCTGAGTGCCGGAGCGGTTGTATTCCTCGGTCATGCGCTTCAGCTTTTCCAGAAACCGCTGCACGTCCTCAGGGGAGACGTTGGTAAGAATTGCGACAAACTCGTCGCCGCCGTAACGGCCCACAAAATCGTAAATGGGGACAGCTTTCCGGAGCAGATGCGCGAAGCCCCTGATCATCTGATCACCGGCCTGATGGCCTAGGGCATCATTGATCTTTTTCAAATTGTTCAGGTCAAACATGAGGCAAGCGGTCTGGTCATTCAGGGGCTGGGAGGAATTGAGCATCTCCTCACAGCGGCTCTTGTTGGGCAGGCCTGTGTGCTTGTCCAGGTAAGCGGTATGGGAGAGCTCGGAGTTTTTATTGGACAGTCGACTGTTCTGGAAGGAATTAAAAAGCAGCAGGGCTATGAGCAGCAGGCTCGTGACGGCCATGGCATATTCTACCCTCAGAAGATTCTTCGCGAGCTCATCGGAATAGGTTTCCGCAGAGGAGACGGTTGTGTTGGCCAGCTCAAAGAATCGTTCACTGACAGTCAGTATATCGGTGTTCTCCCATCCATATACGTTGACCTTAGCCAGTTCCTGCTTCAGCGTGTACCAGTATTGCGTCATGATGGCCAAGTCCTTCTGATATTGTACGCTTTGCAGGGGAACCAGATTGTGAATCTTTCCGCCATTTTTTAACTCATTTAGAATGATTTCCGATTCATTGATCAAATCGCTGTAGGGCTGGCCCATAATGACGAGCTTCACGATGCGCTGGCTGCCGCCCCGAACGGATGCGGTATAGTTTACAACCCTTGCGCAGCCTTGAATCAGATTTGAGTCGATCATGGATGTAAAAATCAGAAATACGAGGATGACGGACAGAATCTTCGGCAGCACATGGTTGAGAAAATTGTTCACTTTCTCCATAGCCCTCCTTATTTTGTAGATGATTTCAGAAGGCACAATCACAACTCTACGAAAACATTATACATGAACTTTTGCAAAAATCAACTGCTTTCTACAAAGACAGCCCGGATGGATGCTCTGCAGCTGGAATTGCCATACAAAATAACGGTGGGAAAATCTTTGAAAAAAGAAGATTTTTTCTTGCTATTTTGAAGTGCTGTGTGTATAATGGAAGAAATTCAGAAAGAAAACAGTTTGCGTGATTTGTCTTATAAACCACGATACTGAAATTTTTGCCCGTTAAAATCGGTCGATATTATATGGAGGCAACCCAATGACCCTGAAAGAATGCTACGCGCGCATGAATGGCAACTATGAAGATGCCAAGCTTCGCCTGATGATGGATTCCATGGTGGAGCGCTTTATGTTCAAATTCCTGGAAGACGACACCATGGAGAATCTGCGCAGCGCCGTGGCAGAAGGGAACATTCCCGATTCTTTCCGTGCTGCCCATACGCTGAAAGGCGTTGCAGCCAATCTCTCCTTTACCGAGCTCCAGGCGAAGGCCTCTGCGCTGACGGAGCAGCTGCGTCCCCAGACGGCTCAGGCGGATGCCGCACTGCTGGCAGAGGTGGAGAAGGCATATGCGCTGGTGGTCGATACCATCAATGCCTATAAGGCGGAAAAATAACCGCGTTTCCCGACCCTGATTTAAGGGAGCCTCTGCTGAGGTACTGCGCGGCAGTCTCCGAAGAAGGAAAGATAGATATATGCAGAAATCAAATGTTTTGATCGTAGACGATGCTCCAATCAATAGAGAACTTTTGGCTTTCATTTTGCAGGATCACTATCAGGTTTTTCAGGCGGAGAACGGAAAACAGGCTATAGAAATGATCGAATCCAAAGAGCGGATCTACCGCTTGGTCCTGCTGGACATTCAGATGCCCGTTATGGATGGCTTCGGCTTCCTGGACTACATGAAGAAAAAGGACATGCTGAAGAATCTGCCGGTCATTGTCATTTCCGGCGATTCCTCGGATGCCTCCATTCTTCATGCCTATAAGCTGGGTGCCGTGGACTTTTTCTCTAAGCCCTTCAGCCCGGAGATCATTCTGAACCGTGTACACAATATCCTGTCTCTTTATAAGCATGACTATGAAGATGAGTTAACCGGCGGCTATAACCGCAGCGGTTTCATTCAGATGGCAGAGAATATCCTGTACAATGCCTCCGACAAGACGGAGTATGCCCTGATGTTCCTGGACATCAAGAACTTCAAGGCAACCAACGAGCTTTTTGGCACCGAAGGCGGTGACAGCATCCTGCGGGATTTCTACCAGCGCATCGGCACCATCTGGCGGCCTGCCGTCACCGGCAGATTGGACACGGATCACTTCGCCTGCCTGGTTTTGCAGAGCCACATCAATATGGATACCCTCGGCAATGAGTTGAAGCTGAATATTCAGTTCAAGGGCCGAGGTATGAAGCTCTATGGCTACTGCGGCATCTATTATGTGGAGGAGGGCGTCTCCGTCACCAGCATGATCGACCGGGCCAAGCTGGCGGAAGAGAGCATCCTCAGTGATCATGTGCAGCCATTTGCTGTATTTGATGATTCCATGCGGCGACTGTATGTGGATCAGATGGAGCTTATGAGCGAGTATGAGACGGCAATTGCCAACGAGGAATTTAAGGTTTACTATCAGCCTGTGGTAGAAGCCACCTCCGGAAATCTGATCTCCGCGGAGGCGCTGGTCCGCTGGGTGCATCCCCAGAGGGGCCTGGTTTCTCCGGCGGCCTTTATTCCGGCGCTGGAAAACGGCGGCCATATTTCTAAGCTGGATTGGTTCATTGCAGACCGGGTGGCCGAGGTGGACCAGCGGTGCTATGCAGAGGGCATTCCGGTTGTCCCCGTTTCCATCAACCTGTCCTGGATGGACTTTTATGATGAAGAGATGCTCCAGCGTCTTGTGAGCCTGCTGAAAAGCGATGCCATCAAGAAGGGGGATATCCGCCTGGAGATCACGGAGACCTCCTATGCGGCCCTGGAAAGCGACCGGGAGAAGATCCTGGAGGAGTTCCATCTGTCCGGCGCCAAGATCCTGCTGGATGACTTCGGCAGCGGCTTCTCCTCCTTTGGAATGCTGAAGCGGTACAACTTCGATATTTTGAAGCTGGATATGACCTTTACCCGCCAGATCGAGACCAGCCCCAAGGTCTGCACCATTATCAATGGCATTATCCAGATGGTCCACCATCTGGGTATCAAGGTCATTGCCGAGGGCGCCGAAACGGAGGCCCAGGTGAAATTCCTGCGGGAAAACGACTGCGATTATATCCAGGGCTATTATTTCTCCAAGCCTCTGCCTGAGGCGGATTTTCTGGCCTATGTCCAGAAGGCTGCTGCAGAGGGAAAAATCGGACCCTCCACCAAATAAGCTGTATTTTGCTGCTCCCTGCACCGAAATCTCCTCGGTGCAGGGAGTTTTTCGTTCAAGGTTCCGATAAAAACTGTTTAGACTGGGTTCACATTTCAAAAATAAAATGTCACCATATAGCACTATCTGGAAAATGGAGATTGAGACCATGAATACATATCGCGCAGGCATTGATATCGGATCTACAACGGTGAAGATCGCGCTGCTGGATGAAAAAAATGACCTGATTTACGGAAATTACGTGCGCCACCAGGCCAATACCCAGGGGGCCCTGGCTGGACTTTTAAAGGATGTTCGGGAAAAGCTGGGGGATTGTGCGCTGCAAGCGAGGATCACGGGTTCCGGCGCGATCACCTTGGCCAAGGCCATGGGCATCGGCTTCGTGCAGGAGGTCGTGGCCGTTGCCGGGGCGCTGAAAACCTTCTATCCTCAGACGGATGTGGCAATCGAACTGGGCGGTGAGGATGCCAAGATCATCTATTTCACCGGCGGCCTGGAGGAGCGCATGAACGGCGTCTGTGCCGGCGGCACGGGCTCCTTTATCGACCAGATGGCGGCCCTGCTGCAAACCGATGCCGCAGGCCTGAACGCAGAGGCGGAGCATTATCAGCAGATTTATCCCATTGCTGCTCGCTGCGGCGTGTTTGCCAAGACTGACATTCAGCCCCTGATCAATGAAGGTGCCACCAAGGCGGACCTGGCGGCATCAATTTTTCAGGCCGTTGTCAATCAGACCATTTCCGGCCTTGCCTGCGGCAAGCCCATTCGGGGCTGCGTGGCCTTTCTGGGCGGCCCGCTTCATTTCCTGCCGGAGCTGAAAAAGGCCTTTATCCGCACCTTGAAGCTTACTCCGGAAAACGTAGTCGATCCGGAAAATTCCCATCTGTTCGCTGCCATGGGTTCGGCCCTGGAGGAGGACGGCGGCGAGGCTGTGGCTCTGGAGGATCTGATCGGGCGGCTTGAAAAAGGGGTCAAGGTCAGCTTTGAGATGCCCCGGCTTCCGGCACTGTTTGAAAGCAAGGAGGATTACGAGGCCTTCCGGCAGCGTCACGCCAAGGCTGTGGTAGAAAAGGCAAATTTGGAAACCTACTGCGGCGACTGCTATCTAGGCATTGATGCAGGCTCTACCACCACCAAAATGGCCCTGATCGGCCAGGAAGGGCAGCTGCTCTATTCCTTCTATGCCAACAATAAGGGCAACCCCATCGAGACGGCAAAAACCGCCATCTGGAATCTGAAAACAATCCTGCCCGGCTCTGTCCGCATTGCCCGCACCTGCTCTACGGGCTATGGCGAGTCCCTGCTGAAATCCGCCTTCAATCTGGACGAGGGCGAGGTGGAGACCATTGCCCACTGCACGGCAGCGTCCTTCTTTGATAAGGACGTGGACTGTGTGCTGGATATTGGCGGCCAGGATATGAAGTGCATCCGCCTGAAAAACGGCGCAGTGGATACCATCATGCTCAACGAGGCCTGCTCCTCCGGCTGCGGCTCCTTTATTGAGAATTTTGCAAATTCGCTGGGGTATTCTGCCCAGGATTTTGCGAAGGAGGCTCTGTTTGCCGAGCACCCGGTGGACCTGGGTACCCGGTGCACGGTGTTCATGAATTCCAATGTAAAGCAGGCCCAGAAGGAGGGGGCAAAGGTCTCGGATATCTCCGCAGGTCTGGCCTATTCCGTGATCAAAAACGCCCTGTTCAAGGTCATCAAGCTGAGCTCTGCCAAGGAGCTGGGCAGTCATATCGTGGTCCAGGGCGGAACCTTCCTCAATCAGGCGGTGCTGCGGGCTTTTGAGACCATTGCCGGGGCAGATGTGGTCTGCCCGGATATTGCGGGGCTTATGGGGGCCTTTGGCGCTGCACTGATTGCCCGAAGCCACGACCGGGGCGAGGGGACCACCATGCTTCCTCTGGAAGAGGTTGTCAACCTGACCTATACCACCAAGACCCGGCGCTGCGGCGGCTGCGCCAATAACTGTATGCTCACCGTGAATGTCTTCCCCGGCGGACGCAGGCACATTACCGGCAACCGCTGTGAGAAGGGCGCAGGAAAATCCGACCGGGGCGAGAAGGCACCCAATATGGTGGCCTATAAGCAGAAGCGGATGTTTGATTACACACCTCTGACGGAAGAAGAGGCGGAAAGAGGCACCGTGGGCCTGCCCAGAGTGCTGAATATGTACGAAAACTATCCCTTCTGGGCCACATTCTTCCGGCATTTGGGTATCCGTGCGGTGCTCTCGCCCTTCTCGGACCGGAAAATCTATGAGCTGGGCATGGACTCCATTCCCTCAGAATCCGAGTGCTATCCCGCCAAACTGGCCCACGGCCATGTGCAGTGGCTCATAAACCAGGGAATCACCACCATTTTCCACCCCTGTGTGTTCTACGAATACCAGGAGCACAAG
>OLHG01000483.1_pt1 | contig 28176 bp, 23 predicted proteins | sample 1605971 | NCBI WGS metagenome assembly OLHG01 (sample SAMN03283289) | human gut metagenome | biome: human-associated habitat; material: feces | host: Homo sapiens | place: Peru | collected 2012 | reverse complement strand
GTCTGGAATGAAAATACCAGATTTTTTAAATGTTAATTTGAAGAAAGAATTAAATATAAATTCAGTGGTGAATAATTTTGATGTACCATTAGTAATAGAAGAATATTTGGATTTGTCTCTTGACGATTTAGAAAATGATTTATATTTAAAAGGTATTTATCCAGATAGCAGAAATGAATTAGTGTATTGTGATAATGATATTTGTTATTATAATTGTTACGATGGTGATTATTTATGTATTGCTACTAAAGATGCAATTAAAATGAAAGAAAACTATGTACATAATAATAGTGGTCTTATCAGAGTAAACGAATTAAATAGTAGTTTAATTAGTGTCGATTACAATGGAAAAAGAATAAAAGATATAGCAGATAAATACAGAACAAGGGATTCTATAAAATATAATTCATACATTACTGATAATTTTAAAATTACTTTAGAAGAACAAGAAATAATGAAAGACTTAAGATATATAGAAAGTTGCCATGATTATAATACTATAAAAGAAAACTTGACTAATGAAGACATAATTAGAATCAATAATGTAATAAAAGATTTTATCTTCTATGAAAACAAATATGATGACGGAGTTAAAGATATTATTGGAGAATACGAAGGTAAATATGGTAATTATAATATTATTGAATGGTATGAAGGATTAAAATCAACCAAATCGTTTCTTGAAGATTATGTTTTAGAGAGGGGTGAATATAGTGTTTGATAAAGACTTTTTAAATGTTGTTGATAGGGTTAGTGATATTTTTATAGATTTTATGGAAGAAAAAGGATTTGATGTATCTTACCATAATGATAAATATTTAGGAAATGGAGCAACTGCGTTTAATTCTAAAGACACTTTTGTTCCTATTTTTGAATTATCAAATCAACTTTATCCTAAAATGTTTACAATTTTTATAAAGGATAGAAATGGTAATTCTATTTTAACTGGTAATTATGCTGCTATATATTCTTTTAATGCTAATGATATGACAAACGAAGAAATTTTTGACACTTTTATCAAAATGCTTAATGATATATATAATAACTATGGAATATATAACAAAAATAATCGTTTGGATTTTACATTTAAAGAGCTAAACGAAGATAGAAAATCATACAGCAAACAGCAAAATAACAAAAAAGTTTTAGAAGATTTACGAAATACTATTACCAATTATCTTGATAATTGCACTGATGAAGAGTGGAAAAAAATTTTAAATGATTATTGTATTGAAGACATAGAAAATTATATGGGAGAATCAAGGGAAAAAATAGAAGAGACAATAATTGAATGTTTTAAAGATATGGATAAAGAGAGTATAGAAAGTGAAATAAATAGATATAGTAAATATCTTGATAAAATAATTGAAATGTGAGGTGTTTAAGATTTGAGATGCTTTGAAGAATTAAGTTTAAAAGAGTTAAAAAAACAATATGATCTAAGTGCTAATAATGCTATAGAGTATTTAAAAGAATTTGTTTCAAAAGATCAGTACAACGAATCCGTTGAAAATATTTTGTCTAATTTAAATATAGACGAGAATACTTTATGTATGAATATTGAAGATATTCCTGACAAGGGTTACTTTGAAGGAGAATTGATTACAGAATTTAAAAATTTAGACGATTCACACTCTTATACTGTCGCAAGAGTTATGAATATGTGTCATTGTGTAGAACTTCACTATTGTGATGGAAAAACTACTATTGAATATGGATATAGAATAAAACCGGATTATTGGGAAAACGAAATTTATGAAGTAGAATGGTTTAATAAAAATATGTCTTATGACGAGATGTTTAAAAAACTAGAAAATTTATTTAAAAATTACTTTGGTGAAGAAGAGTTTATATATAAAGATTATCAAAATTTAGAAATTTAGAAGGGAGGAAATGATGAGAGAAGAAATTTATACTGTTTGTTATGATTCATTAAGTATTTATAATAATAAAAAAGATGCAATAAAGTTTTATAATGATTGTTATATGATGAGTGAGGGAGCAGAAAGAGAAAGATATGCTTCCATTTTATTTGATCTAAACAATGATAAAAGAAAAGCTACTGACAACATAAGCAATTATTGCAGAGAAATTTATATTCATACTAGAAATTATAATGAAAGACCATTAAAAGTAAATCTAGATAAAAAACTATCTCTAGAAGAATGTATTAAATACTATAAAAATAATCTATTTCCTGTATTAGAAATATGTGAGGAAGAAAATATTGACTTCAATAAAAAAATACCTTTTGAGGATTTTGGAGATGATAGGGAAATAAATATGAGAAGTATTACTGATTTTTATAAGTATTTACTTAGTGATAAAAACGTTAATTTAAGTAATGCATATACAAAAGAAGTGTCTGACGGAAAGTACATGCTTATAGTTGAAGATAATTTAGAAATTGATATAAGAGCATGGGATGATTTTGATTCGGTTGTTAATAATGTTAATACAATTTATGAATATAGCAAGAGAAAGGAACAAGAAAAGGAATATGAATAAAGAATATTTGAATAAGTTATTTGAAGAAAATAAAGAAAAATTTTTTGATAGTGAAACAAAAATAACATCTAGTAAGGAATTGGAAGATTATATAATATCAACAATAATATCTAATTTTGAATATGACTTTAATAAATATATTGATATAGACAAATTGTTTGATGATACCATTCACATAGGTATTAGTCATAATGGAGTTATGGCTTTAACACAAACTGATGCAGATAAAGAAAGATGTGGTATTGGATTAGAATATAGGGATGAATCAGGAAAACTTATAAGAAGAGATTTAATAAGTGAAGAAGATTTTGTTATGTTAATGAAATTTTATATTCATACAAAAGATAATGATTTATATAATGAATTTATAAATAAAGAGGGTATTAACATTGATGAGTCTTATGAAATTGAATAGGGGTGATTGAAATAAATAGTTATGAAGTGTTAAAAGAAAGCAAAATAATTTATGAAAATTTAGTTGATATTTTAGATAATGCTGATATACAAATATTGAATGGTAATCAAAGCAAAATAAAAGAGTTTATGACTGTGTTAGCAGATATTTATGATAATGCTTATAAACAAGCAAAAGAATATATGAAAAATGAGTTAGAAACTATTTGTAATTGTCCTAAATGCCAAAATAAATTATTAATAAGCGATTTAATAGATTATTCTTACTTATGTGATGAGTGTGATGAAAATTATTATTATATTGAAATAGAAAACCATAATAAATGGTATTTAACCAATGATAATAACGAAAGATTAATTAAAAGTTTTAGCTTGGGATTAAATTATAATGTAGATAAAAAAATAATGTACATAGGGACAGAAAATAGTTCTGGAGCAAAATATATTTGTGATGACATAGATGATATTAAAGAGTCTGTGAATGACTATATATTTGGATATGTGAATCATAATACTTTTAATATAAAGATATGGGAAACAGAAGAAGATAGAATTCAAGGAGAACCAATCATACTTGATGAAATATACCATGATCTAAAAGATGCTGTTGCCAGATTAAAGAAGATAATGTCAAGACAAGATTATGCTTTTGCAGAAATTATAAATGAAGATGAAGATTTATTTTATTCAACAGATGGGGTAAGTGAAGAATATTATAAAAAAGATAATTTAGAAATATAAAGGGGGATATATGAAGTATAAGGGAAAAATTGAAAAAATAAAACATATAGTAGTATCTGATCCGACATACGATAAGGATGTTTGGTGTAGGTATGAAAATAATAATATAGATAATAAAGATTTAGCAGTAATTGTATATATTGATAAAGTAAAAAATAATATAGAAGATTATGAATTTGAAACGGTAGATTTTGCATTACTTATCAAAACTAATGATGATGATTGTAGTGTTACAAAAGATGGGTATTTAAAACATTTAGAAAATATAAAAATAACTAAATATGATATAGGAGTTGATACAGCGTGTGTCGCAATAGGAGTAAACGAGTATGCTAAAAATATAATTGATTCAAAAGATGAGTGGCAACCAGAATGTGCTATAAGAACTGGAACTGATGGAATATTTGGTACAGTAATAGAAGGGAAGAATGACGAGGAGCTATGTTTTATATTTATAGAAGGATATTTTGATAGTGATTTTATTGATACAAATAAACTATTAGATTATTTAACAGAGAAACTTTGCATTAAAGAACTAATAGTGGAGAATGAAACTGATAAAGAAACAAAAGGAATGGTGGTATAACTATGAGTTATTATCATATAAAGAATATCCATATAGATAAAACTAAAAATAATATATCAGCAGATTTAGCAGATTCTAGTTTATATCCTTTAACTTTTTATAACACAGAATTTCTGTGTCAAAGAATAACATTTGAAGAAACTTATGCCGAATTTATTTATAATTTAGTTAGTGGTAATTTTCATCCTACTTCAAATAGTAAATTCTCTAAATTAGTTTTAAATCATGATTTAGAGAATTATTATGAGGATGCACATAATATTGGTAAATTAGAAACATATTATAAATACAAGAATAACATAGATGCAATATTAAGTGGTAATTTATCAAGAATTAAAAATATTGAATCAGATAAAGAAATGCATCCAGAAAAATATTATGTATTAACTAAATTAGATTTGGATATTGGGTATGATTATGAGTACTATATAAATAAAAGAGGAAAACTATATACATTTATTAATAATAAAATAATGTCTTGTTCTCAGGATGATAAGAATTATGGTTATCCATTATCAGTTGTTTATGGTAAAGAAAAAGAAAAATTATTAGAATATAATGATTTTTTCAAAGACAAAAGCGATGAATTGGAGATATAGAAAATGGATAATATTAAGTTTGATGCTATGTCCCCATCTATGACTTTATTGTTATTTTTAATTATTGGATTAATATTATTTATTTTAATAATAGAACCAAAATTATCAAGAAGAAAACTAAAAAACAACAACGAGCATGGCTCTAGTAAGTTTGCGGATATAAAAGAGATAAAAGAAAATTTTGATAAAGAAGAATTAAATAATATAAATATGTCTGGTTTTCCAGTATGGTACGAAAAAGAAAAAGGAAAATTCAAAAATGTTTATTATGATAATAAATCACCACATTATGTATTAATTGGCTCAACAGGAAGTGGTAAGTCAATAACAGTTAGTATTCCTATGTGTATTCAGTTTGCAACTGCTAAAGAAAAACACTCGGTAGTTTTAACTGATCCTAAAGCAGAACTTTTTAAAACAACTGGTAAAATATTTGAAGATAATGGATACAATGTAGTTACTATTGACTTTAGAAACCCTACGAAATCAAGTAAAATAAATATCATGCAACCAATTATTGATGAATGGAAAGAACATTGTATATATGACAAAAATATGATGTTCTTTTTATCTTATTTTATAAAATCAAATAAAATACTAATTGGAAAAATGTTTAGCAATAAAAAATATCAAGAACAAATAATAGATAAATATAAGTTAGTAGATTATATAATAGAGGTTATAAAAAACAACCAAGAAGAACTAGAAAAAAATATAAAAAATAAAAAATATTTTGACAATTATTCTTATATGGAATATACAAGTGAAAAATTAAAAGAATATTTGAATAATTTATCCAATTTAGAAATATTAGATAAGATAAAAGAAATGCAAAATAATAGTTCTAATCACCAAGCAGAAGCTAATCATTTAGTGATTTCTCTTGCTAATTTAATATTTACAGAGAAAGAAAGTAAAGATCCATTCTGGATTAATAGTAGCAAACAATTATTTATTGGTCTTGCAGGAATATTTTTAGAAGATTATAAAAAAGGATTAATAGATGAAAACAAGATAAATATTGCTAGTATAAAGAAATTTCAAAATTCTTCTTTAATAAAAGAAAATCAAATGTATTTACAAAGAAATTTAAATACCCGAAGTTACGGGAATTTGTCTAAGGATTATTTAACATCAATATTGTCTTCTGCTGAAAACACTTATAAATCTGTAACAGCAGTATTTGGTGAAAAAATGTCTATTTTTGATGATCTAAATGTAGAAAATGTAACGAGTATTAGTGAATTTAATTTTACAGATGTAGGAAGAAAACCAACCGCACTTTATATTATTGTTCCTGATGAAGATAAAAGTTATTATCAATTAGTTACTATAATACTTGGAATGCTAATTAAAGATTTATCAAAATTTGCAAATATGCCTGAAAACAATGGTATGTTACCTGTAAAAGTTGAATGGATTTTAGAAGAATTTGCAAATATGCCACCGATAAATGATATACATGTTTCAGTTAGTGTAGCTCGCTCTAGGGGGATGAGATATATCTTTTTTATTCAATCTTTTGCTCAGTTAGATCAAATATATGGCAAAGAAATAGCAAGTATAATAATTGATAACTCAGCTTTATGTTATTTAAAAACAAATAGCGTAGAGTGTGCTCAAATTATAGAAAAGAAATTAGGAAGGGCAACAATAACAACAAACTCATTAAGTACAAGTACTGATCCATTTAAAGTAGGTGGTAATCAAACTACTTCTTTACTGGGAAGAGAATTACTAACAGCAAATGAAATTATTTCACTTAAATATAAGACAATAATATTTCCTGTTTTTGGTAATCCAATATTTAGAGATACTTATATGTATAGTGATTTATATCCTAAATATAAGAAAGTTGCAATATGTGAAAGAGAAATAAAAGTTTTAAAAAGATTAACAGATAATTATTATACTGTTGAAAAACTAAGAGAATATTATGATAAAGAAAGCAATAATAAAGAGAAGGTAATAACAAGAAAAATAATTACTTCAAGCCAAAGACAAACTAAAAATAAAATGAGAAGAATTATTGAAAATGTTAATGGTGAGAATAATGTTATAAGTCTTTTAAACAATTTAAAGGATTGGTTTACAAACAGAATAATAAATGAAATAAAAGATGATGACGATGTTTATACTTTAGAAATTGCAACACTATTAAATAAAATGGATTTAATTAGACTAAAAAAACTATTTACGAATGATATCATAGTAGAAATAGCGAGTAATAAAAAAATTAGAAAAACAATTATATCATTTTGGAATAATTTAGAAGGAGAAAAATATTTATGAAAAATAACCTAAAAACTATTGGTAAAATACTAATACTGTTATCATTAGCAACACTTTTATCTTATAAAATATATAATTATTATTACGAGAAAAAAGATGTAGATGTGATAAATAGTTATATTGAAGAAACAAGTCATATTATAGAAGAAGAAAATACAGTGGTACTACTAGAAGAAACAAAAAAAGAAATTAAGAAAGCAGACATAAAATATACAGCTGTTTTAGAGATACCAAGTATAAATCTAAAAAGAGGTGTAGTTGATAGTACTAAAAATTTTAATTCTATTAATTATGCAATTAGTGTAGATAAATATAGTAATTACCCAAATAAAATGGGTAATTTTATTTTGTATGCACATTCTGGTAATAGTAATATTTCATATTTTAAAAAGTTAATAGATGTAGAAATTAATGATAATGTTTTTGTTTATTATGAAGGAATAAAATATAACTATAAAATATTTAATAAATATAATATTGAAAAAAGTGGAAAAGCAAATGTTTTATCTAGTAATGAGAATAAATATATAACATTAATAACATGTAATCAAAAAAGAAAAGGATATCAAGTTGTACTAGTAGGGAAACTAGTAGAGCAACATAATTATTAAAAGTAAAAAAAGAATAAATAAGGGGGGTATTAAAATGAAAGAAATGTATAATGTCATTGAAATAGAAAATGATGCTTTAACAGAAGAAGATATTAAAAAAAGTGTCAATTACCAATGGGCAAAAATAATTTTAAATATTTTTGAGAAAGTTGTTCAAAATGGCTGAAAAGAATATTAATACATGTTATAATTATTATGTAAGTATTCTTACATCCAAAAATGAAAATTTGAAGGTATGTCATCATAAAAGGATGGTGATGTACTAATGAAAAAGGTGGTATTATATGTAGGATTAACAGAAGAAGAAAATAAAGCTTTAAGTTCTGAAGAAATTGAAAGTACATTAACAAAAAGAGCAACAGCACTTATGGATTATGCAGAAACATTGAATTATGAAGTTGTTGGAATATATCGTGATGGCTATTATATTGGAGATTCGGAAAATAGAATTAATTTTAATAATATGCTTTCTTCTTTAGTTAATAAATCGGTTAATATTGTTTTATCTACTTATAATGAGATTATAAGTAATGAAAAAGAGAAATTTACTGAATTTATAAGTAAACTAAATGAGAAAAAAATAGAATTTAAGTCTATTTCCAAATTAAATCCAGAAGATACAATCGCAAGTAGAAGAAATCAACAATTAAAAAATATGATGGATGATTGTAAACTAGAATATGTTTCGCCTAGTATCATCAATTTACTTAATTTAGATATTAAAAATGATGATAGCTTTTTAGTACCAAGTTATGAAATTAAAAAAAGATCAGCTTATGTGAGAGAAATTTATAATTCAGAGTATAATTGGTATGGTAAGAAAGTTATTTTATATGTTAGATTATCAGAAGAAGATAAAGATAAAAAAACACTTGAAGAATTAAGCGAAAGTATTAAAAATCAATTATCAATGTTATTAAAACATGCTAAAGCAAATAGATGGGTAGTAGTTGCAATATTCTGTGATGAGGACTATTCAGGGGTGGATAATGAAAGACCAGAATATAATAAATGTTTAAGATTCTGTGAAGTTGGAAAAACTGATATAGTTTTGTGCAAAATGCAATCAAGATTTACTCGTGATATGGAACATGTAGAAAAATATATACATGGTTTATTTCCACAGTGGGGTATTCGTTTTGTAGGTAAAGTTGATAACGCCGATACAGTTGTTAAAGGAAACAAAAAATCAAGACAAATAAATGGTCTTATTAATGAATGGTATTTGGAGGATTTATCAGAAAATATTAGAGACACAATCAAAGATAAACATGTAAATGGTCAATTTACTGGCCCATTTGCACCTTATGGTTATATAAAGAATCCAGAAGATAAAAACCATTTATTAATTGATCCTGTTGCAAGTGTCGTAGTTAAAAAGATATTTGAATTATTTACAGAAAAGGGATATGGTGTTAGAAAAATAATTAGATATTTAAAAGAGAATAATATTCCTTGTCCTTATGAATATAAATTATCACAAGGATTAAATGTAAAATACAGCAGAAAAATTACTAAAGAAAATGTTTGGAGTGATTGTACTATTAAGAGAATATTGCAAGATGTTGTATATATTGGTAATTTAGCACAAAGTAGAACAACGACACCAAATTATAAAAATAAAAAAATTATTGCACTACCAAAAGAACAATGGATTGTTTGTAAAAACACACATGAACCTATTATTGATACGAATACTTGGGAAAAAGCAGTTAGTATCAGAGAAAATAGATCACGTGCTTGTAAAGAACATGGCGAAAAACATAAATATTCTGGAGTTATAAAATGTGATTGTTGTAAAGGCAACTTTAAAAAGGGAATGTATATGTCAAAAAACGAAAAAATTCCTTGCTTTAAATGTACTGAAGCTTGCAAACCTTATGCAAATTGTAAAAATTCAAAAACAATTAGAGTTGATATTTTAGATGAAATCCTAATTGAAAAAATAAATGATAGAATAAACAAGTATAAGGACTTATCTGTTATGAATAAAATTAATATTAAAGAAATACTAGGTAATAATAATGATAGTCAAAAGAAAGGACTATTAGTTGAAAAAAATGAAATTGAAAAGAAAATTAATCAAAAAGATAATATATCTCAAGGAATGTATGAAGATTTAAAAACTGGTATAATTGATTATGAAGAATACAAAATGTTTAAAGAAAACTTTAAAAATGAAAAAAGTAGTTTAATGGCAAGATTAGAAATAGTTAATAAACAAATAAATGAATTAGAAAAATCTGAATACAATTTTGAAGAAGTAGGAAAATTATATGAAAAGTATAATTCAATAAAAGAAGTTACCAGAGAAATAATAAATGAATTTGTTAAAAAAATCATAGTTGGTAAATATGATCCTGAAACTAATTCAAGAGATATAAAAATTGAATGGAGATACCAATTTTAACATTAAATAGGGAAAATAAAGAAACTGTCCTTAGGTATCATCCTCAGAAGGTAATACTAGAACTTCACTTGTATTTTTAAGAACATTTCTTCATCACTATGGTTATGACTTTGATATAGATTTCTTTAAACATAAAGGAACATTTGATTATATGAGAACTAGTTTAGTAGTTGCTTCATATGAAGCAGAAGACTTAGGTGTAAAAAGAAACTATAATTATGCAAATAAAATAATAGGAGATATTATTTCTAAAAGTAATTATCAAAAACGTAAATAATAGGAGGTTTTTATGGAAATTTATAAAGGAAAAATTATAAGATTATATAGAGTAGGAAATTCTACTGCATATGTTTTTAGATTAGAAAATACTGATTTAACACCAGTTATTGCTTTTCTTGATTATTCATGTGAAAGTGATTTTATGTCAAATGTTTTTGGCGCAGCTAGTGAATTAAAAATAGGTAAAAGTGCTTATTTAACTTTTAATAAGTTAACTAACAGGGTAATGACTATTACAAGTGAAAAAGGTGATACTCTTTTAGTAAGTGCATATGCTAACGGAGTAGAAAGAGTTGAAACTAGAAATAGTAAATATATTAATAATGAACTTGGTTTAACTACAGAAGAATATTTAAACAGCATTAAATTAGAAATAAAAGGGAAATGTCTAAAAAAATAGATGTAATTTTTATGGCAAAATTTGAGTAACTTCTATGGCAAAATTCGAGTAACCCCCCTGGCAAAATTGCAATTAGGAATAAATAATAAAATAGTGATACTTTAAAAGTATCACTATTTATAGTTAACGTAGTCCTAATCTTGCATCTTTTATTTTATAATAAAGATATTCCCAAACACAATATCTAAGGAATTTAAAATAATTTTTTATATTCCTAAATAGACTACCACCATTAATATTTAATAGTTCGTTTTTAGTTAACATAAAATTCCTTTCCAATGGATCCTGATTAATTTATATCATAAAATTATATTAATGTAAACACTTTTATATAAATAAATGATTTTTGTATATAAATAAAATACAAAGGTAATAAATATTATCTTTTTTTCTTTAAAACTTTGCAAAAATATTAAACTTATGATAAGATTAATAAGGTAAGAAGAATAAAAAACGTTAAAATAAGTAGGAGTGATAAACGTGGCATATGATGATAAATCGATTAAAATTCTTGAAGGCTTAGAAGCAGTTAGAAAAAGACCTGGTATGTATATAGGTTCAACTGATAAAAGAGGTCTTCATCATTTAGTATGGGAAATTGTAGATAATGCAGTTGATGAAGCAATTAATGGTTTTGGAAATCTAATCAAAGTTACCTTAACTAAAAATGGAAGTGTAAGAGTAGAAGATGAAGGTAGAGGTGTACCATGTGGAATGCATGAAAGTGGTAAAAGTACACCTGAAGTTATTTATACTGTTTTACATGCTGGTGGTAAGTTTGAAACAGATGGATATAAAGTAAGTGGTGGACTTCATGGTGTAGGTGCTTCTGTTGTTAATGCTTTAAGTAAAAAAATGATTGTAACTATTTATAGAGATGGTTTCATACATGAAATTAGTTTTAAAAATGGAGGTCATGTTGATAAGCCTCTTACTAAACTAGGCTCAACTAGAAAGACTGGTACAACAGTTGAATTTTTTCCAGATCCTGAAATATTTGATACAGTTAAATTTAACTTTAGTACTATTGAAGAAAGAATGCAAGAAAGTGCATTTTTGATAAATGGACTTACTATAGAAATAATTGATGAAAACGAGGATAAACATGTTAATTTCCATTATGATAATGGACTTGTCAGTTTTGTTGAATATATTAACGAAAATAAAACAGCACTTCATAAAGTAATAGATATGTCTGGAGAAAAGAACGGAATAGATGTTAAAATAGCAATGTGTTATACAGACTCTTATAGTGAAAATATAGTATCTTTTGTAAACAATGTTAAAACAATTGATGGTGGTACACATGAAGTTGGTTTTAAAACTGCTGTCACTAAAGTATTTAATGAATATATTAAAAATAATAATCTTCTAAAGGGGAAAAATACTACTTTAGAAGGAAGTGATACTAGAGAAGGTTTAACAGCTGTTATAAGTGTTAATATACCTGAAGCTTTACTTCAGTTTGAAGGTCAAACTAAAGGTAAACTTGGAACACCACTTGCTAAACCTGTTGTTGAAAGTATAGTGTATGAAAAACTAACTTATTTTCTTCAAGAAAATAAAAGTGTTGCTTCACTAATAATGGATAAAGCACTTAAAAGTAAAGTTGCTAGAGAAGCAGCTAGAAAAGCAAGAGAAGAAGCAAGAAGTGGTAAAGCTAAAAGTGATAAAAACAAAATACTTAATGGTAAACTTACTAAAGCAGCAGGAAAAGATGCTAAAAAGAATGAACTATTTTTAGTAGAAGGAGACTCAGCTGGAGGAAGTGCTAAAACAGGAAGAAATAGAGAAACACAGGCAATATTACCTTTAAGAGGTAAAGTATTAAACTGTGAGAAAGCATCTTCTAATGATATAAATGGTAATGAAGAAATAAATCAAATTATACAAACTATAGGAGCCGGTATAGGAAGTGACTTTAATAAAGAAGACTCTAATTACGGAAAAGTTATAATTATGACAGATGCTGATGATGATGGAGCACATATACAAGTACTTTTAATAACTTTCTTCTATAGATTTATGAAAGGTTTAATAGAAAATGGTATGCTTTATATAGCAAATCCACCTTTATATAGTTTAGAATACAATAAAACTAAAGAATATATTAGTACTGATGAAGAGTTAAATGAAAAAAGAAAAACTATTAAAGGACCATACAAAATAAATAGATTTAAAGGTCTTGGTGAAATGGATGCAGAAGAGTTATATGAAACAACTATGGATCCAAAAAGAAGAAGTTTAATTAAAGTTACAATAGAAGATGCAATGCTTGCTGAAAAGAGAGTAAGTACTTTAATGGGAGATAAAGTAGAGCCTAGAAAAGAATGGATAAATGAAAATGTAGACTTTACTTTAGAAGATGATTTTAGGAGGTAATTATGGCAAAGAAAAAAGTAGAAGAAACAATTGTAGAAAAAATATATGATTACACTCTTGAAGAAATAGTGGGAGATAGATTTGGTAGATATGCTAAAAGTATAATCCAAGACAGAGCTATACCTGATGTTAGAGATGGTTTAAAACCTGTACAAAGAAGAATACTTTGGAGTATGTATGAAAGTCATAACACTTATGATAAACCTTTTAGAAAAAGTGCTAAAGCAGTAGGAGACATAATGGGACATTATCATCCTCATGGAGATAGTTCTATATATGATGCTCTTGTAAGATTAAGCCAAAGATGGAAAATGCGTGAGCCTCTAGTAGAAATGCATGGTAATAATGGTTCAATTGATGGAGATGGACCAGCAGCTAGTCGTTATACTGAAGCAAGGCTTTCTAAAATAGCAAATGTAATGCTTTCGGATATAAATAAAGACTCAGTTAAAATGACACTAAACTATAGTGATGAAGATCTAGAGCCAACTGTGTTACCTGCACATTTTCCTGCACTTTTAGTTAATGGTTCAACTGGCATAAGTGCTGGATATGCAACAAACATTCCGCCTCATAACTTAGGAGAAGTAATAGATGCAACTATTAAAAGAATAGATAGTCCTAACTGCAGGCTTGATACAATACTTGAAATAATAAAGGGACCTGATTTTCCAACAGGCGCAGTGGTTGAAGGTAAAAATGGCTTAGTAGATGCTTATACTACTGGTAAAGGTAAAGTAGTTGTAAGAGCAAACTATGAAATTATAGAAGAAAAAGGTAAAAAACAAATTCTAATTAAAGAAATACCTTATGAAGTATTAAAAGAAACATTAAAGAAAAAAATAGAAGACATTAAAAGTGATAAAAAGATAGATGGTATTTTAGAAGTAATTGATGAGTCTGATAGAATTAACATGGCTCGTTTAGTAATTGAACTAAAGAAAGATGCTGATGCTAATTTAATAATTAATTATTTATTTAAGAATACTGATTTACAAATAAACTATAACTTTAATGTAGTTGCTATTGTAAATAAAAGACCTAAAACTCTTGGAATACTTGAGATATTAGATGCTTTTATTAGTCATAAAAAAGAAGTAGTTATAAATAGAAGTAAGTTTGACTTAGAACATTCCAAGAAAAGACTTCATATAGTAGAAGGATTTATTAAAGCAATAGATATACTAGACGAGATAATTAAAACTATTAGAAGAAGTAAAAACAAAGCTGATGCTATAGAAAACCTGGTAAAAGAATACGATTTTACTAATGAACAAGCAACTGCTATAGTTATGATGCAGTTATATAAACTTACTAATACTGATATAACTGATTTAAAAAATGAACACTCTGAATTACTAAATTTAATTAATTACTTAACTAGTGTAATTAGTGATGAAGAAGTATTAAAAGGCGTTATGAAAGAAGAGTTAAGGAGTATTAAGAAAGAATTTGCAACTCCTAGAAGAACTATTATAAAAGATGAAATAACTGAAATTAAGATAGACGAACTTTCTATGGTACCTAAAGAAGACTTTATAGTTAGTGTAAGTAAAAGTGGTTATATTAAAAAACTAAGTATAAAAGCATATAATCAAAATAATGAAACAGATTATGGTTTAAAAGAAAATGACTACTTAATAGGACTTTATAAAATAAATAACATAGATACTATTATATTAATAACTAATTTAGGTAATTATTTATATTTACCAGTTAGAGATATTACTGAGTGTAAATATAAAGAAATAGGTAAACATATTAGTAGTTACATAACTTTATCTGAAGGAGAATATATTATTAGTTCATTTGGAATTAAATCTTTTGATACTAGAACTATTACTTTATTTAGTAAAGATGGACTAGTTAAACAAACAGAACTAAAGAATTTACCAGTTAGTAGATATTCTAAACCTATGACTATATTTAAATTAAAAGATGGAGATGAATTAATAAGTAGCTCTATCAACGATGGTTTAGTTTATATAATTACTGAGAATGGTTATGCTTTAAAATTTAGTAAAGAAGAAATACCAATAGTAGGATTAAAAACTAGTGGAGTTAAAGGTATTAAATTAACTAATGATAAAGTAGTAAGTGCTTTCATTACAAATGAAAATCATGAATATATTACTATATTTACAGATAAAAATACTGCTAAAAGAATTAAACTAGATGAAATAGATTATAGTAAAAGAAGTTTAAAAGGAGATAATATTCTTCATAGTCCTAAATCTAAAAAATACAATATTATTAAAACATATGCAGGAAGTTCTAAAACAAACTTTGGTATCATAAAAGATGATACAGAGTTAATTAAATCTAGTGATATTAGTATCATGGATAAATCAAGTACTGGTAGTCAAATATCAAAAAAAGATATAAATAATATATTTAAAGAAGCTAGACTTAAAGTAATAAATAATAATAATGAAACAAAAGAAGAAACTAGTGAAGCTAAAGAAGTTAAAACAGAAGTAAAAGAAGAAAAGAAAGAAAATAGTGAAGTATATGAAACTATGACTATGAGTGACTTCTTTGATGAATTTAAAATATAAGAAAAAATTCTTATATTTTTTCTTTTCTCTTGACAACATCTTCCTCTTGCTGTAGAATTATAAGTGAGAATAGGTTAGGTGTTTTTTATGATAAAAAAACTTAGGACAAAGTCCGGATTATTAATTATTTTAGGTCTAACATTTACTCTAGTGTTAGGTCTTTCTTATGCAACATTTATATTTACCACAGGTAACTATAGAAGTACAGAACTCTTAATAGGAAAACTTAATTATGGTATATCTATAAAAGAAGATGGAACAACTAGCACTGTAAGTGGAAGTAATATAACAATACCTAAAAATACTAAAGCTTACTTTGTAGTAACTATCACTAGTATAAATTCAGTTGATAGTAAATATGTACTCGCATATAAAGCAAGTAACACTTCTGTAACAGTTAACTATACAGATAGAACATCTTGGAATTCAACGGGATTTATAAAAGGATATGATGATAATACATATTCTAAAAAGGTAAGAATAGTAGTAAATAATCCAACAACTGGAAGTAAAAGAGTAAACTTAGCTGTATATGGAGGATATTCATTTAATACAATAGAAGCAATAAATGTGGGAAATGGATATAAAGTAATACCTGGAGGATATACAGAAACAGATAGTTTACAAATATTTGATTTAACAACATTAATAGAAAAAGAAAACGATTGTACAGCAACAGAAACTACACCATGTTTATATGGTGGAGAGAATGAAAGAAACTATGTACAATATCCAGAAGCAACAAATAAGAGTGAAAACATATGGAGAATACTAGGAACATATAGTATAGAGAGCAGTAGTTTACCAAAACTAATAAGTACAAAAACAAGCACTTCTACAACAAGTTCCTTAACAACAGATTTAACAACATTCTATAATAATCTAACAGATACAGATACATTTGTATATGGCACAAATAAGTTTAATTGTACATCAAGTGGATGTACTTCTAACACATATACAAATATAGGACTTTTAACAGAATATGAATATAACTTAATAGGTGGACTTAATTCATACCTATCAAGTTTAAACCCATTCTTTATACAAGGAAGTTCTTCAGTACTAGAAGCAACATCGAGTGGAATAAAAACAAGTACAAGTAGTAACTTAAGGCCAGTAATATACTTAAAAAATAATGTACAAGTACAAGGAAGTGGAACAGCAAGTGATCCATATATACTAGTACCAACAAGTGATATAAATATAGTAGCATATACATTAAATGGACAAACAACAACAAAGAAATATGAAGATCTTTTAAAATATAACTTAGTAAATAAAATAACATGTGAGAATGGAAGTATAGCATCATGGGATAATGAAACAGCATCAATAAAACTAACATCAGTAAAAGCACCAGACTATTGTACAATAGACTTTAAAGATGGGTTTACTGTTTCATTATCAGCAGGAACAACAGGAACAGTAAAAGCGCCTGTCAGTCAATCAATAGGATATAATGGTACAGTATCTTTTACTGTAACAAGTAACACAGGAAGTACAGAATTAACTAAAAATACATGTAATGGAGTATTATCAGGTAATACTTTTACTATTAGTAATGTAAAAGAAAGTAAGAGTTGTGAGATAGAGTTTAAGCCTCCAACTTTAGCTAATAAGTTACTAATGGATAATATAACGATAGTTGAAAGGTCTAATATAACTGAGCCTTTTTACGAAACGAACGGAGGTGTCCTATTTTATACAACAGAAAGTATCGCAGGAGAAAGTGCTGAAACTGTTTATTACTTTGCTGGAGACAATAGAACCAATTGGGTAAAATTTGGGACTTATCAAGCTGCCGATTCAGAAGGTAAGTGGAGCATTGGTGATGATATATACTGGAGAATAATAAGAACTAATCATGACGGAAGTATAAGACTATTGTATGCTGGTTCAAGTCCTAATACAACAAATGGATACATAGGAAAATTTGCATTTAGCAAAAAAAATGATGATCCTATGTATGCTGGCTATATATATGGATCAAGTGGAACTTTAGAAAAAAACAGATTAAATGTAAATAATAGTACGATAAAAGGAGTAATAGATACGTGGTATAACAACAGCTTGTCTGATTTTTCAGATTATATAAGCCAGGATGCAGTATATTGTAATGATAGAAATGTTGGAAGCGGTAATTATGGCTTGAATAGTGAATTTAATTATTTACCATACACTAGATTAGATATTGAAAATTCGTTTGCAAGCACTGTGCCAACGTATGATTGTGCAAATATAAAAGATGCTTTTTCGGGAAATAATACAGAAGCACAATTAACATATCCAATAGGTCTAATGACAGCAGATGAAATAATATATGCTGGGGCGAATATTAGAAATGCTCGTCCACCATTTTGGTTCCACTTAAACTCTGATTTAGACTATATAACTGGTGTTACTAACTGGTGGACTATGTCGCCGGCTAGGGTAACATATACGGGAACACCAGGTGTCTTTACAGTAGGCTATATGCAAGGGTTTCATGTATTTCCGCAAGATGTCACATCTGAATATGCTATTAGACCAGTAATATCTCTTAATGCTGATGTTCAATGGTCTAGAGGAGATGGAAGTCCAGAAAATCCTTACGAAATAGTTTACAATTAAAAAATATGAAATGATCTGTTAACTTAACTGTGTCTAATAGATAAATTTATTTATTAATTATTTATAAAGTAATCAACGAGTTAAATAATAGATATTATAATAGTTTAGTATAAGTATAAAGTCAGAAAAAAATAAAATACTCTAGTTGAAAAGTAACTAGAGTATTTTTCATGCTAAATAAACTAAAAAGGAAAATTATATAAATGATAAAATAATATTTTAAATTAATAAGCACTTTAGAATATTTTTTACATATATTTCATAAAATATTTAGCACTCATGTATTGACATTGCTAATAGCGTGTAGTATAATTGTATTAGCACTGTGAGATAAGAGTGCTAAAAACAAGGAGGCTAATATGTTAAATGAGAAGTTAAGTGAACTTTTGAAGGTTATATGTACAGAATACATAAAAACTGCTAGACCTATTGGAAGTAAGATGCTTACTAAGAAGTTTAAATGTTCTAGTGCTACTTTAAGAAATAATATGCTTCTTTTAGAAACTATGGGATATTTAGAAAAGCAACATATTTCCTCTGGTAGAATTCCTTCAGAGAAAGGTTATAGATATTATGTAGATAATTTAATGGAACCAAAGAAAATTAATGGAGAAGATATGTTAAAACTTCAAACAATATTTTCTAATAAGAGTTTAGATTTAAATGATGCTATAACTAAAAGTCTAGAGATAATTAGTGATATAACTAATTATACATCTATAGTACTAGGTTCTTCTTCTAAAGAGAATAATCTTGAAAAGGTTGAAGTAATTCCTATTAATGAAAATAAAATAGTTGCAATTGTTGTAACAGATAAGGGACATGTTGAAAATAAAGCAGTAGTGCTTCCTTCTAAAGTTGAAACTAAAGAAGTTAGTAAAACTAGTGAACTTTTAAATAAAATGCTTAAAGGTACACCAATTAATGAAGTAAGTGCTAAACTTGAATTTGAGATTAAACCTATAATAGGAAATTATGTTAAAAACTATGAAGTTTTATATAATGCATTTTATGAAGCTTTAAGTAGTTTTCAAACTGAGAAAGATGTTCACTGGGAAGGTAAGACTAATATATTAAAACAACCGGAATTTAATACAGTCCAAGATGTTAGAAACATTATTAGTAAATTTGAAAACAAAGATATAGTTAGTAAAATTGAAGAGGCAGATGATGAGGTTAAAGTATATATTGGTACAGAGTCACTAGTAGACGATAATATTACAGTTATTAAAACTAAATATAAAGCTCTTGGAAAGGAAGGAACTCTTGCTATTATAGGCCCTAAAAGGATGGACTATGAAAGAGTACTTAATCTTTTAGAGTATATAAAGGAAGAGATTGAGAAGAAAGGTGAAGATAATGCAGGAAGAAGTAAAGACTAAAGAAAAACATAAAAAAGAAAATAAAAGTGATAAATTAATTATAGAGTTAAAAGAAAAGATTAATTTACTTGAAGATAAGAATAAAAGAACTCAAGCAGAATTTATTAATTATAGAAATAGAACAGAAAATGAAATATCTAACATGTTTAAGTATGATGGAGAAAAAGTTATTAAAGAACTTTTAGAAGTTACTGATGACTTTGAAAGAGCCATTATGATGGATGATAATGATTTATCTGATGAAGTTAGTAAATTCTTAGAAGGTTTTAAAATGATTTATACTAGAATTAATACTATGTATGATAAACTTGAGGTTAAAGAACTTGACCTAGAAGGTAAAGAATTTGATCCAAGTGTAAGTGAAGCTGTTTTAACAGATCATGATGAAAATAAACCTGAAAATGTAGTTCTAGAAGTTCTTAAGAAAGGTTATACATATAAGGGTAAGTTAATTAGACCCGCTATGGTAAAGGTAAATAAATAATGGAAAAGAAAGAACTTATGAAAGAACTTTTATTTCCTACTTATCTTTCAAATAGCTTTAAGAGAAATGAACTAGAAGAGTATGACTACGATAAGTTAAGATGTGATGCTAAACTAGATATTATGGCTTATATAGTAAATCTTGAAAGTAAAGGTTTATCAAATAGAGAAATCATTGATAAAGTTGTTTCATATAATAAATGTATGAGTCTTAATAAACTTGATAAAAACTCTAGAAGAGAAATTATCAAAGATGCAATTAAAACTTTAAAGAAATAGTTTTAATAAAAAATTATAAAAATATGAAAGGAATGATTAATTATGAGTAAAATTATAGGAATAGACCTTGGTACTACAAACTCATGTGTTGCAGTATTAGAAGGTGGTAAAGCAAGCGTTATTACAAATGCTGAAGGAGAAAGAACTACACCAAGTGTAGTAAGTTATAAGAATGGAGAAATTAAAGTAGGTACTGTTGCTAAAAACGAAGCAATTACTAGTAGTGATGTTGTAAGAAGTAACAAAAGGTATATTGGTACTGATCATAAATTCCATGTAAATGGTAAAGATGTAACTTCTGTTGAAGTAAGTGCCCAAATTCTTATGAAACTTAAGAAAGATGCAGAAGCTTATTTAAATGATAAAGTTACTAAAGCAGTTATTACTGTTCCAGCATACTTTAATGATGCTCAAAGACAAGCTACAAAAGATGCTGGTAAAGTAGCAGGACTAGAAGTAGAAAGGATAATAAATGAACCTACTGCTGCTGCTATTGCTTATGGTATTGATAAACAAGATAAGAACCAAAAGATTTTAGTATACGACCTAGGTGGAGGTACATTTGATGTATCTGTTCTAGAAATAGGAGACGGAGTATACGAAGTACTTGCAACTGCTGGTAATAACAAACTAGGAGGAGATGACTTCGACGAAAGAATAATTAACTACCTAGTAGATGAATTTAAAAAACAAAATGGTATAGACTTAAGTACAGACAAACTAGCTCTTCAAAGATTAAAAGATGCTTCAGAAAAAGCTAAGAAAGATTTAAGTAGTGCTGTTACAACTAATATTAGTTTACCATTTATAACTCAAGGAAGTAATGGACCACTTCATTTAGATATTACTTTAACAAGAGCTAAATTTGAAGATCTAATTAGAGATTTAGTAGAAAGTACAACTAAACAAGTTAAAGATGCTTTAAAAGAAGCTAATTTAAAAGCAAGTGAACTTGATAAAGTATTACTAGTTGGTGGATCAACTCGTATTCCTTGTGTTCAAGACTTAGTTAGAAAAGAAACTGGTAAAGAGCCAAGTAAAGAAGTAAACCCAGATGAAGTAGTTGCAATGGGTGCTGCTATTCAAGGTGGAGTTTTAACTGGAGAAGTTGAAGACTTAGTACTTCTAGATGTTACACCACTTAGTTTAGGTATTGAAACTCTTGGTAATGTTATGACTGTTTTAATTCCAAGAAATACAACAATTCCAACAACTAAGAGTCAAGTATTCTCAACAGCCGTAGATAATCAACCTGCAGTTGATATTCATATCTTACAAGGTGAAAGACCAATGGCTGCTGATAATAAAACTCTTGGAAGATTTCAACTTAGTGATATACCACCAGCACCAAGAGGAGTACCTCAAATTGAAGTGTCATTTGATATAGATGCTAATGGTATCGTTAATGTAAAAGCAAAAGATTTAGGTACTAATAAAGAACAAAAAATTACTATTACTTCAAGTACTAATTTAACTGATGAAGAAATAGATAAGATGATGAAAGATGCTGAAGCTAACAAAGAAGCTGACCAAAAACGTAAAGAAGAAGCTGAAGTTAAAAATGAAACTGAACAAATGATTTTCACAGCTGAAAAGGCTATAAAAGATTTAGGAGAAAAAGTAACTGAAGAAGAAAAGAAAGAAATTAATAACTTAATAGATGATGCTAAGAAAGCAATGGAAGGTAGTGACATAGAGGCTATTAAAACTGCTAAAGATAAACTTACTGAAAAAGCTATGAGTTTAAGTCAAAGAGTTTATGAAGAAGCAGCAAAAGCAGCACAAAATAATGCTAATGCAACTTCTGAAGGAACTGAAACTACTGAAGAAAAACCAAACGACAATGTAAAAGAAGCAAATTTTGAAGAAAAATAACAAAGAAGGTAGGCTAGAAAATCTAGCCTACAATTCTTAAAAAGGAGTTACTATGAATAAAAGAGATTACTATGAAGTACTTGGTGTTGATAAAAATGCAAGTGATGCAGAAATCAAAAGTGCTTTTAGAAAATTAGCTAAAAAATATCACCCTGATGTTTGTAAAGAAGAAGGTGGGGCAGAAAAGTTTAAAGAAGCACAAGAAGCTTATGCAGTACTTTCAAACCCTACTGAAAGGGCTAAATATGATAAATATGGATTTAATGCATTTAATAACCCCGGAAGTAATGGTGGCAGAGGCGGATATGACTTCAGTGGCTTTGATTTTTCTGATATTTTTGAAGATATGTTTGGTGGTAATGATTTTTCTTCATTCAGTTGGTCAAATGTTTTTGGAGGAAGAGGTAGTAAAACAAGTCCTACAAGGGGTTCAGATCTTTTATATGAAATGAAGATTAGTTTTATGGACTCTGCTCTTGGAACTAAAAAAGATATAACACTTGATGTTGTATCTCCCTGTGAAAATTGTAATGGAGAAGGTGGTTTTGATAAAGAAACTTGTCCTGAATGTAATGGTAAGGGAGTAGTAAATAAGGTTCAAAGTACTATTTTTGGTCAATTCCAAACAAGAACAACTTGCAGTGAATGTTCTGGTAAAGGTTATGTTTTCAAAACTAAATGTAGAGAATGTTCTGGTAAAGGAAAAGTTAAACAAAGAAAAACTTATTCTGTAGAAGTACCTGCCGGTGTTGCTACTGGAGAAAGAGTTAGAATGAGTGGTAAGGGAGAAGCTGGTAAAAACGGCGGACCAAATGGAGACTTATATATTGAGTTTACAGTAGAAAGCCATCCATTATATAAAAGAAAAGATGATGATTTATATATAGAAATGCCTATTTCAATTTCAGAATGTACTCTTGGTACTGTAAGGAGTATTAAAACTATAGATGGCGAAATAGAACTTAAAGTTCCATCATGCAGTCAAAATGGTGATGTATTAAGAGTTAAAGGTAAAGGTTTACCTAGTAGAAGAACTGGCAAAATGGGAGACCTTTATATAGTACTTAAATTAGTAATGCCAAATAGACTTTCTAGAGAACAAAAAGAACTATTAGAAAGATTAGGCGAAACTGACTTAAAAAATAATGATGAATTTAGTAAATTTGAAAAGCTAAATAGATAAACTATTTGGCTTTTTTCAAAGTCATCTAATTTGTATTTATTAAAATACTCAGAGTAAATTTATTTAAAAGTAAAGACTTTTATTTATAAAAATTATAATGTATAATGTATTTAAGAGGTACGCTATATGGATGAGAAGTTAGAGAGATATTTTGATAAAATAGAAGTTGATAAAGATAAAAGAAAAGAGTTTTTAGGTGCTAAACTTGAAAATGTAATTGTAGATACTAGTGATAGAAGCTGGAATATTTATGTTAAGTTAGATAAAATGATAAGCACTAGTTTATTTGAAATTATATGTGAAAATAGCAAAGTACTTAAAGATGTAAATAAAGTTAATTATTTTTTTAAGCATGAAAGTATGGATTTAGTAAATGATTATGTTTTATATATATTTCATAAATATCAAGAAAAATGCCCGATGCTTATGAGTATTCAAGATGAAGATATCAAAGTAGAAGAAAAGAAAATTATAGTAGAGGTTTCTAATAAGGCTGAAGAAGATAAAATTAAAAGTTTAAAAGATAAAATGTTACTTTTTATGACTAGGATGGGATATTTAGGTATGGAGTTAATTCCTACTATTAGTGAAGAAAAAAGTAAGGAAAGTAAAGAACTTTTAAAGAGTAAAGATTATGTAAGTGAAAAGATAGAAAGAAAAGAAAGTTCTATTATATTTGGTAATGAAATAAAAGGAAAAACAATAGAACTTAAAAATATTATTGCTGAAATGGGAGACGTAACTGTAAATGTTTTTGTTTTTGGTGTTGAACTTAAAGAAACAGCAAGTGGTTACAATATTATTTCTTATAAGATAAGTGATTATACTGATAGCTTATTTGCTACTATTTTTACTAAAGATAAAGAACTTGCTAAGATGTTAATGAAAAGAGTAGTAGAGGGTTCTTGGTACAAGATGAATGGTTATGTTAAACATGATAATTACAAAGGAGAACTTGTATTAAACATTAGAAATATTGAAGTATTTAATAGAGAAACTGTTAAAAGAACAGATGATGCTCCTGTAAAAAGAGTTGAACTGCATGCTCATACTACTATGAGTCAAATGGATGGTTTAATCGAGCCTAAAAAACTTCTTAAAAAAGTAAATGCGTTTGGTATGAGAGGTGTTGGAATAACTGATAAAAATGGTATTCAATGTTTCCCTAAAGTATATAAAGCAAAAGGAGACTTAGAAGTTTATTTTGGTGTTGAACTTTATGTAGTTAATGACGAAAGTTTAATAATTAATAAAGATAGTGACTATAGTTTAATGGATAGTGAATATGTTGTTTTTGATACTGAAACAACCGGTTTTAATGCTGCGGCTGGAGATCAAATGATAGAGATAGGTGCAGTTAAGATTAAGAATGGTACTATAACAGATAGGTTTGATAAATTAATTAATCCTGGAGCACCACTTAGAAATGAAATTATTAATTTAACTAATATAACAGATGAAATGCTTAAAGATAAAGATACAGAAGAGAATGTAGTTAAAAGATTTAAAGACTGGATAAAAGATGCTCCTATGGTAGCGCAGAATGCTAGATTTGATATTTCTTTTATGGAAAGTGCATATAAGAAATATAATTTAGGAGAATTTAGTAATGTAGTTATAGATACTATGGAAATAAGTAAAGCACAGTATCCAGATCAAACAAGACACAATTTAAGTGCTTTAGTTAAAAGATACAATGTTGTATTTGATGAAAGTGGCCACCACAGAGCAGACTATGATGCTGAAGGTACAGCTTTAGTATTTCATAAAATGATAAGTAATTTAGATAGTTCTTTTAAAACTATAAGTGATTTAAGAAATCTAGTTGATAGTGAGAATGTTTATAAAAGTAATAGACCTTATCATTTAACGTGTTATGCTATTAATAATATTGGACTTAGAAATATGTTCCAAATTATTAGTTATGCTACTACTAAATACTTTTATAAAACTCCTAGAACACCAAAAAGTCTACTTACTAAATTTAGAGAAGGTTTAATACTTGGTTCTGGATGTGCAAGTGGAGAAATATTTGAAGCAGCTAAAAGAAATACTGAAGAAGAATTAATGAATTTAATGAAATTCTATGATTTTATTGAAGTAAATCCACCTAGTATTTTAGACTATCAAGTTGAAAGTGGAGAAGTTTCTAGTAAGAGTGATTTATATTTAATTATAAATAAAATAATTAGATGTGCTGATAAGATAGGTAAGATGGTAGTAGCAACAGGAGATGTACATACACTAGATCCTGAAGATAATATATATAGAGAGATATTAGTTACTGCTAAACTTCCAGGTGGGGCTTTCCATCCACTTCATAAGTCAAGTATTAAGACAATACCAAATGCCTACTTAATGACTACTAATGAGATGTTAAATGAGTTTTCATTTTTAGGAGAAGAAAAAGCTTATGAAATAGTTGTAACTAATAGTAATAAAGTTGCTGATATGTTTGGCACTGTTGAAGTTGTTAAACCTGGACTTAATCCACCTAGGATGGAAAATTCTGTACAAATTATTAAAGATACTGTGTATGGTAATGCTCATAGAATATATGGAGAAGAGCTTCCCGAAATTATAGCAACTAGACTTGATAAAGAACTTACTGGTATTATAAATGGTGGGTATGATGTTATTTATTTAATCGCACAGAGGCTTGTTGAAAACTCAAATGCACATGGATATATAGTTGGTTCAAGAGGTAGTGTAGGTTCTTCTCTTGTTGCAACATTCTGTGGTATTACTGAAGTTAATCCGCTTCCACCTCATTATGTATGCCCTAATTGTAAGAAAAGTTTATTTGAAATAGATGGTAGACCACTTGTACAAGATTATGACTCTGGTTTTGATATGCCTGAAAGAAAATGTGAATGTGGAACTCTTATGAAAAGACAAGGACAAAATATTCCATTTGAAACATTCCTTGGATTTAATGCTGATAAAACTCCAGATATAGATCTTAACTTCAGTGGTGAGTATCAAGCAGAAGCACATAACTATACTAAAGTATTATTCGGAGAAATGAATGTATATCGTGCAGGAACTGTTTCTACTATTGCTGAAAAAACTGCATATGGTTATGTAAAAGGTTATACTGAAGAAAAAGGAATTACTATGAGAAAACCTGAGATAGAAAGATTAGCTCTTGGTATAACTGGTATAAAAAGAACTAGTGGTCAACACCCTGGTGGTATTATAGTTATTCCTGACTATAAAGATGTGTTTGACTTTACACCATACCAATATCCTGCTGAAAATACTGAAGCTGCTTGGTTTACAACTCACTTTGAATTCCATGATATTGAAGAAAATGTATTAAAATTAGATATACTAGGACACGATGATCCAACAGTTCTTAAGTATCTAAGTGATGATATAAAAATAGATATAAATGATATTCCACTTGATGACAGAGGAGTAATAAGTTTATTTAAAAGTCCTGAAGCACTTGGTGTAACACCTGAACAAATCATGTGTACTACAGGCACACTTGGAGTGCCTGAGTTTGGTACAAACTTTGTTATCAGAATGCTTGAAGAAATAAGGCCGACAAAATTCGCAGAATTAATTAAGGTATCTGGACTTTCACATGGTACAGATGTTTGGAACGGAAATGCCAGAGATTTAATTCTCAATAACACTTGTTCGTTTGGAGAAGTTATTGGATGCCGTGATGACATTATGAACTACTTTATAGCTTCAGGTATTGATAAAGGTCAATCATTTAAAATGAGTGAATTTATTCGTAAAGGTAAAGTAGGTAAAGAACCTGATAAATGGACAGAATATAAAGCTTTACTAAATGAACATAATGTACCAGAATGGTATATTAAATCATGCGAAAAAATAAAATACATGTTCCCTAAAGCACATGCTGCTGCTTATGTAATTAACGGTATAAGAGTTGCGTGGTTTAAGGTATATCATCCAATTAACTACTATAGAGTTTACTTAAGTATAAGAGAACATGACTTTGATGTTGATGCAATGAAAAAGGGTAAAGCAGCAGTAAAAGCTAAAATTAAAGAATTAGAAGCAAAAGGTTTTGATAGAAGTAATAAAGAAGACTCAGTTCTTTCAAGTTTGATGATGGCTAATGAAATGATAGAAAGAGGTTTCCATTTTGAAAATATAAGTTTAATGGAAAGTGATGCGACTATGTTTAAAGTAAATAAAGATGGAACTGGTTTAATACCACCATTTATATCAATAGATGGACTAGGGGATGTTGCTGCTAAAAAGATAGTTGAAGAAAGATCAAAAGGTGCATTCGTAAGTATTGAAGACTTCCAAGTCAGAGGCAAACTTAGTGATGCAATAATAGATAAATTTAGAGGATTAGGTGCCTTTGAAAACATGCCTGAAAGTAGTCAATTATCTTTAGATTTATTCTTGTAAATACCTTGAAAAATAAAAAAATATTTTGTATAATGTATATAGAAGAGAAATCTTCATAAAATAAAAAAGGAACATTCGGTACCCCGAATGTCTACCTATAGTTTTTGAATAGACATTTCAGCCTTGCTGAAGTGTCACTTTTTTATTACAGTTATTAAAATAATAACAAGTAATAGAATG
>OLHG01000481.1_pt1 | contig 28194 bp, 27 predicted proteins | sample 1605971 | NCBI WGS metagenome assembly OLHG01 (sample SAMN03283289) | human gut metagenome | biome: human-associated habitat; material: feces | host: Homo sapiens | place: Peru | collected 2012 | reverse complement strand
AAGTCAGCTACTGATGATTGTGATTGTAAATGTAATCAAGATAAAGAAGTCATTATTACTGAAGAGTTCTATGATAAACTAGTTGATCTTGTAGAATCAGGTAGTCATCCTGATCCAAGTAGTCAACAATTTATTATTAATCTCTATAGAGATGATGAAGGTAATGTCACCTCTGATAAACAGTATGATGAGATTAATCATGCTTATCAGACAGATCAGATTATTACATTCTACTATCATTATTGTGATGATCTAATGATTGTTATGAGAGGTACTGCTTATGCAGAATCAAATCAATTGATGTTTGAGATATTGACAGGAGAGTTAGGAATTATTATTATGAATTATACACCTACGTCATTTGAGTATTGTGAACATAAGATTCTTGATCCTCGATTAATTAAGGTTCAGAATGTTAATGGTGAGGTCATTAAGTGTAAGTCAGATGAAGTGAATACTGTACTCACTGAGTACATTAATGATAATTATAATCATGATCCACGTAATCTTGATGCATTAATTGTTAATCTCACTGATACAGGAGATTCTGGAGTACTTTATTTATACTTTAACGGATCATGGTCATCTACAGGATCTTCTTCAGGATCAGGAATAGAACAAATTCAGTCTGACTGGAATCAAAATGATCCTGAATCCAAGGATTATATTCGTAATCGTCCAGGTGGATATTTAGATGCTGAAGGTAATATTGTTAAGATTCCTCAAGAGTATCTTGATATTAATTTAGATACTAAAGCATTAGTTATAACAGTTAATACTGATACCAACAAGGTTACTCCAGATTATCAAACAATTTTAAGTTCAATTGATGAAGGTAAGTCAATTTATTTAGACTATGATGGATATCTTATTAATTTATCTGAACGTACTGATGATCAATTAATTTCCTTTATCAAAATTGAATTAGATAGTAATGGACGATTATTTATAGTAAAGCATTATGATATTACGAGTGAAAGTACTTTAGATATCTGGGATAATGTACAGGATAATTCTCCATTTATTACTAGTATCCCTACTGATAAAGATACAGGTGATCTTTCTCAAGATACATTTAAAGCTCTCGAAGAGTATTTTAATTCTGGTTCATCAATTTGTATTAATTATGATAGTAATATTTATCCTCTTAGTAGGTTTGAGTCAGGAGTTACTGCTACTTTTAATTTTGGTATTGAGTTTCTTGAGGATTCAGGAATTTCTTATCTCGTTCGTAAAGTCGTCAATATAGACTCAGATGATACATTCTCAGTTATTACTGAAAAACAAGAAGTATCAAGTTCATCAGATAGTAATCTATATAAATTAACATTTACAGGTACTAATCAGAATGCAGTAAACTGTAATCATACTCGTCAAGAAATCCTTAATGCATATAATGCAGGTAAATTTATTTATGGCGTATATAATCAGCAGATTTATTTTTTGGATACTATTAATGCAGATTATTTAAATTTCGTAAAATATGTTGATAACAATGATTTTATACTAAGAGGATTATATAGTAATCGAGATCAAACGACTTATCGATATATTGAGAGTGAAATGCAGAAGAGTCTGAGATACAGTACCTCAGATGTAGGTAAACCTCTTATCGTCGATAGTGATGGTCTTCCTACAGTAGGAGAATTTCCGTCTGTATCCTCGTCAGTTCTCTACGTACCTCAGTTATTAAATGAAGATCAGAAGACTCAAGCAAGATCTAATATAGGATCTCTTGGTAATGACGATCTTGAATGGAATCAATTATAATAAAGAAAGGATATATTTATGGTCAAGTTTTCATTTGGTCTGTTAGCTAAATATAAAGCATTGACAGTTAAAGATGCTGATACTCTATATTTTATAACAGACGCTAAGAAGATTTACAAAGGTGATACTGTAATCGCTGAATGTAATCTTGAGTTTACGACAACTCAGCCTACTAAAGATAATACTGAAGTAGGAAAACTTTACATCTATACAGATGATCAAGGTCAGACTACTACGTGGACTAAGGTCACTGCAGATGCAGATCCTGTACAAGTAGGAGGAGGTAAAGCTACTGAAGTTGCTGATGGAATTTTAACAGTTGGTAATTTTAGTACTGATGCAATTGCGTCAGAGATCACTGCAGATCCTAATGCAGCATCAGATACTAAGATACCTACAGAGAAGGCAGTATCTACAATCGTCAATAATGTTAAGACTGCATTAGAAACTACAATTGCAGGTTATGATGTAGCTTATGTTGATGTATCTGCAGGAGCTCATACTGATGCAGGTACTGTACTCACCTTTACTACTAAAGGTGGAGATATTAAAGAAGTAACTATTGCTGATCTATTCCTTAAGTCAGCTTCTTATGATGCAGGTACTCATGTTCTTGCACTTACTGTTCAAGGTTCTGCTACTCCAGTTACAATTGATCTTAGTGATCTCGTAGGTGCTTCATTTAGTGATATTGTTATCGGTGAAGATGAAGTATTTACAGTTGAGCTTGGTGCAGATGGTACTCTTGGAGGATTCAAGACTGGAGATACTGTTAGTAAAGATACTTCTCTTGAGTCTATTGTTAAGAAGTTACTTATGAAGCAGGTACCTCCGACATATACTCAACCTTCTATAGCTATTGCTAATAATAGTGGTACTGCTGCAGGTAATTACGAGTATGGTACTACGATTACTCCTAAACTCCGTGCTACCTTTACTAAGAATGATGCTGGTGATCTTACGAGCATCGTCTTTAAGAAAGGTACTGCTCAGGTAGGTGATGAAGCAACTGCTTCCCCTGCAACAGTTGAAGATACTGCATTTGATCTTACTGCTACTGTAAGTTATAATGCAACTGCAAGTTATGCTGAAGGTGCAATAAAGAATGATAACCTTGGAGATCCTTATCCTACAGGACATATCACTGCAGGTAGCAAGACTTCTGGAAATTATACATTTACTCCTTTCCGTAGAGTATTCTATGGAGTATCTTCTGATAAGCCTGAATTAAATTCAGCTTATATCAGAGGTTTAACTGCAGGAGATGCTTATTCAAAGAATAAGGTACTTAACTTTACTGCTGTTACAGGAACTCAGAGAGTCACAGTCGCAATTCTTAAGTCAGCTACTTCGAATAAGCCTAAGTTTGAAACAACTACAGGACTTACTCTTGATGTATCAGGATCATTTACTTCCACTGATGTTAATGTAGAAGGTGCTAATGGATCTACTGCAGTAGCTTATACTGTATGGACATATGAGCCAACTTCTCCTTATGCGTCTGATACAACTTACAGAGTAACTCTTCAGTAATTTGGTAGAAAGGAGTAAATCGATATGGCATTAATTAAAAAAGATGTATCTACGATGGCTATGCCACTAACGATGCAACGTACTGAACCTGCTCCTATAGATGCTTATAGTATATGGTATAGTCTGAGTGAAGCTCAGGAGTATGCTGCAGGTACAGGTACAAATAAGGCAGCGTATGTTGGTCAGATTATTGTCGTCGTTGATGAAGCAAATAGTAAAGCTACTGCTTATGTAATTGCTGACACAGCAGGCACACTACAAGAAGTCGGATCAGGATCTTCCTCTCCAATGATGTTTGTAGCTGATGAAGCTGCAATGTTAGCACTTACTGATATTGAAGCAGGTCAGCAGGTATATCGTGAAGATAAGAAGACTGTATGGATATTTAAAGGAGGAGATCCCTCTCAATTATCTAACTGGGTTGAGTCTGCTTCTCAGAATGATACTGTATGGTCAGGTACTGAGAATAAGGTAATATTCTCTGCAACTACTCAGTCTGTATATGATGCTTTAACTTCTAAAGATAATAATACACTTTACTTTGTTACTGATTCTGGTAAGATCTATAAGGGATCAGATGATGTTACAAAGTCAGTTGTTAAAGTTACTGCATTCCCTGATGCAGATAAAGCAGTACGTAATGTAATTTATGTAGGTCCTTCACCTGATGCTATTAATGCAGGTAATGAACTCAGGATTTCAGACGGTACTTCATGGACAACAATTAATCCTGGATACTATACTGATGGTGCTAACTGGGCAAGTGCTGACTCAGGTAAGTTAGCAACAATAGGTCTTATTAAGACAGGAATTAATGAAGTTCTTGATACCTTTAAGACTACTTCAGGACTTGCTCATAATATTACTTATGATGCAGCAGAGCTAAAGATCACAATACCTCAATACGGTAGTGACGATCTTGTTATTAATATTCCTAAGGACAAGTTTGTAACTGCTGGTAAGTATTATGAAAATTATCCTGAAGAGAATCCTACTCAGCATAAGGTAATTGTTCTTACAATTGATAATCAGACTGAACCTGTCATTATCCCTGCTGAAGCATTAGTTAATATTTATACTGCTGATAATACTGACAAAGATGTTATCATTAATATCACAGACGATAATAAGATTTCTGCTCATGTTAAGGTTAAGAATGCAGTTGGTAATCGTATTATTATAACTCAAGCAGACGGATCTATTACTGAGTCTGAGCAGTCACTTGATGATTTTATTAAGTCAGTTACTGGTATTAAGGATAATATAGTCACCTTTGGTGATAACAATACCTTAGCAGATTCAGGTCGTAAAGCAGGAGGAGCAACTCTCTCAGAGACACCTAATGAAAATACTCTTGCTACAGAGTCGGCAGTAGCATCAATCCTTTCATGGACTGAATTACAATAATATATATATATATATTAAGGAGATTATAAATTATGCCTACTACAAATCAGATGATACAGTTTAGCTATGGTCTTCAGTCTAAGTATGATGCACTTGGTACTAAAGACGTAAATACTGTATATTTTACTACAGATGCTCAGAGACTCTTCGTAGGTGATGTAGAGTATTCTCGTCCAGTAAGTCATGGTACTGCACTCCCTTCTGGATTCCTTCCTCCTAATTCACTCTTTGTTCTTGAGAATGGTGCTCGTAGAGAGCTTCACTATTCTAAGGACGGAGCTGCATGGGATCTCGTAGCAGTTCTTTCAGCTACAATCGCAGCTGGAGTTGTTGGTAACAATACTACAGGTGGAGTTGCATTTGGAGGTACTATTAAGGTACCTAAGATCACTTATGATGCTCGTGGTAATATTACTGCTGCGGAGGATGTAACTCTTACACTTCCTACAGAGACTGCTGTTGATATTACTGCAACTAAGGGTACTGGAACAGGTAATGCAGTTACAGGTATCACCGCTTCAGGTAGTACAATCACTTATACAATGGGTGAGACTTTTGCTAAGCAGTCTGATCTCGATGGTGCTACAGGCAGACTTGATACTATCGAAGATAAGCCTGCGATGAACATCACCTCTACTCAGATAACTAACTGGGACGGAGAAGTTGGTGCTAAGGCTGCTGCTGAAGCTGCTCAGTCTACTGCTGATAAGGCAGTTGTTGCTAATACAGATATTACTGCTGGTACACATACGAAGATTACCTATGATAAGAAAGGTCTTGTAACTGCTGGTGCTGATCTTGAAGCTGCTGATATTCCGGATCTTGCAGCAGATAAGATTACTTCTGGAACATTCGATGTTGCTCGTATTCCGAACATCACTCTTGCTAAGGTAACTGATGCAGGTACTGCTGCTGCTAAGGCTGCTGCTGTTGATGCTATTGTTGCTGATTCTACTGATACAGGACTCGTTAGTGCAGCTCAGGTTGCTACCTTTGTTAAGACCTCTGTTGCTGACCTCTCAGGTGCAATGCACTTTAAGGGTATTAAAGAGACTCTTCCTGCAAATACTACAGGATATAGCGCAGGTGACGTCATCATCGTTGGCAATAAAGAGTATGTTTGTGGTGATGATGCTAAGTGGCATGAGCTTGGTGATGAAACAATCTATGCGATAAAGGGTGAGATTGTTAATGCTGATATCAAGGCTAATGCAGCAATTGACCAGTCTAAGATCGCAGGACTCACTGATGATCTTGCTGGAAAGGCTACTCCTGCAGATATCACTACTGCAATTGAGACTCATGTAACTGATAATCATAAGAATCTTACTGTAGGTACTAAGACTTATAATGGATCAGAAGCAGTTACAATTACTAAGACTGACCTTGGACTTGGTAATGTTGATAATACTGCTGATGCTGCTAAGAAAGTCAAGAGTGCAGGTACTCTTACTACTCCACGTACAATAGGTATTTCAGGTGCTGTTACTGGAGCAGGAGTCGCATTTGACGGTTCTCAGAATATTACGATTGCTACTACTTCTGTTGATGGTTCTAAAGTAAATGGTGCTGTAGCAGAAGCTACTCATGCAGTTAGTGCTGATAGTGCAACGAGTGCTGATAGTGCTACTAAAGCAACTCAGGATGGTGACGGTAATGTAATTACTGAGACTTATGCAACTAAGAGTGAAGTTACTGCATCAACTCTTGTCTGGGGCACATTTTAATTAATTGATAATAGAGTTAGAGTACTGACTTAATTGTTGGTACTCTAACTCAGATACTTAATGAAAGGAGAAGTCCTTTGGCAGATCAAGTTAAATTTAAAAAAGGATTTAAAGCAAGTCTTCCTGAAGATAAAGCATCAGGTACAATGTATTATACAACAGATACAGGTGAGATGTACTTGGATGCTTTAGTTGGAAGTGCTGTTAATAGACTAACAATCAAGACTCCTACTCCAGGTACTCTGTCTTTAACTCAAGGTAGTGATACTATAGCAACTTTTGACGGGTCAGGAGATATCACAGTAGCATTACCTGAAGAGCAGGATTCAGTTCTCTATACTAATCAGACACTTACTGAAGAACAGCAGACTCAGGCAAGAGATAATATAGGAGCAAGTAGCATAAATGCTTCTGTAAATAACGAGACTCTTATTTTGAATGGTTATGGAGGTTCTGGTGGAGGTTCTTCTGGAGGTGGAGGTACTTCAATTACAATTGATAGTGCACTGTCTACTTCTTCGACTAATCCTGTTCAGAATAAAGTAATTACAAGTGCAATTAATGCACTACCTAAGATTCAGATCGTTGATACACTTCCTTCAACATTAACTAATAATACAGTCTATTTTGTTTACTGAGAATGAGAGGGATCTATGAAACTCGCTAATATCTATGCAGATGTTTCAGGAGTCAGAAGAGGTCAAGCAGCAGTAGGTACTACTGACGATAATTGCATTGATGTCAGAGCTTACTCAAATGGTATTCTTCGAGACATCTCTCAAGTTGTCTCTGTTGATGATAGTGGAAATGCTACTGTTATATCAAGAAGACTCCAGACGACCTCTCAGTATAAGTACGTTACAGGTCAGTTAAGTTGTCCTGATGGTAAGAATTTTAATACAAACTCAGATTATACTTCATGTCAATTTAAGTTAGAATTAGAGTTTAAGTTAGGATCTACAGGAAAGCAGAACATGCTCTTTTCTGATACTCCAGGATCTACAACTTACTATAAGATTTATATTAATTCTTCTAATCAGTTACAGGTTAATTGTCAGTATGCAGGTCAGACAGTACGTAATGTAATTTGGACTGATTGGACATTTTCAGCAAATACTTGGTATAAGTTAAGTTATTATCTTCCTGCTCCTAATACAAATGTATACAGAGCTTATGCGTCTATTGATGGTTCTTCTTATGTTCAAAAAACAGTGTATACTTCTTACGCAGTTACAAATACTCGTAATGTTTACCTTAGTAGTTCAGGTAATTCATTAAGAGGTACAATTTTACTTATGGGTACTACTTATAACAGTAGTAGTCAGTCAACTTACTCAGTATCAGTGAATGATGCAATTACAGGTTCTTCATTTGACCTTACTTCTAATAATCATACATTCTCAGGAGGTACTGTTTATTCTATAGGAAGTACGTCTTGGGTAGAATAAGAAAGGAGGTATGATAAATGTCAAATCCTTTACCCCCAGTAGTTAAAACAATTGTTCAATTTAAGTCGTCTAATCAGCAATACCCTACAGATCAAGATAAAATTGAATCAGGTACATTTTATGTTAAAGTTAATCCTGACTCATTAAATCTTGCATTAGGATGTATTAATGTAGATCAGACAAAATCTGTAATAGACTTTGAAGATCCGCATGCTGTTAATTATACTAAGAGTCAGTCACTTACTGAAGATCAGAAGTCTTATGCTCAGAAGAACATTGGTATTACAGGTATTGTAAATTCAACTAATGCATGGAGTCCATCATTTACTACAGATCTCGTAGACTATTCAGCTATGAATATAAGAGTTAATGATCTTAGTGAGAAAGTAGTTCATGTAGACAATGCTCAAGGATTGTCAGAAGCAGCTAAGAAAATCGGACGAGATAATATAGGTGCAGGTACCTCAAATTTCTCAGGATCTTATACAGACCTTACAGATAAACCTACAATTCCAGATGCTACTGACTTTATGAAAAGATCTAATCCTACAGGACTTGGATACCTCCAGATGAATCCTGATCCTAATCCAGGAGACTATGAAACAACAGGGTCTGGAGTTGCATTAGGTAATTCTTGTACTGCAAATGATCAGTCAATTGCAGGAGGGTATAAATGTCATGCAATTTCTAATGTAGGAGGTATTGTATGGGGAGATCACCTTATTGCTGACTCACAAGCAGTATGTCCTCAATTGATCTCAGGTACTTACAATACTATAGAAGAAGGAACAAGTTTCCCTTTTATAATAGGTGATGGTAAGTCTGAAGGTAGTCGATCGAATTGTCTTGTATTTGATTATAATAAGGACTTCTGGATTAAAGGTAATTTTTACTTTGGTGGTTCTAATAAAGACGAGTCTACTAAAATAATTAATTATACTGCAGGTCAAAATGTTACAATAAGTACTGATGGAGAAATCAGTAGTCAGATGTTATGGGAGGATTTTTAATAGATGAGTATAAATCAAATTCAAGTAGACACTACTGTTTATGATGTTAAAGATTCCCTCTCAAGACCTATAATCATAGATCGTGACTCTGCTTCTACTGTAACATTACCTGAGAGTTTAACACTACAAGGATTAGTTGATGAATATGTTAAAGGTAGACCTGTATTAGTTTTTTATGCTCAAGGATGGTATAAATTAACTAATTACACTATATATAATACGTCAATTAGTTTAACATTTTTAAGAGTTAGTGGTACAACATTAGCTTATTTTAGTGCATCAGGAAGTGCAGATGCAACTTCAGTATATATTTATGGTCCAACTTATAACTATATTGTTCAAGGTACAAAATCATTCATATCATCAGCCTTAAGTAGAAGTACGTCTTCAGCAGGAACTGGTACAATACCAACTGGTTATAGTCAAGGTTTTCTTACTATGTGGGGTAGACCAAATGCAGGTAATACAGGTTATATGAGTGTATGTATTCCTTTAAATGCATTATCAACAACTGCGACTTCAGTAATATTTGCTGATGATACAAATCAGATAACTTATAATGTTACAAAAGATAGTTCAACAGTAACTTTTGCATTTGTATCAGCTTCATCCTCGTCAGCTGCCATTGATGCAGTATATATTACACCATAAAGGAGGTCAATTAATTATGTCAGATATAGATCAGATACAATTACGTGACAATCTTTATGATATTAAAGACTCGGCTGCTCGTCAGATTATTTTAGACGGATCAACAAGTCCGATTAATATACCTGATAATTTAACTGTTCAAGATCTTTATGATAAGTTTCAGTTAGGTACATTGATAGGTTTAGTCAAAGATAATCAATTCTTTACTTTAGTAAAGGTTGATACTTATTCCTATAGTGGTACAACTTACTTTAGTTTGTATTTTGAATCAGTCCTTAGTGATAGAACTGTAAAGAGGCAGTATATATCAACAACAAGTACTTCAACTACTCTTTCAGTACCGTCAGCTTCAACAACTTATCTATCTCTACCTACGAGATATGTTACAGGTACCTTAGATAAAACAAGTACAGGTACATCATTTACAGTCCCTTCTGGATATGAAAATGGTCAATTAATTTTCTGGGGTAGACCAAGAGGTGCAGCTCATACGAGTACAGTTGTTCCTTTATCTGAATTTAGTACAACAGGTTTACTTATACAGATAACAGATCAGACAGGTTATATATCTTATCAAATAACAAAAACAGATAATACAATAAGATGTGTTCTTAGCAATCAGTCTACGAGTTCAGCTTCTATAGATTGTGTATATATTACACCATAAAGGAGGATTTAATTAATGTCAACTTGGATTTTAAATAGTACTCCTGACGTGAGTGTAAATATTAATGTACAGATCATATTTACTGCAGGTAGTTTGCAGTGCTCTGAGATTTGGATTGGATCAAATCCTATTGATAATGGTAATAATATTGTATATAAATTAGCTGCTGGTGGCTATCGGATGGCTTGGTATGGAACTGGTTCTACATGGACAGAAGAGTCAATTAGAACTATAACATTTACAGATACTGAACCAACTGGAGATCTACTTACTTGGTTACAAGGAAATGGTACGAGAGAAGTTACTTATGGTGGAGAGATTGACTCAGTTAATTTAAATGGTACTACTCATGATTTTGAAGATACAAAATCAAGAGCTATCGTAATGACGACAACAAATGCTCGAACTTCTGGAACTACTATTGATATGAATTCCTTAACAGGAGCTGATATCTGGTCAGCTTTTGATGCTGGTAGATCAATAAAAATATACGACACGACTTACCGTCAGATGTATGACTGCAGTGGATATTATGAATCTGCAAGTTATAGAGTATTCTATTGCTCGAGTGCACAAAGTGGTATATTATATTACTTTACTCTATACTTATCAGAAGCTTCTGGTTCAGGACTCGTTAATAGTCCAGGATCAATAGGAGCAGTTAAAACATCAAGCAAACTTTTATCTTCATTGCCTTTATCAGGTACTAATAATGTTACAGTAAGTACAGGATATAGTATGTTATGCTTAGTACTAAGTCCATCAAAGAATGCAAGACGTAATACAATGATACCTATTAATTCGTTGACCGCAACAGCTAAATACGTTCAAGTAGCAGATAATACAGGATATGCTGTATGGACAGTAAGTAAGTCAGGAAGTACAGTAACATTTACCTTTAGTAGAAAAGGTGGTTCACCTACTACAGGTGTTATTTATCAAGTACAATGAATTTAAATTTACAAGGAGAGGATTTTATGAAGATTAGTGATACTACTAAATCAAAACTAATCGCAGCAGGTAAGAGAGCATTGCATACAATGGCTCAGGCTGCACTAGGTGCAATTGGTGCTGCAGTCACTTTTGATGAAGTCAATTGGATTGCAGTTGGATCAGCAGCTCTTCTCGCAGGTGTTATCTCATTCTTAAAATCAATAGTAATTGGTACTCCAGAAGTATCAGATACTAATGAGGACGGAGAAGAGATTAATAAAGCATATGACGGGGAGGATGGAAAATGAATATTATAAAATGTATTCATACAAACAGTAGTTGTTATAAGTATAATACGAGTAATAATGTTACTGCTAATCAAGTAGGAATTGTTGTGCATTCTACAGGTGCTAATAACACTCAGCTGAAAAGGTATGTACAACCATCTGCTGATGACCCTAATCGTGGAGAGTTATTAAAGATAATAGGAGTTAATCCTTATAGTAACTCTTGGAATCGCACTATCAATAAGTCAACTCATTACTTTATTGGTAAACTCGCTAATGGAGACATAGGAGTTGTTCAAATTTTACCTGAAGATATGCCATGTTGGGCTATAGGTAAAGGGAGAAAAGGTTCTTATAACTACGACCCTACAGCACATATTCAGTTTGAGGTCTGTGAAGACAGTCTCAAAAATAAAGCTTATTTTATAGAATGCTATAATGCAGCTGTAAATCTTTGTGCAGAGATATGTAGAAATCATGGATGGGAGACTAGTGTTATTGTTTCTCATCATGAAGCTTATCTTAGAGGTTATGGATCTAATCATGCAGATATTGATCACTGGCTCAAGAAATTTGGTATGACGATGAATGACTTTAGAAAAGATGTTGATATAGTTCTTCATCCTGCTAAAGATTCTGAAGTAGGTGACATCGTTATGTTTAAAGGTACTAAGCATTATTCAAATGCTAATGCACTCATAGGTAGGTCATGTAAACCTGGTAAGGCTAAGTTAATGAGAATTTATCGACTTGGTAAGTCACGTCATCCTTATCTTGTAAGATATGTTGCAGGTAGTAGTACTGTAAATGGATGGGTTAATGAGAAAGACATTGAGGTACTACATAATGGCTCCTGAAATTGTTGTTGCAGTTATTACAAGTGTATCATCAATCGTTGCAGCATTTGTTGCAGCATACTCTGCGTCTTCACGTAGTACAAAAACAATGATCGCATCTCAAGCACAAATGATTAATGACGTTAATGTAAGTAATGAAGTTCTTAAGACTCAGCTTGAAGATCTTACACGAGAAGTAAGGCATCATAATGACTTTGCAACAAGGATACCTAAAGTTGAAGCAAGACTTGATGCAAATGATCGTGAGATTCGTCAAGTTAAAGATGATATTAATTCGATCAGATCTCATCTTATTAATAAATAAAGAAAGGAGATGAAAGCTAATTATGATAGCAATACATGACGAGTCTGTACGATTAGTACCAATTAAGAAAGGTCAAGTCTTAAGATCACAAGAGGTCACTTATGCATTACAGTTAGCTTCGTCTAATTTCTGTTATGCTAAGTTCTATAGTGATAAGTATTTTATTCAAGTTAATTTCATGAGAGATCTCAGTATCTCAGTATCTTCTAATATTACATTACCTCAGTTTGTAACTTCATTAAGTCAATATTCAAGTCATTGGACATTCAGTTCTGTCAGAGATTTTATTTATCAATGGACAGTGATAAGTCGTAGAGTCATAGGATGGTGAGATATAATGATAATTGATGAAGAAAGAGGTTCTGCATATACACCTCAAGAAATTCATGATCAGATTGAAAATGAATTTGGATTTGTATCATATCAAAATGATAATAATGATTATGAAGTATCAATCAATAGCTATGTATCAGTAAATGTTGACTATACTGAAAATCATCCTAAGTTAAGTATAGTATTATCTGTCGATAATATTGATGTATCAAATTCTCAGTCTGAACTAGAGATTCTTCTATCAGGATTAGAGTCATCGTCTGAGGTCGTTGATATGATAAATCGAATGGTCAGGAGTAACTCAGAATATGATGTATATACATGAAGGATACTTTGAAACAAGTAAATATATTACGAGTCAAGAAGTGAGAGATCTCGTATCTGATCTACCTGCAGATTCTACGTCAGAAGAGATTGCAACATTTGTAGTTGATATTATTAATAATTATCAGGATCGCGAGAATACAGAACCTGCACAAATCGTCTCAGTATCTTCTTATAAAGTAAGAGGAGAGACAGTTGACCTATTAGATGCTAATCATTATGTAGTGCTCTATGATGGGTACTACTATGACTATAGTGCAGATGAGTTTTCAAACAGTTTTATAACTAAAATTAATTTACCCGTAGTTCAGAGAGTTTTATCTTCAGTAAGTCAAGTTACAAATAGTAATTCTACTTTACGAGATTACTCTATGATAAGAAATATGTAAGAAATGGAGGATAAATATTTATGGAAATTGAAGTTAATCCACTACCTATTGAAGATACAATAGAGACACCTGAAGGACCTGAGGTAGATGAGACAGAACTCGCTAATCAGATCATCAAGATGATCAATGCAGAGTGGGATACAATTAAAGATTATAATAATTTAATCAAATTAATGAGTAATGCTCATCCTGAGTTTATCGATGTTATTAATGATATTAATAATGAAGAGAATAAGCATGTAGGTCAGTTACAAACGATACTAAAAACGATTTCCCCTAATGCTTTCTCGATAGAGTCAGGAGAATTTGAAGGAGCTACTCAGTTATTTGATGAAGAACTTGATCCTGAAGAAGATGATGAAGACTCTGAAGATCAGGATCAGAATGATGAAGACGCTGAAGTAGCAGTAACAACTTCAGGAGAGATGATCAAAGGTTATTTCTCTAAGGATCATAAAGAATTCACTACAATTGACGGTATCAGCTATCATGTTAATGACGGAGGTGAAGTCGTTACAGAGTCTTTAGATGATGACGATGATTATTTTATTGAAATCGAAGATGACTATGAAGTAGCACCTGGTGTTCATTTTATTGAAGATGGTCAGGAGTATAAGTATGTTAGGCGTATTGATGACCAGTACATCGATTTTGATCACTGGGCAGTTTGGGAGTGCCAGTCAGTAGATGACGAGTCTGCAGATTCTGTATATTTTATAGTTGAAGAAGATACTGGATTTATTGACTGGGGACCTGAAGATAGTAAAGAAGCTGCTATTGACTTTTTAAATTCTAAGTTAGATGATTTTGAAGATGAAGAAGATGGAGTGTATGAGTTATGATTCCGATTAATGAAGATGCACTATTAGACCTTATCGCAGATAAAGGAGTTGACAGACTCGTTGATTTTATCACGACTCCTAAGGAGAAACGTCAGATTGATAATGCAGTAGATGCTACAACTTCAGATTTATCTAAGTCTCAAGAAGCAGTTGAATTTATTAGGTATCTTGATAAAAATCACATAGATCATAAAGATAAAGTTACTAAGGACTCTAAATCAATATTAATTAGTATTGATACCTCAAAGATTCCAGATAAATTAATTAATGATTTCATTACTGTAGATGAAAAGAATATTTATCATAATAGAGGTACTAAAGACGGTAAGTACGCTCAATATTTAATGTCTTATGAAAGTTCTTCTAATACTGCTTACTATAAGTTTGATATTAAGAAGGATAGTACTACAGAGTCTTGTGAACTCGATGAAGATATCGAGTTATCAGACTTTAGTTTGACAGACGATGGTCATATTAAAGTTAGAATTAACAATAAGTTATATGACTATACAGTTAATCCTAATAGTGACTATGAACCTGGAACTCTTCTTCGTAAAATTAAACGGATGACAGAGTTTAGTCACGGTAGAGCACTTCAATTCTTAAAGAAGAATGCTGTAGGCACTAAAGTTCAAGAGAGTAAATTTAATTTTAAGTCTTCTCATATTTGTCGAGGTTGTGGTAAGACTCTTGATCAGTGCACTTGTGAAGTAGAGGATGAAGATCAGGTTAATGAAGATCTGACTGTAGACGAGTCGTTAAAAGAAAGTTCTGACGATTCTACAAAGAATTATCTGATTAATCAGGCACAAAAGGTCAGTAGTCAAATTGCGAGAGATGCATGGATTTCAGATCAGTTTGTAAAAGGTAAAGGTACTCGAATTCTATTAAATATACCTATTGCAAAAGAAATTGATAGTACTGATGCAGCAGAAGCAGAACGCCGTGCTATGAAGGTATTTGATACAAATGACGTGTGGTGGGATGATTTTGTTCTTCAAGTCGATGTTACAGACTGGTTTAGTGGTGACGGTGAAGAAGCTACTCAGACTTCTAACATAGGTCAGCATAAGACTGACACAATTGATCTCCTAGAACCTAAAGAGTCACTTAATCTCAACTCAGAGGGTAAAGCTCTTAAGAGAGCTATTAAAAATATTGTCGTTGATAACGCTGACGAGTTGAGAAAGTTTGTAAGTGCAATCGTTGAAGAGGTTATCTCTGAGAATAACCTTAACGAGACTATTAAAGAATCTCTTAAGTCAGAAGATGGTTGGAGCGAGGACGTTATCCAAATTGTTGATCCGTTCTTTGTAGAAGTAGAGAAAGTTGCTTATGAACTTCGTAATACTGTAAGAGGTGCTTACGGTTTTGGTGATACTGTTCAGGATCTTGTCCAGGTATTCAGAGGATTTTCTGAGATGTCTGACGATACTGCAGCGAGACTTGAAGACGAGGAAGATAGTTTAACAGAGTCTCTTAACAGTAAACGTTAAGGCAACGAAGATGTCTTTAAACACCCTTAACGCGTTATGACGTCCTAAGACGCAAACAAACATCAACCGCCAACGGGCGGACGGGTTAAATTTAAAGCGTCGTAACGGGCTTATAACGCGTGATAACTAAATTATAGAAAGGAGCATCTTAAATGGCAGAATTATCTTATGAAATCATAGGTCTTAAATTTTCGATTAGAAATACAATTGTACCAGGCAATGCGACTAATAGTCACGTTGAAGTTTACTATCTTGATGTGTCAGCATCTTATCATTATAAAGATCTTAGAAATCAAGATCAGTATGGATTTTCAACATTATCAGTTTGTCCTGAAGGACTAGGTCAGTTAATTTATACAACTGATGATAATGAAGTAAGTGCATTTGTTGGTGAAGAAGTTAGTAGTCTCGTTAATAAATTTATTACGGAGAAGAGAACTGACTATGATCTCACTACATTACCTACAATAGATCAAATTCTAAAAGATCTTGACCCTTTGATCAAGAAAGATATCCAGTCTCATCTATATAGAGAGTCAATGAACTACTATCTTAACTCAGTTCTTACACATTACGAACTATCAGGTGATCCACGAGTCTCCGTATAATTTAAGTTATCTTCAGGAGGAGTTGATAATATGTTATTAGGAGATACAGGATATAGTAAGTTAAGTGAAGAAGAGAAAAGGATTGTTGAACAGTCTCTTAAAGAATTCTCATTATCAGGTAGTTCTGAGTTATTGAGTAAACTTTATGATACTGACTATGATGAAGAACCAGTATCATTTACTCAGTTTATTACAGATGATCATTATTTAGGTAAGACTACAAGACATGGTGAGTTCTTATATCCTTTCTGGAGAAAAGAACTACAAAGGATATTTTCTCGTGATGATATACTTGAAGTAGCATTGTCTGGTTCTATAGGAATCGGAAAAAGTACAGTTGGTGTTCTTATGATGATCTATCATCTGTATAAAACAATGTGTATGAAAGATCCTCAGTCCTTCTTTAGTCTTGCTCCAGGTACTCGGATTGAGTATGCATTTCTTAATAATACAATGTCATCTTCTTACGGAGTAGCATATAGTGTATTCCAGTCATTTATTCAAGAGTCACCTTGGTTTCTAAAGCATGGTAAAATTTCAGGCAGGTCTTATCCAGAATATATTCCTGAAAAAGGATTTGGATTTGTAGTCGGAAGCAGAGTTCAGCATACTTTAGGTCGAGCAATATGTTTATTAGGAGATACTATTATAGAAACGGATCAAGGATCTCATAAAATCGAAGATCTCGTAGATCAAACTATAAAAGTGTACTCTTATGACATTGTATCTCGTCAAGTAGTTTTAAGTGATGAGTGTATCGTACGTAAGACTGATGAGGTAAAATATTATTATGTGATCCATTTGAGTAACGGAGATAAAATTAAGTGTACTCATGACCATAAACTTCTTTCTTCTATTTTAGAGTACGTACCTGCTTATGAGTTATCAGTTGGAGATCTTTTATATCACATACATGACTCAGATAGTTTAAAATCCTGTACTGTTCAGGTTCTTCAGATAGATCAAGTTTATTCTAAAAACTATATAACTCCTGTTTATGATGTTATTAACGCAGTACCTCATCATAATTTTTTGATTAGAGTTAAGAATGGATACATTGTTTCTCATAACTGTGGAGCGATTATGGACGAGGTATCTTTTGCTCCAGGTCAAAGTGAGAATTATTCTTCCACACACATAATGGAGATTTATACTAATATACGTCGACGTATGGAGTCACGATTTATGGTACAAGGTAAGTGCTATGGATTGTTAGTATTTTCTTCGTCTAAATCTACAGAAAATGCATTCCTTGAAGCTTATATCGAAGATCAGAAGAAAAAAGGATATCCTATATATGTAGTTGATCAACCCTTATGGAAAGTTAAGCCTAGCGCCTACTCAGGACAGACTTTTAAAGTAGCTGTAGGTAATAAGTATCTTCCGAGTAAAGTACTTCCTTTAGATTATCCTGTTTCAGAGATAGATCAATGGGTAGAAGGTCAAAAGAAACTTGGTCTTAATGTAATCGATGTTCCAGTAGAACATCGTCAAGCATTTGATCAAAATATTGATAAAGCATTACAAGATATTGCAGGAATTTCTACTGCAGTAACTACTAAAGCATTTTCAGGTGAGAGAGTACTAAAATGTGTTGATGACGAGTTATTAAATCCCTTTAGAACTGAAGTAGTGTCTTTAGGTTTAAGTGATCCTCTCAGATTACAAGACTTCTTTGATGAGTCTGTAATTCCAGATAATGTTAAAGGTGCTCCAGTATTTATTCATCTTGATGCATCTTTAACAGGTGACCGTACAGGATTATCAGGAGTCGCGATTGTAGGTACTAAAGAATCTAAGATATTTACTTCTTCTCCAGATAGAGAAGATCAAGAATTAACGAGTGAAGAACTCGTATGTCAATTAGTATTTACAGTTGGAATTCAACCTCCTAGTGATAGTGAGATCTCATTTGAGAAAACTCGTCAGTTTATCTATTATTTGAAAGATCATGTAGGTCTTAATATTAAATTAGTTAGTTCTGATGGATTTCAGAGTTCTGATATGCGACAGATTCTTTCAACTAAAGGTTATGAAGTTAAATATACTTCACTTGATAGGACTCCAGACGGATATGACTCATTGAGGTCTGCAATTAATGATCATCGAATTATTATCCCTCAAGGATGTAATGAGTTGATTAATGAGTTAACTGAGTTAAATCGTGACAATATAACTCGAAAGTATGATCATGATAGCTATCATCGTAAAGACCAGTCAGATAGTTTTGCAGGAGCATACTGGGATGCAATTCAGTATAAAGATGAGTACCTTTATTTTAGACCAGATCAGACAGATTATGAAGCTGTTAATATAAAATCAGATCCTGCTGAAGATCTACGTAAAGGAATGCTTAATAGTATTAAAACTACTAATGGAGTTTCAGTTATTTCGAATGAAGATTATTTTGATTCATTATATGGTGATGATAGTATTCTATTTTGAAGGAGTATCAGATAATGGCAAATTTATTTAATAATTTCTTAAAATTAAAGATAGGTAAAGCTCCTTCTGATAGGTCGGACTTACCTATAGTAGATGAAGATCAAGAGATTACAACTAATCTTGATGCTTCTGACAATTATTCTAGGTCTCAGTTAAATAGTCTTAGAACTATTGCACAAGATCGTCAAGGTCAGTATAATGCATATGATGAAATGTCACAAGATACTGTAATTGCATCAGCACTTGAGATTTATGCTGATGATGCAACTCAGTATGACGAGAAAGGTCGGATTATCTGGGTTGAATCAGAGGATGAAGATATTGCTCGTGCAGGTAATCGTTTACTTGATATAATGGAAATTCCTGAGAAAGCATGGAAACATATTTATACTGCTTGTAAGTACGGTGATTGCTATCTTAAACTTTATACTCAAGAAGAGTTATCTCATGATGATCTTAAAAATAAACAAGAGCATGAGACTGTTAAAGTTATTAATGATAAAGTCAGTAATCCTCTTGACGAGTCACCTTCTCTTGTTGAGTATGTAGAAGAAGTCAAAGATCCTTCTACAGTATTTGATCTCAGGAAAAGAGGTAAATCTGCAGGATTTGTTGTCACTAAAGGAGATAGTTTTACTCAAAATCTCAATAGTGCATTATCAATTTCAAATGCGACTTCAGTAAGTAATGATATTGAAGTGTATCCTCCTGATAAATTAGTTCATATAATGCTTCCAGAGGTTCTAAGTCGTCAGTCAGAAGAGATTACTATTGACTATGATGAAGATCATAGTACTACTTATGAAGTTGTCAGAGGTAAGTCAATTCTTTATGATGTTTATCCTATTCAACAAGAAATTAAACTTCTTGAAGATACTCTTTTACTTAATCGACTAACAAGATCTTCTTTAATCAGGATTCTTGAAATTGAAGTAGGTGATATGCCTAAAAAAGAAGTTAATCCTTATTTACGTAGAGTTAAAAATCTTATCGAACAACATATTTCAATGGATAAGTCTACAGGTAAGTATTCTTCATATAACTCACCTGGACCTATTGATAATGTAATCTATGTACCAGTAAAGAATGGTAAAGGGTCTATTAATATTAATAATCTTGGTGGAGATGTTAATGTTAGAGATATTGTAGATATTGATTACTTTAATAATAAGAGAGCAGGAGCATTAAAAATTCCTAAGTCTTATCTCGATAGCAGTGATGGAGATAATTCTTCTGGGTTTGATAATGGAGGATCTCTTACAAGACTTTCAATACGTTATGCTCGTACAATTAAAAGAATTCAAACTGCATATATCAGAGCAATTACTACTTTACTTAATTTATTCTGGTTAGATAAAAAGCTTGATTACGTAAATAAATTTACAGTACGTATGACTTCACCTTCAACTCAAGAAGATCTCGAGAGACTTGAATTACTGTCTAATCAAGTTGATCTGATCAGTTCAATTATGGATCTTACTTCTAGCTTAGAAGGAGATACTCAAAAGAAAATTCTTGAAATGATGGTCAAGGATCATCTTAAGATGCCAGAGATGGCAGATATAATTCATCAAGACTTAACACCTTCAGGAGATATTGATATTGAAGGATCAGGAGGTCCAGATATCGATATTGATATTGATGCTCCTACTGATAATGAGGAACAAGGATCTAATCCTCCAGAAGTACCCTCTGAAGATGAATTTACTCAAGATGAATTTGATGCATTTACTGATTTATAATTTATAAGGAGATAACTATATGATCACTCGTCATGAATGTTACAAGCAGTTATTTAAATTAAAGGAACAAGGAGATGAAAATGCAGTAAAGTATATTGATCTTCTTGCTAAGTCAGATTCTGTACCTAAAGAAATCATTAAGTACCTCACAGAAGAAGATATTCCTCAGTTTAAATTTTTTAAGTATCTGTATGATAGACAACGTACTTTACTTAAAAATATCATGGATTATGACAAATTAGATCTATTTGATCAAGTTAAAATTTGTTCATCTATCATTACGAGAGCGATGATAGCGATCCAGTATAAAGAGATTGATGGAGAGTTACTTGATCAGTTATCTCTTGATAAATTATCAGAAGCATTATATTATACATTTAATTCTCATGATTTTACAACTATTGAACCTATACTTAAAGAGTATAGAGACTCAGTGAAATTATTTTATGAAAGAAGGAATTATAAGAAATGAAACTTAAGTTATACGAATCATCTTTTAAGGTAGGTGAGGATTTTGATAATGCAGGTTATTCATGGAAAGTCCTTGATACTAAAGGTGATTATACTCTCATCTATGCAAAAGATAAGTCTGTTCAGCCTTATGTAGTTGCATGGAAGCTATTTAGTGACGGATCATGGGCACAAGGTCACTATTTTGAAGATGAAGCATCTGCTCGTAAGTATCTCAAAAGACTTAAAGAGTCTTGTGTAGTTAAAGAAGATAATCGTCGAGGTAAAGATTATGATATCTGCTTAATTACATTAGAAGTTGCAGTACCTGAGCATGATCATTCAGAATTAAATAGTATAGGAGACAACTCTCCATTATTTAAGGTACTGGATAAAGCTCTAAATACGAGAGGTCTCATCCTTGCAAATCTTGATACAGATGATGATCGTGAGGATCTCACAGATCAGTATAAGAGTGAGGATGCAGAATTCTATTTTGACTATATTAAGAATGAGTCTCTGAAGGAAGGACTTGATGATTATAAGGTAGTTAATGTTTCTTTTGACATAGCAATTCCTAATGATAAAAATTTTGACTCTGATAAACGAAGAGCATTATATCAAGGATTTTCCAATATGATCCAGAATTATGGATATGAGATGGCAGGAGATTATATGGAAGTCGAAGACGATAATCGTCTCACTCAGATTTATCGTGATAACGGATATGAATTCTTTGGTGAAGAAGAGTCTCTTAAAGAAGATTGGCGTACAGGTACGTTCACACGTAATGATCTCACAAGTTATCGAGCAGAGATGAAGAAAAGAGTAGGAGGAGTAGCATTCTCAATTAAGGGTATGATAGAGAAGCATCCTGAGTACTCTGAGATTTTTGATAATTTAACTGACGAGTTAGTAGATATATTGATGTCTACAAGAGAAGAGTCTCTTAAAGAAGATACTATTCAGAAGTCAAATGGTAAGTGGACTAATCGTGGTAAAGATGGTACAGAACATGGTGAGTTCGATACTAAAGCAGAAGCAGATGCTCAGAGAAAAGCAATGTTCGCTACAGGTTATCATGAGTCTATTAAAGAGTCTTTTGGTGACTATTCTAATAAATCATTTAGTATTGATCTAACTGAGGATGATCTTAATAAGTTTAAGATGTCACTCAATGATGATCAGATTGATAAGTTTAATTCATTTAGTGACGAGGACAAGGAGTGTCTTCTTGCAGAATATAAAGATCCTCAATGGTTCTCAATTTTTAAAGAAGATGATGAAAGTCTTACTAATAAAATGACTAAATTACATGATGAGTTAAGTGCATGTCAGATAGTCGAAGATCTTGACAAGGATGAAATTCGTACTCAACTTGATAAGTTTACTGGTCAGATTACTGTAGAAAAAGAAGATGAATCTGCAATGAAAGAACTTCTTGGCAGTCGAGGTCTTAAGTATGTTATATCTCCTAATGATGATAAGTTAACATTCAATATTCAGTACAGTCTTAAAGAGGAAGCACTTATTGACGATCCTGATCATAAGTATTACTGGTATCGTAGTGGTACACTTGATTATGATAAAACTGCTTATTGGTTAGATAAAAATGGTAAATTTTTAAAGAAGAGAACTAGTTATATTAATGCTCCTTTAATGACTAAGAGTGAAGCACTTGATTCGTTAAGTAAATATAATCAAAGTCATAGTAAGAAAGCAAGTATCCAGTATTATTTACCTGAGTTTGATTGAGTAAGTATTTATTATTTAATCAATGATAAATCAGTATTTATGAAGAAGAGAAAGGAGATGTATTAAATACATGAAAATGTGTTTAGTTGAGGAGTTGGCTCCTCGAGGGATGGTTCTCGTTGAGTCAGCTAAGTCAGATAAAAATCCCAATATACTAGGTACGATGTATGGACCTTGTGCTGACTATAAAAATCCTACTCGTAATGGTAATTTTTATAGTCGTAAACTTTGGGAGAATGCTTTTAAGGATGATATAGTTAAAGAGTCTCTCGAAGATAGAATTCTTCTAGGTGAACTTGATCATCCAGACTCACGATTAGAAACTAAAGCAACTAATGCATGCATCGTTATGACTGATTATGAATTCCATGATGATGAAGGTTTACTCTATGGTAAGTTTGACATACTTCCTACTCCTAACGGAAGAATATTAAAGTCTCTACTAGATTGTAATTGTAAGTTAGGAGTTTCTTCACGAGGAGAAGCAGATGTAGTTGAAAATAGTGAAGGAATTAATGTTGTTGATGAGGATGGATATAACTTTATTGCATTTGATGCAGTAGCTCTCCCTGCAGTCAAAGCTGCTAAACCTCATCTAAGTGAGTCTCTTCAGAAAGTAAAATCTCTTAAAGAATCAATCGCTTCAGAGATTGAAAATGCAGAGACTTCTAATGAATTGTCTATGATTAAAAATATCATAGAGAATATTAATATACCAGATACTGATTCATTAATGGAGTCAGTTAATAATAAATTAAGTCAACTTAATGAAGAGTCCACTCGATCCTCAAGTAAGTTACTTAAAGATCTGGAAGTTTCCACTAATCGGATCACTGAACTTGAAGGTATGGTTTCAAGATTAAAGTCTTCATTTATCACTAGTAAAAAAGATATTAATCAGAGAAATCAAGACAATGAAAAGTTAATCAGTGAATCCAAGTTACTTAAGAAGAATGTTAATGATCTTTCTTTTAAGTTAACTGAGTCTCGTAATCAGTACTCTGATGCTCTTGATCAATATGATCAGCTCAAAGAGTCTTATAATGAGCAGTCAATAAAGATTAGCAGTCTTGAGTCTCAGATTAAAGATCTTAAATCAGAGTTATCTAATAGTCAAGATAAGTATGAGGTTAAGATTAAGAATCTTAAAGAATCAATGACTACTCAGTATCAGAAAAAGTTAGATGAAAGCATTCAATCAAGTAACAAATTCTCTAAATCTCTTAATAAGATGAATTGTCAATATAAAGAATTGTCTGAGTCTTATAAGAAGATAGAGAATCAGTATTCGTCACTCCTTGAGAGTTATATTCTGACGAGATCAAAGTCATTAGGACTAAATTCTAATGAAGTTAAGAGTATGGTAAAATCTTCTTCGACGGTAAATCAAGTTGATAAGATTATCGAATCTCTTATTGATCGTAAAGACAGATACAACTCTCTACCCTTCACGACTCCAGTAAATATTAGTAGTAAATCCAAAATTACACTATCCGCTAATAATGATGAAGAGAATGAAGAAGAAAAGAATTCTCGTCAATTTATGGAGTCTGTGAATAAGTTATTTTAATTATGAAAGGTAATTAACTCATGAACATGAATGAATCTACATTTAACAACGTGAAGTCTCAGAGACTTCTTAATAAGTATGCTAAGCAGATTAATCTTGCTGAAGGTCTTCGTAAAAATAGAGGACTTAGTACAGATTATGAGCGTAAGCTCGCTACTGCTATCTGTCTCGAAAATACTCAGAGACAGATTAAGGTTATGGAGTCTGTAAACTTTGGTGCAACTCAGCCTAGTAATATCGGTCAGTAAATTTGTGCTGACGTTAAACTTCGAGGATTGCTGGAAGTTCCTAAAGACTCAGGTACTCTGTCAGCAGAGTAATAATCTTGAGTATGTAACAATGGATAATCAGCAGCTTCTATTTATCTTAATGATGAATAGCAGGACAGTACTGACGAGTATTTCTTAAACCCTAATTTAAGATTACTGCTTTTCATAAGTTAATCTTTAGGGAGATTAAGTTATATGTTTGGTTATATCTATCTAGTTCGTAATAAAATTAACAATAAAATGTATATTGGTCAAAAACATTCAGATGTATTTGATCCTACCTATTTTGGATCAGGTATTTACCTTAGAAGAGCTCTCAGTAAATATGGAGTTGAGAATTTTGAGCATGTTAAAATTCTTGAATGGTGTGAAACTAAAGACTCTCTTGATAATGCTGAGAGGTTTTGGATTGATTATTATAATGCAGTTGAAAGTCCTGAATTCTATAATTTAGCTAAAGGAGGTATAGGGACGATTGCAGGAAGTAAGAGGTCTGATACATTTAAGGTAAAAATTGCAGAAGCCACGAGTCATCGTGTTTGGAAAATTTCTTCAAGACTTAAGATTAGTCAGAGTATACAAGGACGCATATGGATTAATAATGGAGAGACTGAAAAACAAGTGACCAAAGAAGAGTCTGCTAAATTGATTCAAAGTCAAAATTTTACAAAAGGACGCTTACCTTTTTCTCAGGATCATATTCAAAAGATTTCGAGTAGTCATAAAGGTCATTGTTATGAGTCTGAGGATTCATTAAAGAAAAGATCAGTTTTGATGAAAGGACAAGGTAATCCTTTCTTTGGTAAGTCTCATAGTAACTTACAAAAACAGTTATGGAGTGAAATGAGAAAGTCAATGATTTGGGTTCATAAAGAAGGTACGAGTACGACGATTCATCCAGATCAAGTTGAAGAATACCTTGCTCAAGGATGGACGAGAGGAATGCTTCGGAAAAGTCCTGCATCAAATAAAGGTAAAATATGCATTAATAATGGAGAAGTTTGTAAATATATTTCTTCAGAAGAAGTTAATTTATATTTGGATCAAGGATGGATAAAAGGAAGATTAAGATAAAATGGAGTTCAACGACTATCGAAAGCTAGAAATCTTCATTCATAGAAATATGTAAATATACTGTCGTGAGACAGGGTAGGAAGATTGAGATAATGACAACTTTATGAGTTGTCTAAGTGAGTAGAGTAGAGCCAAGTGGTTGGTATCTAAGTGAGATTAGCTTAGAGTAAATCCATTAAATCGAAGTGCTGAGCATCTTCTAAATTTGGTAATAGAGTTTAGAAGATGAAGATATAGTCTCAACTATATAGTAATATATAGAGTATTAATGGAAACGATTAATACGCAAGATATTTGGAAATCGCAGCAGAGATTGATAATGAGATTACAACGGATCTTTATCGTGCTGCTAATGCAGGTCCTGAGATTGCATGGTCTCGTATTCAGCCTACTGGTGTATCTGTATCAGAGCATTATGATTCTTTCTACGCTAAGGTCATTGAAGGTTCTAATGCAATCTTTGGTGCAACACAGAGAGCAAGAGCAAACTTCCTTGTTGGTGGTTTAGGTGTTGACTCTGTACTCAAGGTTATGCGTAACTTTGAAGCATCTGAAGATACTTCAGCAGTAGGACCTCACTATACTGGTACTCTCGGTGGTACTATTAAGTGCTATGTTAATCCTAACTTTGGTCCTAATGAGTTCGTTCTTGGATATAAAGGTCCAAGCATGATCGATGCAGGATATATTTATAGTCCCTATATGCCTGTTAGTTATAGCAGTGCAGCATAATTAAAATGCTGCAGATACTTTGTGAATTCAGGGAACCTCCTAAAGCTTTAATTACTAACTTACTGTAGTGATGCAGTAAGGGATGAATTAATTATTCATGTATAGTAATAAGATTAAAGATACGTGGACAATCTCTGAGCCAAGCATCTCGTAAGAGATGAAGGTGCAACGACTATTATGTAGAGCCGATTGGTACGGTTTGTGATAATCGCACACAGTAATTCCGTTTAAATCGAAGTGCAAAGGTCAGTCATTTAATTGACTAAATGACTGATATGATATAGTCTAATCTGCGGAGTACTTAATCTCCTAAAAACCGAAAGGTGCAGTATGAATTAATTCAAACTCATTTAATCCCGTTTTAATTTATTTATAGAAGAATGGAGGTGATTAGTATTAAAAAAGCTAAAGTATATACGTGTAAAATATGTGGTCAAGAAGTTTCACTTAGAGCATTTGGTACTCATGTTAAGAAGCATAAAATGACTTCTGCTGAATACTGGAAAATCTATCCTTACCTGTACCCAGAACCTCAAGGAATTTATGGTATAGATTATGTAACTTGTCCAATATGTAAAAATAATCGTACATTTCAATTCTTATGGCAACATCTTAAAAGTGCTCATCAATTAACAATTGAAGAGTTTATAATTGAGTACCCTGACTCTTTACTCCAGACTTCTAAGTATCGTGAAATACAAGCAGAACGATGCCGTAAAGGATTAATGAAAAGCTGGTCAGATTTTGAATATCGTAAAAATAAGAGTGAGTATCTTAAGAAGAATCCTCATCTTAAACCAATGACAGAAGAACAACGTCAACACCAAAAAGAAGTTGCATCTCAAAGACTTAAAGATCTATGGAAAGATCCTGAGTATCGTAAGAGTAAGAGTGATCAAGCAGTTAAACAGCATTGTGAAGGTCATTTGACAGAGTCTATTATTTCAGGATATCATAAATCTTGGATTAAATACACGAGTCGTCTTGGTCAGTTATGTACACTAAAAAGTTCATGGGAGTTAAAACTTGCAGAATTCTTAGATCATCATGATTATGACTATCAGTACGAGAAGAAATTTGACTATTATGATACGTCAAGAAGCAGAGTGCGTAAGTATTATGCAGATTTTTACCTCAGTCAGTATAATCTCGTAATCGAAGTAAAACCTCAATGGGCATTAGATCATACAAATGTACGTGATAAGCTAAAAGGTGTTATCGACGCAGGAACAAAGTTTATGTTTTTCACTGAACGAGAAATGGGATCCCTCGTCAGTAAAGAAGAGTTTGAGAAGTTAATTCAGAGTAATATAAATGAATAACTACAGGTATGGTATCCCTTGCTGACTTTAGTATGCAGCAGGGGTGGGCTACCATGTACGGTAAAAAGATTGTTAATCCTCGTCTTTATATCAAGGGCAGAATTGACGGTTAATTTAGTTTAAGTTAAATTATTTATGGTATTTACAATATCATTTAATTTATTTTTATACATATGTGAATAAGTGTTTAATGTTTCATCAATTTTAGTATGACCTAGGTATTTTGCTACTATTGTGATGTTTGCTCCA
>OLHG01000480.1_pt1 | contig 28216 bp, 31 predicted proteins | sample 1605971 | NCBI WGS metagenome assembly OLHG01 (sample SAMN03283289) | human gut metagenome | biome: human-associated habitat; material: feces | host: Homo sapiens | place: Peru | collected 2012 | reverse complement strand
TAATCTTTGATTCCAGTTGAAAATATTGTTATCACTTTAACTGAAAAAGGTTATATTAAGAGATTACCTGTTGATACATATAAAATACAAAATCGTGGTGGTGTAGGTATTAAAGGAATGACTACTAATGAAGAAGATTTTGTTGAACATATTATTAATGCTGAAACTCATGACTATATATTGTTCTTTACTAGCGCAGGAAGAGTTTATCGTGTTAAGGGATATGAAATTCCAGAATTTAGTAGGCAATCTAAGGGATTACCAATTATTAACTTGTTAAGTCTTGAAAAAAATGAATCTGTTATGGCATTATTGAAGATATCTAAAGATGAAGATTATAAGTATTTAATATTTGCTACTAAGTTAGGATTTATTAAGAAAACCGATATTTCTGAATTTGATAGTATTAGAAATAATGGTAAAAAATTTATTACTATGCGTGATGAAGATGAGTTAATATCTGTTAAGAAAACGACTGGAAATGATGATATTTTAATGGCGTCGTCTGGTGGTAGAATGGTTCGCTTTAATGAATCTTGTATTAGAGTAATGGGACGAACTGCTTCTGGTGTTAAGGGTATTAATTTGGAAAATAATATTCTTGTTGGTATGGAAATTGCAACACCTGGTGTTGATGTACTTGTAGTAACTGAAAAGGGTTATGGCAAGAAAACTCCAATTGATGAATATAGAATCACTAATAGAGGTGGTAAAGGTGTTAAAACTTTAAATGTTACAGAAAAAAATGGTATGTTAGTTTCACTAAAAACTGTAACTGATGATAAGGATTTAATGATAATTACTGATAGTGGTATTGTTATTAGGTTATCTGTTGATAAGATTTCTAGAATGAGTAGAGTTACTCAAGGTGTTAGATTAATAAATTTAAAAGATAATCAAACTGTTAGTTCTACTGCTATTATTGATAAAGATAATCAAGAAATTGAAACAGAAGAATAATGACGAACAAACGTTCGTTATGTTGATACGAGAATATAATATTATTGTATTTTTGTTGCAACTTATTTAAATTTATGTTATATTCTATTTGTGCAACGACAATGTTAGAACTAGGTCAGGGATGGAAGTCAGCAGCCTTAATAATCTCTTGTTGTGTGCACTTTTTTTATAAGTGTTGTTGATAGAAAAAAGTTCATGTTCCACGTGGAACATGAACTTTTTATTGATATTAGTTATTTTTATTATTAATAACTGTTTAATATTCTAAACATATATATGGTTAAAAATATGTATGTGCTATTTTTTTAAAATTATTATTATTTATTAGTCTTAATTATTAATATTATTTCATGTTCCACGTGGAACATGAAATAATAAATATTTTAATTAATAATACTTAAATTATTAAATTATTATAGTATAAAATAAGAAGTATACAATATATAATAATTTTAAAAACTTATGTTCCACGTGGAACATAAGTGTATTATTTTATTAAATTTAAGTTTATTTAGTGATTAATTGCTATTTTTACATAGTAAATATTATAATAATGTTTATTTATTGAAGTATTACTATATTACTTTCATGTTCCACGTGGAACATGAAAATCTAAATAGTTGTTGTATAATTATTTATAGTATTGTGATAAATATTTAATTTTAATTTACTATGTTTATAAAATGGATAAGTATGTTGATAAGAAGATATATAAATAAACTTTTGTTATCTCATGTTCCACGTGGAACATGAGATTTATAATATTGTTTAAATGTATTTAATAATTAATTACTACTTTTTATATACAATATTAATGTATAAAAGTAAATTTTGTTTATAAAGTGATATTTTTATGATTACTTTTGTAATTGTTATGCTATTGTTGTATTAAATTTTAATTCTAAAAAAATGTATTCATGTTCCACGTGGAACATGAAATAATAAATATATATCTTCAGTTAATACTTAAAACAGTTTATATTGTTTTATTATATTATATAAAGAGTATACTTATATATAGTAAATTTAGATAACCTATGTTCCACGTGGAACATAAATTTCATAATGTTGCTTAAAATATATTTAATAGTTAGTTACGCTTTTTATAATATTAGTTATAGTAATAAGATATTTCTCTGAATAATACTGATATTATTTTCATGTTCCACGTGGAACATGAAATTGTAAATAGTTATTATACACTGCATTTAATATGAATTATTTATTTTAAATTGTAATAATTATACTAGTTATAAAATTATATATATCAATTGATTGATGTTTTGTATATGACAATTATTGTTTATATAGGTAATATTAATGCGTTTAAAATTATTTTTTGCTGTATATTTTTAATTAAAAACATTTCCATGTTCCACGTGGAACATGGATTGATTGATTAAATTAAATACTTAAATATAATTATTATTTACACAAGTTAATAAAAGACATTTTTATTTTTTTATGTTCCATGTGGAACATAAAAAATGTTGTATTAAATTTTTATTTACTTTTTTTTAAAATGTAATTAAAATTATTAATGTGATTCATGTTCCACGTGGAACATGGGAAATATTTGGTGATTAAAATGAATAAAATTTATATGGAATATTTAATCAATTTAGCTAAAAAAGCATACTCGGAAGATGAAGTGCCAGTTGGTGCAATTGTTGTTAAAAACAATAATATTATAGGTGTAGGTTATAATAAAAAGGAACAGTTAAATAATCCTGTTATGCATGCAGAGGTTATAGCAATTGTTGATGCGTGTGAAAAAAATAAAGATTGGCGATTAGATGATTGTGAAATGTATGTTACTTTGAGCCCTTGCGTTATGTGTCAGGGGTTAATTAGAGATGTTAGAATAAAAAAGGTATACTATTTATTAAAAAGTAGCGAACAAATGTTTGATATCATTAATGCGATTAAATATGATGATTTTGATATGGAACAAGAAATTCTTGATTTGATGCAAAAATTTTTTAAAAATAAAAGAAATGGGTAAGTTTTTATGTTATAATATACTTATGTAGGAGGTGTTTATGCGTTATTTAGCTCTTTATAGAAAATATAGACCAACTAATTTTTCAGATGTTTATGGACAAGATAAGGTAATCAATGTATTAAAAAATGAAATTGTTAATGATAAAATATCACATGCATATTTGTTTTCTGGCCCTAGAGGAACTGGAAAAACTACAACTGCAAAGATTATTGCAAAAATGGTTAATTGTTTGAATTTAAAAGATGGAGAACCTTGTAATGAATGTTCTAATTGTTTAAATTTTTCAAGTAGTAGTGATATTGTTGAAATAGATGCTGCTTCTAATAATGGAGTAGATGAAATAAGGGAATTAAGAGATAAGGTTAATTTAGTTCCTACAAATAGTAAATATAAGGTTTATATAATAGATGAAGTTCATATGTTAACGACACAGGCATTTAATGCATTGTTAAAAACTTTAGAGGAACCTCCATCACATGTTATATTTATTCTTGCTACTACAGAACCTTATAAAGTTCCTTTGACTGTTGCATCAAGATGTCAAAAATTTCAATTTTCAAAAATTAGTAATGATGAAATTGTACGTAGATTAGAGTTTATTGTGAATAGTGAAAATTTATCTGTTGATAAAGAAATTTTAATTGAAATAGCTAGATTATCTGATGGTGGATTAAGAGATGCTATTAATATGTTAGATCAATTATTATCTTATAGAAAAGATAATATTACTTTGGATGATGTTTATGATATTAATGGTTCTGTTTCTTATGTTGATTTATATAATGTTATTATTAATATTCTTGATAATAATGTTGTAGATTTAATTAGTTTTGTTGAGAAAATAGATAGTCAAGGTAAGAGTATTTCAAAATTTATTGAGGAATTAATAGTATTTTTAAAAGATATATTAATTTATAAAAATATAAAAAGTTATAATTTTGATATTGTTGATAAAACTGAAAAGGTTAAAACTTTATCTTTAAAATTAACTAATGACAATATTTATATGATGATTAGTCAATTAAATAAGGTTTTAAATGATATAAAAATATCAAATAATTCGTTAATACTCTTTATTGTATCATTATTAAAAATTATTAATATTATTGGTAATAATGATAATGAAATTATTAAAAATAAATCTGCCTCTAAAAAAATTGATAATGATAATATAATTGATGATAAAGAAGAAATAAAAGAAAAATTAGATAATGTGGAAAAGTTACCTAATAAAGATTTAAAGAGTTTTGTAGATATTAGATTAAACAATATATTTGCTACAGCAAATAAAAATAGTTTAATTAATATTAAAAATAAATGGGAAACTATAAATGATTATTTACTTGATAAGAAATATGCTACTAATTGTGGTATTTTGAAGGATACAATTGTTGTGGCGGCAAGTGAAAACTATTTGCTTTTAGTATCTAAATTTGATTCAGTTGTTGAAAAAATTAATTTGAAATCTGAAGAATTGGAAGATACTTTGTATTATATTTTTGAAAATAATTATAAGATATTAGCATTATCTGAAAAAAATTGGAATGTTAGTAAAAAAGAATATATTAATAATATTAAAAGTGGAAAGAAATATATTGAAAAAGAAGAAATAAAAGAAAGTAAAGATTCAATGATAAAGACTCCTGTTGATGAACTTATTGATATTATAGGAGAAGACTTAATTGAAATTAAATAGGAAAGGTGATTAAAATGAATATGCAAGCTATTATGGCACAAGCAAAAAAAATGCAAAAGGAATTAGAAAATACTCAAAAGGAATTAGAAGCAACTACTTATGAAGGTAAATCTTCTTTAGTTGATGTTGTTGTTAATGGAAAAAAGGAATTGTTATCTGTGAAAATAGATACTGAAAATGCAATTGAAAAGGATGAAATAGAACTTTTGGAAGATATGATTTTAGTTGCAGTAAATGATGCTTTGAAACAAGCAGAAAAAGATAAAGAAAAAAAATTAAGTAAATATGGTAATGGATTAACAGGGTTGATGTAATATGTATCCAAGTTGTTTAAAGAATTTAATTGATTGTTTAAAATGTTTACCTGGAATTGGTGAAAAATCTGCTGAGAGATTAGCGTTTTCAATAATGAATTTTGATAAGGAAAAAATAACAGTTTTTTCTAATGCTTTATTAGAAGTTAGGGATAATATTAAAAGATGTAAGATATGTGATAATATTACAGATAAAGAGTATTGTTCTATTTGTTCTGATGAGAGAAGAAGAAAGGACATTGTTTTTGTTGTAGAAAAACCTAAAGATGTTGTTCTTTTTGAAAAAATTAATGTTTATAATGGAGTTTATCACGTATTAAATGGTCTTATTTCTCCACTTGATGGTGTTAATCCAGAAGATATTAATATAAAAAAATTAATTGATAGAATAAAGGAAGGTAATATTAAAGAAGTTATTCTTGCTTTGAAACCTAGTATTGAGGGGGAAACTACTATGCAATACATAAAAAAAATATTGGAACCTTTAGATGTTAAGATTACTAAAATTGCTACTGGTATTCCTATTGGTACTGATATTGAATATATTGATGCAATGACGTTAGAAATGTCTTTGGAAGAAAGAAAAGAATATACATAATCTTTGTTGTGCTATCATATTTTATTATGATGAATATGGATAAAATTAAGAAAATTATAAAAAGATTAATGTTTGTTTTTTTGATTATGTATGGTTATAATAATTTTGTTGGTTCAGTTGGTATTTTTGTTCCTATTAATGTTGTAACTATATTAATTGTATATATTTTGGGATTACCTGCATTATTGGCACTTATTTTGATTAAATTTATTTGTTTTTATTAGATTAGAGGTGAGTTTATGTTAGAAAAATATAAGAATAGTCAACCTTATGCATATGAATTACTTTATAATGCTATAAAGAATAATAAAATATCACATGCATATTTGTTTGATACTAATGATAACTCTGATTCTAATGATATAATTATGTCTTTTGTTAAGGATATAATGTGTCAAAATATTGATGCTGATGTTGATATAATTTGTAATAGAATTGATAATGGAAACTATGTTGATTTAAAGATTATTAATCCGGATGGTTTAATGATAAAGAAAGAGCAGATGGAAGAATTACAAGAAGAATTTAATATGATTTCTTTTGAGGGTAATTATAAGATATACGTAATTAATGAATGCGAAAAGATGAATATTCAGGCTGCTAATTCTATATTGAAATTTTTAGAAGAACCTGTTGATAATATTATTGCTATTCTTGTTACTAATAATATTAATAAAGTATTAAAAACCATTATATCTAGGTGTCAATTAGTAACTTTAATTAAGGATAGTAAAATTTCTTTGGGAAAAGATACGTTTGAATGTTTATCTTATTTGTTTTCAAATAGTGAAAATGAGCGAAAAGAATTTTTAGAAGATGAGAGAAATAAAGTTTTATATAATACAGTAATTGAATTTATTTCTTTTTATGAATCTAATGGTGTTGATACAATTATTTATATAAAGAAAATGTGGCACGATAAGTTTAAGGATAGGGTTGATAATTTATATGCTTTTGATATTATGATTAATTTTTATTATGATGTTTTAAAGTATAAATTGAATGGACAAGTTAAGGTTTTTATTAGCAATATGGAATTAGTAAAGAGATTATCTGTTAATGATGTTAATGATATTGCTAGGAAGATAGAACTTTTAATTAATTTAAGAAATTTACTTGTTAGTAATTTAAATATTAATTTATTAGTTGATTATATGGTGTTGAATTTAGAAAGTAGGTGATTTTATGAATATTGTTGGTATTAGATTTAATGATAATGGTAAGAAATATCTTTTTGATAGTAATAATTTGGAACTTAGAGAAAATATTACTGTTATTGTTGAAACTGATAAGGGATTACAATTTGGTAAGGTTGTTAGTCTTAATGAGTCTTTGAATGGACAAACTGATTTAAAAAAAGTTATTAGAAAATCTACTAAAAGGGATTATTTGCAACATCTTAATAATTTAAAGGATGCTAAAGATGCTATAATTAAGTGTCGTGAATTAGTAGAAAAGAATAATTTGACTATGACAATAATGGATGCTTCTTATACTTTTGATAGGGGGCAGTTGATATTTAGATTTATTGCAGATGAAAGGGTTGATTTTAGGCAACTTGCTAAAGATTTGGGATCTTTATTTAAGACAAGAATAGAACTTCGTCAAGTTGGAATTAGGGATAAGGCAAAGGAAATTGGTGGTCTTGGTCCTTGTGGAAGAAAGTTATGTTGTAGTGCTTTTTTGACTGAGTTTGAAAGTGTTTCAATTAATATGGCTAAGAATCAATCACTTGCTTTAAATCCTTCAAAAATTAATGGTGTTTGTGGTAGATTATTATGTTGTTTAAAGTATGAAGATGATAATTATCATACTTATAGGAAAGGTTTACCTGAAGTTGGAAAGAAAATTAAGAATAAGTATTGTGAGGGTAAAGTAATATCTGTGGATATATTTAATAGAAAATATAAAGTTTTGACTAGTGATGGGGATATTGTTGAAGTAGATGATGTAGATGGAAGTAAAGAATAGGTTATTGAATTTTAATGATATGTATATTTATCAAAATGATGAAGGTTTTACTTTTTCGTTAGATTCTGTATTACTTGCTAATTTTGTAAAAATAAATAAGAGAGATAAAAAGATAATTGATTTTTGTACTGGTAATGCTCCGGTACCTTTAATTCTTTCTACTAAAACTAAGGATAAGATTATTGGTATTGAAATTCAGAAAGATGTTAGTGAATTAGCAATGAAATCGATTGCTATAAATAATTTGTCTCAAAGAATAAAAATTATAAATGATGATGTTAAAAATGTTAGTAATTTATATGAATCTGATTCTTTTGATATAATTACTTGTAATCCTCCTTATTTTAAGACAACTGAAGATGGTTATTTTAATGTTAATAAAAGTAAAATGTTTGCTAGACACGAGATTTGTTTGTCTTTAGAGGATATTTTTAAACAAGCAAGAAAAATACTTAAGAATGGTAAAAAAATTGCTATTGTACATAGGGTTGATAGATTTGTTGATATAATTGTAACTATGAAAAAATATAATATTGAACCTAAAAGAGTTAGATTTTGTTATCCTAAGGTTGGTAAGGAGGCAAATATTGTGCTTATTGAAGGGGTTAAAAACGGGAAGACTGGATTAAAAATTTTACCTAATTTGATTATTCATAATGCAGATGGTACTTATACAGATGAGGTTAAAAATATGTTTGAGGAGGAGTAATATGTGGCAAAGAAGTTATGATGATACTGCGACGTTATATTTGGTACCAACACCAATTGGTAATTTAGATGATATGACTTTTAGAGGGGTACAGATATTAAATGATGTTTCGGTTATTTTTTCTGAAGATACTAGGGTAACTCTTTTGTTACTAAAGCATTTTAATATTAAGAAGAAACTTATTGCTCTTCACGACCATAATGAGGATACTGAAAAGGAAAAGGTATTACAGTATTTAAAAGAAGGTAAGAGTGTTGCTATTGTTACTGATAGGGGAACTCCGATTATTAGTGATCCTGGTTATAAGACTGTTAAGTATGTTACTGATAAGGGATATAATGTTGTTGGACTTCCTGGTGCAAATGCTTTTGTTCCGGCACTTATTACTTCTGGTATTGAACCATCTCCATTTTTGTTTTATGGTTTTTTGAATAGTAAGGATAGTAAAAGAAAGCAAGAATTAGATAATTTAAAATTTTGTAAATATACGATAATATTTTATGAAGCACCTCATAGAATTGAAAAAACAATGAATGAGATTTTAGATATTTTTGGTGATAGGGAAGTTAGTTTATCAAGAGAAATTTCTAAAAAATTCGAAAGTGTTTATCGTGGAAATATTAGTTCTTTAATTCCTACTTTGAAAGATATTAAGGGAGAATTTGTTATTGTTGTTTCACCATATAAGGAAGATAATGTTAATGTTTCTGATTTATCTATATATGATAATGTTAAATTATATATTGAAAATGGTATGGAAACAATGGAGGCAATTAAATTGGTTGCTAAGGAAAGAAATATTGCTAAGAATGAGGTATATAGGGAATACCATCGGAGGGATATATGAAATTAATTGTGGGACTTGGTAATCCTGGTAATGAATATGTTGATACTAGGCATAATATTGGATATAGCTTGTTAGATTATTTATGTAAAGATACTAATGTTGTTTATCGTAATAAGTTTAATTCTAATTATGTTGAAGTTATGATAAATGGTGAGAAGATTATTCTTGTTAAACCTCTTACGTATATGAATTTATCTGGTATTGCTGTTAAAAATTTTGTGGATTTTTATAAGATAGATATTGATGATATTCTTATTATTCAAGATGATTTGGATATGAATTTAGGTAAGATTAAATTTGTATATGATAGTTCTAGTGGGGGGCATAATGGTATTAAAGATATTGAGAAGTATCTTAATACTAAAAAGTATTTGAGGTTAAAAATTGGTATATCTAATGATAAAAATAGGGATACTAAAGATTATGTATTAGGAAAATTTAATAATGAAGAGTTAAAGATACTTAATGATTCTTATTATAAATTAAGAGATTTATTTAGTGATTTTGTTAATTTGAATAAGAATGAATTAATGAGTAAATATAATAATAAATAATAGATACTATTTTGGTATCTTTTTGGTGTTTAGGGAGGAATAATGCTTATGAATTTATTTGATAATATGTTTGAGATAAAAGATAATTATAATTATAGTGTAAGTGGTTTAACTAATGAACTTAAGGCGTTATATATTTATGATACTTTTATTAAGCAAAATAAGGGAATATTAGTTGTGGTTAATTCTGTTTATGAGGGAAATGATTTTTATAATAGAATTTGTAATTATACTAAAAAGGTATTGTTTTTTCCTATGGATGATTTTATTACTAGTGAAGCAATAGCGATAAGTCCTGAGTTTAAGACTGAGAGAATAAATACTATTAATAAACTTATATACGATTCTAATTATATTGTTATTACTAATCTAATGGGTGTTATTAGGTATTTGCCAAATAAGAATACTTGGAAAAATAATATTATTAAGATTAGTAAGGATATTGATATTAATCGTGAAAAGTTAATAAATGATTTATATAGACTTGGTTATGAAAAGGAAACTATTGTTACTGAAACTGGTAAGTTTGCTATTAGGGGATTTGTTTTAGATGTATTTCCTATTGGAATGGATGACCCTATTAGAATTGAATTTTGGGGAGATACTGTTGATTCAATTAAGTCTTTTGATATTGATACTCAAATGTCTAATAATAATTTAGATAGTGTTGATATTTATCCTTATTCTGAATTTTTAATTGATGAAGATAATGATGATGTTATTAGAAAGCAAAAGTATTTAAAGTATTATTCTAGTGATATTGGTAATATTAGTGATTATTTTAATGAATTTATTTGTTTTTGGTATGATTATAATCAAATTAGGACTAGTTATAAGTTACTTCGTGAGACTATTATGGAATATGATAATAATAATGAAAGTAGTATTAAGACTGATTATATGTTTGATTTAGGGGATTTGAATTTTGATAATGAGATTTATTTAATGGGACTTGATAATATTGTTAATGATATTAGGTTATCTGATAAGAAGGAATATGTTTCTTATAATATAGATAATTATGAGGGTAATTTGGAATTATTTAAAAGGGAATTAAATAAGTATTTGTTAAAAAAGAAGACGATAATTTTATGTATAAGTAATGCTAGCACTGCAAAAAATATTATTAATTATATGGAAATAGATGATTTGGTTCTTACTAATATAAATGAGATTATTAAAAATAAGATTAATTTGATTAATTATTCTATTGGTAATGGGTATATATTTAATGATTATGTGGTTATATCTAATAATGATATATTTAAGATAAATAAAAAGAATAATTATAAGAGTAAGTTTAAACTTGCTAGTAGGTTATCTAGTTTATCAAATATTAATAAGGGTGACTATATAGTACACGAAATGCACGGAATTGGTATATACGACCAAATTGTTACTTTGACTAAAAATGGTTTAAAGAAAGATTATATTAAACTTATTTATGCAGATGGGGATGTTTTATATGTTCCTGTTGAAAAGATTGATAGAATTAGTAAATTTGTTGGTAAAGAAGTTAGTAATATGAAGTTAAATAAACTTAATACTGATGAATGGACCAAAAGAAAGAATAAAGTTAGGGAAAGGTTAAATAATATTGCTGGTGATTTGATTAAGGTTAGTGCTGAAAGGGAAATGATGAAAGGTTTTGCTTTTAGTGAAGATGATGAGAATCAGGTTTTATTTGATAGTGAATTTGAATATACGGAAACTTCAGACCAATTAAAGGCGATTAATGCAATAAAGCTGGAAATGGAAAAGTCTAAACCAATGGATATGCTTTTATGTGGAGATGTTGGTTATGGTAAGACGGAGGTTGCTTTTAGGGCAATGTTTAAGGCAGTAAATGATAGTAAGCAGGTTGCTTATTTGTGTCCGACAACGATATTATCTAATCAACAATATAAAAATGCTTTAAATAGATTTAAGAGTTTTCCTGTAAATATTGCTTTGCTTAATAGGTTTACGCCTTATGATAAGCAAAAGAAGATTATTGAAGATGTTAATAATGGTAAGGTTGATATATTATTTGGTACGCATAAGATACTTAATGATGCAATAAGGTTTAAGGATTTGGGGTTACTTGTAATTGATGAGGAACAAAGATTTGGGGTAACTCATAAGGAAAAGATAAAGAAATATAAGTCAAATATTGATGTTCTTACTTTGTCTGCGACACCGATACCTAGAACGTTACAAATGAGTATGTCTGGTATTAGAAGTTTAAGTTTAATTGAAACTCCTCCGGAACAAAGATTACCTATTCAAACATATGTGTTACCTGAAAATGATAATGTTGTAAAAGATGCAATATATAAGGAATTATCTAGAAACGGACAGGTATTCGTTTTATATAACAAGGTTGAGAGTATTCAAAATAAATTAGACGAATTGCAAAGATTAGTACCTGAAGCACGTATTAGAATCGGACACGGTCAAATGAGTAAGACGGAACTTGAAGATGTAATGTTAGATTTTATTAATCACGAGTTTGATATACTTCTTTGTACGACAATTATTGAAACTGGTATAGATATTTCCAATGTAAATACTTTGATTATTTTTGATGCAGATAGGTTTGGTTTATCACAATTGTATCAAATAAGGGGAAGAATTGGTCGTAGTGATAAGGTTGGTTATGCATATTTGATGTATAATAATAGAAAAGAATTAAATGATATGGCAGTAAAGAGGTTATCTACAATTAAAGAATTTACGGAACTTGGTAGTGGCTTTCATATTGCAATGAGGGATTTATCTATTCGTGGTGCTGGTGATATTCTAGGAAGCGAACAGTCTGGTTATATTGATTCAATTGGTATAGATTTATATTTAAAAATGTTAAAGGAAGAAGTAGATAAATTAAAGGGTACTTATGTGCCTGTAAAGGAAAATGATTCTAATAAACCTATTATTGAGGTTGATACACATATTAGTAATGATTATGTAAGTGAAGATGATTTAAAAATTGAAATACATAAAAAGATTAATGAAATTGACGGTATTGATAAGTTAGTAAGTGTTAAGAAGGAACTTGAGGATAGGTTTGGTAAGATAAGTAAGGAATTGGAACTTTATATGTATGAGGAATGGTTAGAAAAATTAGCAGATAAGTTAGAAATTAAAACTATAAAGCAAACTAATACTTTTATTGAATTAGAGATGTCTAAGGATATGAGTAGTAAAATTGATGGTGAAAAGTTATTTTATAGTGCTTATGAGATTTCTAAGAATTTTAAGTTAAAACAAGTTGATGGTAAGATTCATATTATATTTAGTTTTGTTAATTTAGAGAAACATAATGTATTTTATTTAATTGATTTATTTAATAAGGTAATTGAGGATAATAGTTTGTGATATTATTCTCTTTTTTTGTTAAATTTAGTTAATTATAGGAATAAAATTTACATATTTTAGCAAAATAATAACAGGAATGGAGTGTTAATATGAAATCAACAGGTGTTGTTAGAAGAATTGATGAACTTGGTAGAATCGTTATACCAAAGGAAATAAGAAAGAATTTAAGAATTAAGAATGGAGATAGTTTGGAGATATTTCTTGATGATGAGGCAATTATTTTAAAAAAATATTCACAAATTGAATCTTTAGAAATGATTGCTGAAAATTATGTTGAGACTTTTAATCAAGTTATGAAACATAATATAATAGTAACTGATAGAGATAAGGTTATAGCAATAGCTGGTAATTTAAAGAAGAAGTTTTTTGGTAAACCAATTAGTGAATTTACTGATAGGTCTATTGAAAGAAGAGATAGTTTTGTTGAAAGACAAAAAAAGAATGTAAGTTTTATTGAGGATAATGAAGAATTTTGTTATTTTTCTTTTAGTTCAATTGTTAATAATGGTGACGCAATTGGAGCGGTAATTATTTTATCTACTGAAATTCCTATTACAGATAGTGAAGAAAAGATGGCAATAATATTGTCTAGGATATTAAGTAAGCATTTTGTAAATTAACATGTATATTTTTATATTTGTTTTTTTATTATGGTTAATGATTTGACTTTTGTTAGCATATATGCTATAATATGTGGCGATTAGGGGGGATAGTATGGTTTTTAATAATAAGATGGAATTGTTAATGTTTTTGAAAAAGGAATATGTTACTTTTTTAGGTAGTGGTTCACAAGGAAGAACATATTTTAATAAAAAGAATAAGCAAGTGTTTAAGATAATGGAACAGTTTTTTGATGATGAAGATGATGAGTGTCATATTGATTATACTCCTATGGAATTTATGAGATTTTCTGGTATATCTAATAATACATATATTTTTAGTGATGGTATTGTTTATGTTGGTGATGAAGTTGTGGGTTATACTATGAGATATGGTGCTGGTAAGTTATTATCTAGTATTAATCCAATGTTAATTAATCTTGATAAATTTATTAAATCTATTAATCAGGTTGTTAGTGATAATGCTATTCTTGCTAAAAATGGGGTTAAGACTTATGATGTTCCTTACAATATTTTATATGGTAATAATGGTTTTAAAATTATAGATACTGTGGAATATTATAATAGTGATGAAGGTTATGATGCTATACTAAAGAATAATAATGATGCTTTTAATTGGGGGATTATGTATTTCTTGGTTGATGGTTATTTTGATGATTTTGTTATTAATAATAGCGAACTTAAGGATATGTATTTATCTAATGGTATAGATATTCAAAAATTTATTTTGTTATATAGAAAATATTTGAGTGAATATATTGGTAATGATATTGTTAAGTTAAATGACGCAAAAAGGTGTTTAAATAAGAAACTATGTAATAAAAATTATGAAAGAAGTTATAGATGATATAAATATTATTGAAAAAGTAAATATATTATGATATAATTTATGTGTTTGAAAGATTATGACAAAAAAGAGTAATAATTAGTAGTTTATAGAGAGTCTATGGTTGGTGAAAATAGGTAATGAAGGTTATTATAAATGGTTTTTGGAGTTGTTTAATGGATAAGATTAAAACGGATAAACGCGTTATAGTTTAGAGATATATTAATTATATGAAATAAGGTGGTACCACGATAATTCGTCCTTTGGTAGCATCTTTTTATTTTTGGAGGTAGGTATGAGAAAATTTTGTGTTATTAGTAATAAGCAATTTAATATTGATTTTAATGGTATTGATGCTAGGTATGATGATATTGTTATTCCTAAAAGAAATACTATGTATTCAGCAGGATATGATTTTTATATACCATATGACTTGACTATTAAATCTGGTGAAATTGTAAAGATACCAACGGGAATTAAGGTTATGTTAAATTCTGATGAGTTTTTAGGAATATATATTCGTAGTAGTTTGGGATTTAAGTATAATCTTCGGATGTGTAATCAAGTAGGTATTATTGATAGTGATTATTATGATAATATTGATAATGAAGGGCATATTTTTGTTAAGTTAAAGAATGAAGGGGATAGTGATATTGTGTTAAAAAAGAATGATAGATTTGTTCAAGGAATTATTCAAAAATTTTATGTTGTAGATAATGAAGATAATTTAATGAATACTAGGGTTGGTGGTATTGGTAGTACAGATAGGAGAGATAATAATGGATAAGAAATTTTATATTAGTACAGCAATAGCGTATGCTTCTTCGAAACCTCATATTGGAAATACTTATGAGATAGTTTTAGCAGATGTTATTGCTAGATACAAGAGATTATGTGGATATGATGTTTATTTTCAAACTGGTACTGACGAACACGGTCAAAAAATTGAAGAAAAGGCAATTAATGCAGGTGTTAGTCCACAGGATTATGTTGATGAAAATAGTAAGACAATTAAGGAAATATGGGATGTAATGAATACTAGTTATGATAGGTTTGTTAGAACTACAGATTCTCATCATAAAAAAATAGTTCAAGAGATATTTGAAAAGTTATATAATCAAGGTGATATTTATTTGAGTAATTATACTGGTTTATATTGTACTCCTTGTGAATCTTTTTGGACTGAAAAGGAATTGGTTGATGGTAAATGTCCTGACTGTGGTAGGAAAGTTAAGGTTGCAAGTGAGGAAACTTATTTCTTTAAAATGAGTAAATATTCGAAATGGTTAGAGGAATATATTGAAACTCATCCTGGTTTTATTGAACCTGAATCTAGAAAGAATGAAATAATGAATAATTTTATTAAACCTGGCTTACAAGATTTATGTGTATCTAGAACTAGTTTTAAATGGGGAGTTCCTGTTAGTTTTAATGATAAACACGTTATTTATGTATGGATAGATGCGTTATCAAATTATATTACTTTTTTGGGATATAATCCAAATGGGGAATCTGGTTTGGAATTTAATAAGTATTGGCCTTGTGATATACATTTAATTGGTAAGGATATTCTTAGATTTCATGCAATTTATTGGCCTATAATACTTCATTCTTTGGGATTAGAATTACCTAAAAAGATATTCGGTCATCCTTGGATGTTATTTGGTAATGATAAGATGAGTAAGAGTAAGGGAAATATTGTTTATGCTGATGATTTAGTTAATAAATATGGAGTAGATGCGATTAGATTTTATATGATACATGAAATGCCTTTTGCTTCAGATGGTGTATATACTGAAGATTTACTTATAGATACAATTAATGCTAATTTGGCAAATGTTTTAGGTAATTTGGTTAATAGAACTATAGGTATGGCAAATAAGTATTTTGATGGTGTAATAGTTAATAAGAATGTTTGTGAAGATATTGATAATGAGTTTAAGGAATATGTTATAGGTTTAAAAAATAGGGTTGATGAAAATATTAATAAATATAGAATTGCGGATTCTTTAGAGGATATTATTGATGTTTATCGTAGATGTAATAAATATATTGATGAAACTATGCCTTGGGTACTTGCAAAGGATGAAACTAAGAATGATAGACTTGCTACAGTGTTATATAATTTAATCGAAGCAATTAGGTTTGCTACGGTGTTATTACAAGCATATTTACCTGATACTGCAAGTAGTATATTTAAACAAATTAATACTAGTTATAATACTTATGATACTTTAGATAAGTTTGGATATTATGAAAGTGGTAGTAGTGTTGGTACTCCAGAGGTTTTATTTAAGAGAATAGAGAAATAATCTATTCTTTTTTACATTGTTTTTGTAAATTAATTTTAATATTTGTTAAAGTGTTTACTTATTAATTATTTTTTGTTATATTCTTTTTGTAGTATTGCAGTAATTTCAGTAAGAAAGGGAGAAAGGCAATGCTTAAAAATTTATTTAATTATAAAATGATATTATGTTTTTTATGTTTAATTACTTTGGTGTTATTTTATGTTAAGATTAATATTGAATTAATAGATGTAATTTATTTTATAGTTATTGTTTTAATTATGATTAAAGATTTTATAACTGAAGATTCTAAATAAGGGGTGTATTATGTATATTGACGTTCATTGTCATTTGGATAAGGAATATTATGATGATATAACTGATGTTGTTAATTCTGCTTTATCTAATGATGTTAAGTTAATGATTTATAATGGTTGTAATGTTAAGACTAATCTTGAGGTAATAGATGTTATTAATAAGTTTGATAATGTTTATGGTGCGGTTGGTTTTCATCCAACTGAATTAAATGATATTAGTGATGATGATTATGTTATGTTGGAAAATATGTTATCTAATAAGAAAATTGTAGCAATAGGTGAGATAGGACTTGATTATCATTATGATAATACTGATAGAAAGAAGCAAAGATATCATTTTATTAAGCAATTGGAATTAGCAGAAAAATATAAGTTACCAGTTATAATTCATAGTAGAGATAGTATTCAAGATACATATAATATATTAAAAGAATATAAGGTTAAGGGTGTAATGCACTGTTTTAGTGGTAGTTTAGAGATGGCAAGGGAATTTGTTAAATTAGGATATTTTATATCTGTTGGAGGTATAATTACTTTTAAAAATGCAAAGAATATAATTAATGTGATAAATAATATTGATTTGTCATATATATTACTAGAAACTGATAGTCCTTATTTGAGTCCTGAACCTTATCGAGGAAAGAAAAATGAACCTAAAAATATACCTATAATTGCTAGTAAAATAGCGGAAATTAGGGGGGTATCTTTAGAAACTATTAGGGATGTTACTAGTGGTAATGCTTGTGGTCTATTTGACTTTTTTAGTAAATTGTGTTAGAATTATTTTAGTATTAAAATAATGAGGTGAGAAAATGAAGAAAATAGTACCTAGACTTATGATTATTTCATCACAAATATTAATAGGTGCTTTGTTTTTGGTATTTACTATAAATGGTAAGGAAACAAATAGTGTTAAGGTAAATAGTAAAGATTTTAATAGATTATCTGAAATTGTATATAAAGAAGATAAATTAGTTGTTAGTGATAGTAAAGAAGTTAAAGAGGAAGAAGTAGTTACTGAAACTAATGAAGAAGTAGAAAAGGAAATTAAACAGGAAGTTAAAACTGAAGTAAAAAAGGAAATAAAACAAGAAGTTACTCCGGTTATTCCAAAGCAAGAACAAAAGGAACAAGAGGAAAAAAGTTTTGATGATTATGAGGTAATTAATACTTATTTTGGTACTTTAACTGGTTATGGTCCAGATTGTTATGGATGTGGTAATTTTGTTACTAATAAGGTATCAACTGCTTCAGGTTATCATATTGCTAATATAGTTGATGGTGTGGTTCAACCGGCATTTACTACTACATATAATGATGAAGTTTTTGGTGAAGTTAGTATAGTTGCTGGTGATGTATCAATTCCTTTTTATTCAATTGTAAGGTTTACTATTCCTAATCAAGAACCTGTAATTGCTATTGTATTAGATAGAGGTGGCACAGTAGGTTTTTCTGAAAAGAGTTTGACGACATTTGATTTGTTATTTGCTACAGAGAAGCAAGCAATGGGAAAGACAGGTAATGTTAAATTTGAAATACTTAGAATGGGAAAATAGTCCATTCTTTTATTTTTAGTTGACAAAATTTTAATAGTATTATTTAATATTTATGGGGAGTGAGTTATGAATAATTTTGATTTTAAGAAGTCTTTGGGACAAAATTTTATAAATGATGAGAATATAATTAATAAGATGGTAAATAGTATTGATATTGATAAGGATACTTTGGTTATAGAAATAGGTCCTGGTGCAGGTATTTTATCTAAGAGTATTATTCCTAAATCTGAGTATTCTATTTTATATGAGATAGATACTAGATTAGAAGATGTTTTATATAATGTGCTTAAGGATTATCATAATTATAAGATTATATTTAATGATTTTTTAAGGGAAGATGTTAAAAATGAGATTAGTAATTATTCTTATAAAAAATTATATGTTGTTGCTAATTTACCTTATTATATAACTACTCCGATTATTTATAAGTTAACTAGTGAGATAGAACCTGATAAGATACTTATAATGATACAAAAAGAGGTTGCTGATAGGTTAACTGCTAAAACTGGTAGTAAGGATTATGGATATATTACGGCATATTTAAATTATTTTTATGATATTAAAAAGATTTTTGATGTATCTAGGAATAATTTTACTCCAAAACCCAATGTTGATAGTAGTGTTATTTGTTTAAGTAAAATAGATAGAAAAATTAGAGTTAATGATGTTAATTATTTAGATAGATTTCTTAAGGATTGTTTTAAGTTTAAAAGAAAAAATTTAAGAAATAATTTAAATGGATATGAAATTAGTAAGATTTCAGATATACTTAATAAATATGGATATGATTTAAATGTTCGTGCTGAAGATATAAGTATTGATATTTTTATTGATATTGTTAATGAGCTATGTAAATAGTTCTTTTTTTTTATGTTAGACATATACTTGTATTGGTGATACTATGTTTAAGATAGGGGATTTGGTAACTAGAAAATCTTATAATAATGATATTGTTTTTAAAATTGTTGATATAATTGATGATAATTATATTTTATGTGGTTCAAGTATTAGACTTTGTGCTGATAGTTATGAAGATGATTTGGTTTTAGTAGAAGGTGATGAGAAGGTAGATTTTTCTCCAGAAATTAATGAGTATAGAACTCTTGATAGAAATGAATATTTTTATTTACCTGGTAAGGTGTTACATATAGATGGTGATAATGATTATTTAAATAAATGTATGGATTTTTATAAGAAAAATAAGATAAAAGCATATGGTATATTTATGAATGAAGATGATTTTTCTGATAATATTATTGAATTATTGGATAAGTATAAACCTGATATTTTAGTTTTAACGGGACACGATGCTTATTATAGGAAAAAGAGGAATAATTCTCAGTATAAAAATACTAGTAATTTTGCTTTAGCGGTAAAGAATGCTAGGAAATATGAAAAATCTCAAGATAAGTTAATTATTATTTCTGGTGCTTGTCAGTCAAATTATGAGGAATTAATAAAAGCAGGTTCTAATTTTGCATCTAGTCCTAGAAAGATTAATATTCACGCACTTGATCCAGCGATAGTTGCTACAATGGTAGCATTTTCTGATAAGAATAAAAATATAGATTTATTAAAAATATTAAATAGTACGAAATATAAGAGTGATGGTATTGGTGGAATAATTACTAATGGTACTATGTATGTTGGGTATCCTAGATAAAAGGGGGAAAATATGACAATTCAAAAAATTAAGAATAATATATCTAATAATTTAAATAAGAAAGTACATATAAATTATAATGGTAGTAGGAATAGAAAAGAGGAATATAAGGGTGTTATTAGAGAGTGTTATAATAATATTTTTATTGTTAAATTAGATACTGATGAGGTAAAGAGTTTTTGTTATTCCGATGTTCTTACTAACACTATTGAAATTTTTTTTGACAAATAATGACAAATTGCTTGACTTTTTGTTATGAATTAATATAAAATGTAATTAGAAATAATGTTTCTAGAAGGAGAGTTGAGACGCATGAAGATTACTTCAGTGAATGTTCACAAAATTGAAAAAGAAAATTCAAGAATGAAAGGAATTGCTTCAGTAACTTTAGATGATTGTTTTGTTGTAAGAGGAATTAGAATTATCGAAGGTGATGGGGGACTATTTATTGCAATGCCAAGCAGAGAAAAATATACTGCTGAAGGTACTGTACACGAAGATGTTGCTCACCCTATAAATAAAGAAACTCGTCAAATGTTTACAGATGAAATTTTAAAAGCATATGAAAATGCTGAATAAACCCGAATGGGTTTTTTCTTTTGGTATAATATTCTTTTTTTTTCATATATTTTTCTAGGAGGATATTATGGATAAGGAAAAAGATATTGAGAATACTTTTAATCACGGTATTTCTGTTTCGGAAAGAAAAAGTATTGTTGTTACTGGTGTAAAAAAAATAGAGAGTTTTGATAATGAGGAGTTTTTTATGGAAACTACCTTAGGTTTTTTGGTTATTAAGGGACAAGATTTGGAAATAATTAAGTTGGATACTTATCAAGGAAATGTTTCTATTAAGGGAAAAATGGATAGTATGGCATATATTGAATCTGGTATGAAAAAAGATAAAGAAAGTTCAATTATTAATAAATTATTTAAATAATGGGTTTAAAGAGTCAGATTTATTCTTTGTTTTTTTCTTTTGTTTTTGGTATCTTTTTTTATCTTTTTTTAGAGTTATGTGGTAATTATTTATATAGTAAAAAAATTGTTGTGAGGTATATTTTTTCACTTTTATTTTCAATTTTTTTCTCGTTGTTATATTTTATGATTTTATTAAGAATAAATAATGGTATTTTACATATGTATTTCTTCTTAACTATTTTACTAGGTTATGTTATTTCTAAATATATTTACAGATTATTTGTAAAAAAAGATTGATTGTGTTATAATTACATTAGAAAGTAGGTGATAAGATGGCTAAAAAGGTAGTTAAGAAAAAAAAGGTTAAAAGATTAGTAAGGGGAAGGTTGTTTTTAGCATTTATCTTTTTTGGTACAATTATTACGGGTCTTTCATATCAATTTTTTGGTAATATAAAAGAAATTAATGAGATGAGAAAGCAAAAGGAATTTTTAAAGGAAGAGTTAGTAAAACTTTCTGATGAGGAAAAGGCTTTAGAGTCAGATATACAAAAATTAGAGGATCCAACTTATGTTGCTAGGTATGCAAGAGAGAAGTATTTATATTCTAAAGATGGGGAATTGTTAATAAGAATTCAGGAATAAAAAAAACTAATAATTTTAGTCGTTATTAGTTTTTCTTTTTTTATTTTCTTTTTTATTATCTTTATCTTCAGATTTAATTTCTTCAGGTATTTCTTCATTATCTTCTTGTGGTAAATGTCCGTGTTCTACTAAATAATCGATTTGTTCTTTTGTTATTGTTTCTTCTTCGATTAATGTGTCTGCGATTAGTTTTAGTAAGTCTTTATTTTCACTGATTATTTTCTTAGTTTTATCATAACAAGAATTAATGATATTTCTCATTTCTTCATCTATTTCGTGTGCTACTGTGTCAGAGATGTTTCTGTTTTTGTTATAGTCTCTACCTAAGAAAGTATTTTCTGATGGTTCTTCAAGCATCATTGGTCCTAGATTACTCATTCCGTATTCTGTAACCATACTTCTAGCAATTTTTGTTGCTTTCTTAAAGTCATCGTGTGCTCCAGTTGTTATTTCTCCAAATGTTATTTCTTCGGCAACACGTCCTCCTAGTAATCCACAAATAGATTCTAGTAATTCGTTTTTAGTATAATTAAATGCTTCTTCTTTTGGTGTCATCATAGTATAACCGCCAGCGTGTCCTCTTGGTATTATTGTGATTTTTTGTACGTCATTTGCACCATCTAGTTTTAATCCTAATACAGCGTGTCCTGCTTCGTGGTAAGCAACTAATTTTTTTTCTTTATCGGTGTATTTTTTAGTTACTTTGGCAGGTCCCATAAGAACTCTATCTGTTGCTTCGTCGATTTCTGCCATAGTTATTTTCTTTTTATTTCTTCTTACTGCCAATAATGCTGCTTCGTTAAGAAGGTTTTCAAGATCTGCTCCAGAGAAACCTGGAGTTCTTTTGGCAAGGTTTTCTAATGTTACTGTTTTATCTAATGTTTTATTTCTTGCGTGTACTTTTAATATTTCTATTCTTGCACTTTTATCTGGTAATGCTACTGTAACTTGTCTGTCAAATCTTCCTGGTCTTAATAATGCTGGGTCTAATACGTCAGGTCTATTTGTAGCAGCGATAATAATTATTCCTTCGTTTGCTCCAAAACCATCCATTTCAGTAAGTAATTGGTTTAGTGTTTGTTCTCTTTCGTCGTGTCCTCCTCCTAAACCTGTTCCTCTTTGTCTACCAACGGCATCTATTTCATCAATAAATATTAGACAAGGTGCATTCATTTTGGCTTGTTTAAACATATCTCTAACACGAGATGCTCCGATACCTACGAATAGTTCAACAAAGTCTGAACCACTGATGTAGTAGAATGGAACGTTTGCTTCTCCAGCAACTGCTCTTGCTAATAATGTTTTACCTGTTCCTGGAGGACCAACTAGTAATACTCCTTTTGGAATTCTTGCACCCATATTTTGGAATCTTTTTGGATTTTTAAGGAAGTCAATTAATTCTTGTACTTCTTCTTTTTCTTCGGTTAATCCAGCAACGTCTTTGAATGTTGTTTTTTTATCATTTTCCATAAGTTTTGCTCTGCTTTTGCCAAAGTCCATTGATTTATTTGAACCACCGATTTGTCTTGTGAAAATCCAGAATGTTGCTCCAACTAACAATAAAATTGGTAATACTTCAATTGCTATTGTTAACCAAGATGATGATTCAGGGTCATTTTCAACTGTTAATTTGAATTCTTGATTTTGTTCTTGTGATACTATTTGTTCTATCCAAGCATCTGATATTGGAACATAAAGTATGAATGATTCGTTATCATCATATGTGTTTAATCTTCCTGTTATTTGATAAGTATTTGTTCTTGTTTTTGGTACTACCTTAATTTCTTCAACTTTACCATTTTCAATATTTTTTGTAAATTCGTCATAGGTAAGTTCGTTAATTTTGTTATTGCCATTTAAGAAAAATAGGCAGATAATTATAAAAGTTAATAAGAATACATAAGGTAATAATCCTTTTCTTAATGTTTTATTATTCATTTATATCTTTCCTTTCTTTATACTTTAGTATTATATCATACTTTTCGTTATTTTTAGTATTAAATTTGGATTTTTTTATGTTTGGTATCCATAATATATTGTCATTTGCATCTACTAATAATGGATAGTTATTTCTAATTCTTGTTGGTATTTTCTTTTCTATAAAGATATCTTTTACTTTTTTCTTACCATTTAATCCTAATACTTCAATATAATCTCCATTTTTTTTATTTCTTATATATAGTGGTAATTTTATGTTTTTAGAGTTTAGTTTACATATATCGTTACCATTTGTATTAGCATTATTTATTTTTGTTATAATATGGTTATCTATAATTATTTCGTTATCTAATTTATATTTATAATTTTTTGTTTTGATATTATCATTTGTAAAAATTAATTCATTATATTCTTTTGTTACTAATAAGTTATTGGGTAATTTTAGATTTAGATTTGGTTTATTATTATTAATTAATTTTATTATATTTTCTACTTGCTGTTCTTTAATAATATTTTCTTTATTGTTATATAAATTATTTAATATTGAATAGATAATATTTTTTTGCATAAATGGATGTAATTTTATAAATTTATTAATATTTAATTTGTTGTCTTTATAGATAGATTTTATTTTTTTATCTGTTTCGTAATTTATATAATCATTATATTCTTGTAATATTTGTGAATATTTTATAAATTTTTTATGTATATTTTTGTCTTCTTGTTTTAATAATGGTAAGATATTTAATCTAAATCTATTTCTTGTATAAAGGGTATTTTTATTTGTATCGTCTTCATAATATTTAATATTATTATCTTTGATATAGTTTAATATTTCTTCTTTGGTATAATCTAGTAATGGTCTTACTATATAGTAATTATTTATTTTAGAGATTTTTTTTATTCCTGCATAACCATTGATATTTGAACCTCTAGTTATTTTCATTAAAATTGTTTCGATTAAATCATCAGCGTGGTGTGCTAGTAATAAATAATGTGAATTATATTTTTTTAGTATTTCTTCATAAAATTTATATCTTATTTTTCTTGCTTCATTTTCAAAGTTATTTTCTTTATATGATTTAATAGTCATAGTTTCAAAGATAATGTTATTTTTTTGACAATATTCCTTTAGATATTTTTCTTCTTCGATACTTTGTTTTCTTACATTGTGATTTATGTGAGCACAGATAATTTTATCTTTATAATTTTTAATGCAATAGTGAAATAAGGCCATTGAATCTGATCCAGATGACACTCCAATAACAATTGGACCATTTACATTTAATTCTTTAAAATTAATATTCATTAATAATCACCTCACAAGCATATATTATAACAAAATGTTATTAATAATTAAATAGTTTTTGTTAATATTTTGATTATTGTTTTTTTACTTCTTGTAATTTGATTATTTTATTATGGTTAAAGTCTTTATTTTTTGTTAAAAATTTGTTAAAATATTATTTATAGGAGTAAAGGTGAATTAAAAATGGGAAAAATTATATCAGTAGTAAATCAAAAGGGTGGTGTTGGCAAGACAACGACTAGTATTAATTTATCTGCTTCTTTGGGAGTCCTTAAAAAAAAGGTTTTACTTGTTGATTTAGATCCTCAAGGTAATGCTACAACTGGTGTAGGGGTTGACAAGGGAGATATAAATAGTAGTGTATATGAAGTATTGACTATGAAAAGTACAATTGAAGATTCAATTATTAAAACTAAGAGTAAAAATTTGGATTTGCTTCCTGCTTATTTGAATTTAGCAGGTATAGATATGGAACTTCTTGAATTGGAAAGAAAATTCAAAGATGAAGGAAAGTATTTTAGTAGAGTTAATAGATTGAAGGAAGAATTATATAAGGTTAAGGATAATTATGATTTTATTCTTATTGATTGTCCTCCTTCAGTTGGTACTTTAACAACTAATGCTTTGGCTGCTTCAAATTCTGTACTTATTCCAGTACAATGTGAGTATTATTCGTTAGAAGGAATATATCAAATTACTAACACTATAAGAATAGCAAAATTAACTGTAAATCCTGATTTGGAAGTTGAAGGTGTACTTTTAACTATGCTTACAGCAAATACTAATTTAGGATTAGAGGTTGTAGAAAATGTAAGAGGAGTTTTTAAAGAAAGAATATATGATACAATAATACCTAGATTAATTAGACTAGCAGAAGCACCATCACATGGTAAACCAATTATTGAATACGAACCTAGAAGTAGAGGTACTTTGGCATATCTTAACTTAGCAAAGGAGGTTATTGAAAGAAATGGAACAAAAGAAGAAAGCGTTGGGTAGAGGTCTTGAACAATTATTTGGTAGTGAAATGTTAGATTTTGATCAATTCGAATCTAATATAATGAAATCAACAGATGAGTCTGATATTAAGGAATTACCAATTATAGATATTAGACCAAATCCGTATCAACCTAGAAAGACTTTTAATGAGGAATCTTTGAAGGAACTTTCAGATTCAATTAAAAATTATGGTGTATTTCAACCTATTATTGTCAAGAAAAGTATAAAGGGTTATGATTTAATTGCAGGTGAAAGAAGACTTAGAGCATCAAAACTTGCTGGTCTTACTACAATTCCTGCGATAATTAAAGATTTTTCTGACGAACAAATGAGAGAAATTGCTCTTTTGGAAAATTTACAAAGAGAGAATTTAACTCCAATTGAACTTGCTTGGGCGTATAAGGGAATTATTGATAGTCTTCATATTAGACAAGAAGATTTAGCAGATAAGATTGGTAAGAGTAGAAGTCACGTTACTAATACTTTGGGATTACTTAGACTTCCTGAAGAAATACAAAATCAGATTTTAGATAATAAGATTTCTATGGGACACGCAAAGATACTTTCTAAGATTGAAGATGATTATAAGGTAAAGGAATACGCTGATAAGATTGTTAATGAAAAAATTAGTGTTAGGGAACTTGAGGATTTAAGTAAAGAACAAGATATTAAAAAGATAGTTCCTATTAATAGAAAGGTTAAAACTAGTGATTATGATTATATTGAATCAGCACTTAGAGATTTGCTTGATACGAAGGTATTAATTCGTGATAAAAAAATAGAAATATTTTTTGAAAACGGTAATGACTTAGATAGGTTGTTAGAGGTAATGAATTTAAAAATTAATAAGTAAAAACTTGTGTTTAAGTTATAGGAAAACTTCTATTTTATGTTTAATTATTTTAGTTAAACATTTAAGTAGAAGTTTTTATTTATTGGTAAAAATGTTATATTTTTTTCTTGATACGATTATGGAATGTAAAAGTTCTTATGTACTAAAACTAAGGTTTTGCCTATATATAGTGTTAAACTTGAATAGTACGACGAAGCAATGAGTGAAGAGTGAATTTTTGTCGGATATTGTAATATGGTTTTTATTGTTTAAACAGTAAAATTGAGTTACAATAATGTTGTAAGGAATTACTAGAATGTGAGGTGTTAGTACAATGAGTGGTCAAGTTAAGTGGTTTAATAACGAAAAGGGATATGGATTTATTGATCATGCTGCTGGTGAAGATATTTTCGTCCATTATTCTGCGATTAAACAAGATGGTTACAAGACTTTATCTGAAGGTCAATTAGTTGATTTTGATTTGATTGAAACTCCAAAAGGACTTCAAGCAGTTAATGTTACTGTTGTCTCTTCTGAAAAAGTAAAAAACTAGCAATGCTAGTTTTTTACTCAGAGTGTAGACAAACCCCTAGATTTTCTAGAGGTTTTTTCATGAATAAATTTTTTTGCTTAAACTTATAATATTTTTGATAATTTTTGTGAAATTATATAGAAATGATGATGATGTAACTGGTTCCTTTCCTACATTATCATTTTTAATTGCTATATTTTTCATATTTTGGGCAGCACAAATAAGCCATGTATAATGTTGATTTTTTTTAACACCTTTATACATAGCGTATCTATATCCATGATTTTGTTTTGAATCTGCAAAACTTCTTTCTATATGTTCTTTTCTTTTTTGATATAATTCTTTTCCTTCTTTTGAAAGTCTATTCTCTCTAAAAATTTCATTCCATTCTTCATGAATATGCCTTCTTACTATTTTCGTCTTATCTATATTTTCATATTTTTTATATCCATTTTTATCGATTAAACCATTATATTCTAAAACTTCACCAGTTGACTTTTCCACATATATATCTATTTCTTTATTATATTCATATTTACATTTTTCTTTTCTCGATTCTGGTGTTCCATATCTTCTATATCCAAATACACCAAATATATTATTTTCTATAAAATATTTTTTAATATCTAATGTTAAGTATCCAGAATCTACCGCATATTTCTTTATATTAAATCCAAACTTATATTTTATATATTCAGCTCTGCTTATAAATGGTCCTGAATCATGTACATTTCCTTTTGTTACATAAGCATCAACTATA
>OLHG01000477.1_pt1 | contig 28323 bp, 28 predicted proteins | sample 1605971 | NCBI WGS metagenome assembly OLHG01 (sample SAMN03283289) | human gut metagenome | biome: human-associated habitat; material: feces | host: Homo sapiens | place: Peru | collected 2012 | reverse complement strand
ATATAAAAGATGTAGTAGATAATTGGTATGAAAATAACATGACAAATGCAACAGATTATATAGAGAATGCAATATATTGTAATAATAGAAATATATTAAATTTAGGAGGATGGAATCCAAGTGGAGGAAGTTTAACAACATATTTGCAATTTAATGATTCTAATACAAGTAATTTAAGATTAACATGTCAAGATAAGGAAGACCAATTTACATTAAAGGTTGATTCAGGAGGGACTCTTGGATATGGAAATAATGCATTAGATTATCCAGTAGGATTATTAACAAGTAAAGAATTTTATCTTGCTCGTTCTGGTTCAGATACTAATTACTTAAATAATGATGATTATTACTGGTTGCTGTCCCCTTACGGCTTCGGCAACAACAATGCTAACGTCCGTTACGTGTACCGTGGGAGTTTGGGCAGCATCTACGTGAACAGCACTTACGGGGCCCGGCCTGCAGTTTCACTTTTAACAAAAGTTAAGCTAAGTGGAGAAGGAAATGGTACAGTAGAATCGCCATATGTTGTTAGTAAGTAAAACTACAATACTGTATACAATGAAGAAAACCACCCGAAAACCCTTTCGGGTGGAATAAAAATAGAATACGTAATTTGTTTTGATACATTATGTATTAATGATTAATATGGATTAATCTTATTGACGAACAGTTTTGAAAATAAGGCCTCGTTAACTTAACTGTGTCTTGCATGTCAACGAAGACATTAAAATAGAAAAGTTCTCCCGAACTAAAAGAAAAATTCGTTTTCATTAATAGAGAACGAATTTTTGCATCTAAAAATATTACGAACTATACTGAATATAGCATAAATTTAAATAAAAACTTTAAAAATACTTTAATTAATGATAGAATTTACTTGGTGATTTAATTGTTATACGGATTAATATTTACATTTATTGTTGGTTTATTTTTTTTAATAGGTATATTCTTATTAGAAAATTCTAAAAATAAAGAAAAATTATCAATATTTACAATATCTCTAGCATTTGTAGTAATGCTTGGTCTTTTAATATTTGATTTACTACCAGAACTAATTGAAACTAAAAATATATATTTATTTATTCCAATGGCTATTGGTTTTCTTTTATTAGTATTTTTAGATAGATTAATACCACATCATCATCATGAACACATAAGTGATTCTTCATGCGATAAAAAAGACCACAATATGCACCTTAATCATATTGGAACACTTACAATTATAGCATTAGGAATTCATAATATGATTGAAGGATTATCACTTTATAGTGTTACAATAAATAACATTTCATCAGGATTACTTATGATGATTAGTATATCTCTTCATAATATACCACTAGGGTTTAGTATAGGAAATAGCCTAGAAAAGCAAAAGAAAAATTATTTTTTAATTTTATTTCTATGTTTAAGTGCTACAATTGGAGCTCTAATAATTATTTTATTCGGGAATTTAAATGAAATAGTAATTTCTAATTTACTATCTCTTACATTCGGAATGCTTTTATACATTTTAATATTTGAATTACTTGAAGAAATTATTAAAAACAGAAAGAAAAAAGAAACTATATATGGTATAATTATAGGAGTAATGATTCTAATTATTACAAATATATTTTAAGGAAGTGACTTAATGAAGAAAGTACTTGTACTAGGATCAGCTGGAAGTATTGGAGAATATACTTTAAAATATCTTCTTAGTGAAGGAAAATATGAAATAACTGCAGTTGATTTAAAAAATAAAAAAACAGTTAATAAATTAAAAAAATATAGAAATAGAATTAATATTGTATATGGTGATATTTTAGATAAAGTTTTAATGGAATCATTAGTAAAAGATCATGATGTTATAATTAATTTAGCCACAGTATTGCCACCATTTAGTGAATTAAATAAAAAAATCACTGAACTAGTTGATTACAAAGGAACAAAAGAATTAGTAGATACCATAAGTAAAGTTAATCCAAATTGTTATTTAATTTATGCATCATCTACTAGTATATATGATAAAAGTCCTGCTAGTGTAAAAGATAAAATAGATGAAAATAATTTATCAAATTATAGTTTATGCAAATATAAAGCGGAAGAAATAATTAAAGAAAAATTAAAACGTTATACAATTCTTAGAATTCCATTAGTATTAAATAAAATAGAAAAAGAGTCATTTATTTATACAATTAATAAAAATGATTATGTTGAAGTAACTACTAGTATGGAAGCAGGATATGCAGTAGTAAGATGTATTCAATATGAAAAAGAACTTAATAAAAAAATATTTAATGTTGGAATGGGTGAAGAAGAAAAGAAACTATTTAATGATATACTTAAAAACATTTTAAAATATTATGGTTTAAGTTTTAAATATATTCTTAGTAGATTATTTTTAGAAAAAAGTTATAAAAGCAACGTAACAAGTGATAGTGATGAACTAGATAATATAATTCACTACAGATTCGATAGTACTTATAATTATTATAAAAGACTTGAAAGAATTGGTAAAAAAAGAAAAATCAGAAGATTACTTGCAAAACCAATAATTCATTTAAAGAATAAAAGATAGGGGAATTTATATGACAGGACTAGTACTTGCCGGCGGAGGAGTTAAAGGTTCCTACCAAATTGGAGCATACTTAGCGCTAAAAAAGTGTAATATTAAAATTGATGGTGTAGTAGGAACATCTATTGGTTCTTTTAATGCATGCATGATTGCAATGGGTAAAGAAAAAGAATTATACAATTTTTGGAGAAATGTTGATATTGGAGAATTATTAGAATTTAAAAAAGAATATACAGACAGTGTTAACAATAATGATACTTTTAAAGAATTAGTATATGGTATAGAACAAATGACATTAATTGTTAAAAATAAAGGTATTAGTAACAAAAAAATGAAACAAACATTAGATAAAATGATTGATGAAGATGATCTTATGAATAGTGAGATGGATTTTGGACTTGTTACAGTAAGGGCTAACGATTTAAAACCATTATATTTGTTTAAAAGTGACATGAAAAAAGGAAAAATATCTGAGTATATTTTAGCAAGTTGTAATTTACCAGTTTTTAAAGTTCAAAAGTTTATTGATGATAAATATTATTTAGATGGTGGTTTTTATGACAACAATCCAATAAATATGTTATTAGATAAAGGATACGATAAAATCTATAGTATTGAAATTCAAGGCATTGGATTTAGTAAAAAGCCAAAGGATTTAAGTAAAGTAGTGAGAATTGTCCCATCAAGACATTTAGGAAGTACTTTAAATGTAAATAAAAAGAAAATAAATGAAAATATAAAAATTGGTTATTATGATACATTAAAAGTATTAAAAAATTTAGATGGCTATAATTTTATCTTTAAAAAACGTAGTGATTTGTTGTATAATACTCTAGTCAAAAAAGTTGATGCAGATTTATACAAAAGAGTAAAAAAATATTTTAGTGCTAAAAGTAATAAAGAGTTAGTTTTAAAAGCACTTGAATATACTATGATAAAAGATAATCAAACATATTTTGAAATTTATAATGTTTTAAAATATATAAAATATGTAAAGAAAAATAGTACAAGAAAACATTTTGTATATGAATTTGTTAAAAGTTTAAGAATTTTATAGGAGGTAATTATGGGAAGAGCTTATGAAGTAAGAAAAGCAAGTATTCAAGCAAGTGGAGCAGCAAGAGGTAAAGTATATACAACTTTTGCAAAAGAAATTTATCAAGTAGCAAAAAAGGGCGTGCCTGATCCAGATAGTAATGTTGCACTTAAAAGATTAATTGAAAAAGCTAAAAAGAATCAAGTACCAAGTGACATTATTAAAAGAGCAATAGATAAAGCAAAGGGTGCTGGAGGAGAAGATTATGAAAGCATTACTTATGAAGGATTTGGACCTGGAGCATCTACTTTAATAATCAAAACTCTTACAGATAATGTTAATAGAACAGTTGGAGAAATAAGAGCAGCATTTAATAAGGTTAATAAAAGTCTTGGTGTTACTAATTCTGTATCATATAATTATGATTATTTAGGAGTTTTATCATTTAAATCAAATGAAGGCGAAAAATTGTTTGAAAATATTTTAAATGAAGGTATAGAAATAATAGATTTTGAAGATGAAGATGGAACGATTTTTATTTCTATGAATCCAACAGATCATGATAAAGTTAAAGATGTAATAGAAAAAACTATACCAGATGTTGATTATGAATTAGATGAAATAGGAATGTTTCCTAAAGAAAAAGTTACTTTGGAGAGTGAAGATTTAGAAGTATTTAACAAACTATATAATTTACTTGATAACATTGATGATGTTACTCAAATATATCATAATGTGAATTTATAAAAATAAAATAGTTGATTTATTAAAAAAATTATTTTATAATTTAGGTGTTAGCGTTGATGGAATTTACGACTCTGGAGCTAAATCGAATTACTTACGTTACAAGTTAAAGTGTATGATTAAATCATAAATTAAGGTGGTACCGCGGAAAATATTTCGTCCTTATCTTCTTAATTTATGATTTTTTTATTAGAAAGAAGGGAAATACATGAAAATTTATGATGATTTAGTATGGAGAGGTCTTATACAAGAAATATCATCACCAGAATTAATTGAAAAACTTAATAATGGAGGTATGACTTTCTATATAGGAACAGATCCAACAGCAGATTCAATGCATATTGGTCATTACTCATCATTTTTAATCTCAAAAAGATTAAAACAAGCAGGCCATCATCCACTACTTTTAGTAGGAGGAGCAACTGGTCTTATTGGAGACCCAAAACCTGATGCAGAAAGACCAATGATTACATATGAAGAAGTTGAACACAATTTTGAAGGATTAAAAAATCAAGCAGAAAAAATATTTGGTTTTGAAGTTGTAAATAATTATGACTGGACAAAAGATATTAATACTATTGATTTTCTAAGAGATTATGGAAAATACTTTAATGTAAATTATATGTTACAAAAAGATAAAGTAAGAAGTAGACTTGAAAGTGGTATCACTTATGCAGAATTTTCATATATGATACTTCAAGCATTAGATTTCTATTATTTATTTAAAACAAGAGATTGTACATTACAAGTAGCAGGGTCAGATCAATGGGGTAATATTACATCTGGAATTGAATTAATTAGAAAAAAGACAGGAAAAGAAGCATATGGTATGGTAATGCCTTTAGTAACTGATTCAACTGGAAAGAAATTTGGTAAAACTGAAGGAAACGCTTTATGGTTAGATAAAAATAAAACTTCAAGTTATGAAATGTATCAATATTTAGTTAATCTAGAAGATAATATGATTATTGAATACTTAAAGAAATTAACATTCTTATCTAAAGAAGAAATTGAAGAACTTGAAAGAAAAAATAATGAACATCCAGAATTAAGGGAAGCTCATAAAGCATTAGCAAGAGAAATTATTTCTGATATTCATAGTAAAGAAGATTATGAAAATGCTGTTAAAATAAGTGAACATTTATTTAATGGTGATGTTAAAGATTTAAGTGTTAAAGATATTCTAGTCGGATTTAAAGATGTACCACATTTTAAATTTAATGGACCAGTATCATTAATTGATTTACTTGTTAATGAAAATATTGCTTCAAGTAAAAGAGAAGCTAGAGAATTTTTAGCAAGTGGAGCAATAACAATTAATGGAGATAAAGTAACTGATGAAAATATGGAAATTAATGATAATGCTTTACTTGAAGGAAAAGTAATAGTAATAAGAAGAGGTAAAAAGAAATATTTCTTAGGAATTAAAGATTAACAAAAAAACCGATTTTTTCGGTTTTTTTGATGTTTTAATTATCTAAAATAAATAAATATAAATAATGCTAAACATAAACAGTATATTGAAAATTTCCATAATTTTCCTTTTTTAACAAAATTAGAAAGCCAATTATAAGAAAAATATGTAACTATTAAAGCAACTATAAATCCACTTGCATAAGGAAGTATTAAACTGCTTTCAGTACTTAGAAGATCTGAAACTTTTAGTAACATAGTACCTAAACTAACTGGAAAATATAACATAAAAGTATATTTTAAAGCTGTTTCTCTTTTTAATTTGCAAATTAAACAAGCAACTAATACAGTACCACTTCTTGATATTCCGGGAATAATAGTAATCATTTCAAATAGACCAATTATTATAGCATCCTTATAAGTAATATCAGCGTCACCTTTTTCTCCTTTAATATTTCTAACTAAATAAAGCATTAAAGCGGTAAATAAAAAGGCAAAACCTAAAAGTTTAACAGAACTAAAATGTGTTTCTAAATAATCATTTAAAAGTACTCCTGCAATACCAACAGGTACAGTACTTATAATCATTTTAATAACATAACTAAATCCAATTTTATAACTTTCTTTATTTTTTCCAAATATAAATCCAAAAAAATCTTTAATTAATTTAATAACATCTTTTCTAAAAATAAATAAAATTGCTAAAAAAGATGCAAAATTAGAAATAATTTCAAAGTTAAAAGAATTAAATAAACTTTCACTATTAAATAAATTTTTAAATAAAAATACATGACCACTTGAAGAAATCGGAAGTGGTTCAGTTATACCTTGAATAAGTCCCAATATAATATATTTTACATAATCCATTCTATCACCTAATTAATTATATAATATTTTTTAATTAATATAAATAAAATTTAATGATAAGTATGTTAAGTTTATGTTTATTTATATTTGGAGTTATATTTTGTATTATCGGACTATTCTTTATACTTCTTTATTTAAATCTTTTAATAATAGGGTATAGTTTTTTTGAATTTGTTCAATATATTTTTAGAAGTATTTATTCAAATATATTTTTTATTGGAATAGTTTTAATAATTTTATCTTTAGAAAGGAAAAAAATTTATGGATTTTTATTACGACATTTTACTAAATTTTCAAGATAGATATTATATGTTTTATGAATGGGATGAATTTGATAATATTGAATTCATTAGAAAAATACCTATTATGTATATAGACACATTAACTCTTAAAGAACTTTGTAAAAGCAAAGTGAAAGTAACTTCTGAATTCTTAAAAAAAATAGAAAATAAAACGAAGTTAAAGAAAAATAAATATATAAAGTATGCATGTATTTTTACAGATGGGAAAAATACATTAGCAATTGAATTTAATGATAAATGTGAAAGTATTTCTAAAAGTAGTATTTTATTAGAAGATGAATTAAATATTATTGAGTTTTCTTATGGAATGAGTAAAAGCACTTTTGAGTATCTTGTCTTAGAAGAAGAGTCAAAAAAATCTTATACAAGACAAGAGGAAAAAATAAAACATGTGTTAAAATGTGAACTTGATAAAATAATGAATGATAAAAATTATAGTAAATTAAAATATTTATATATTGAATGGTTTCAAAAGTTATTAAATGATAACTATAAAATGTATGAAGAAATGATTAATAAATTAAATGGTGAGATAACTGATAAAGAATATAAAATATATGAGTTTATAAAAAAATCTTATAATAATGTATAATAATTAAAATGTTGTAAATAATATAGTTAGGACGTGATTTTATGAAAAAAATTCTAGCAATATTTATAATACTTTTTAGTTTAGCAGGATGCGGAGTAAAAACACCAAAAACTGCAGTTGAAGATTATTTAAGAAAATATAAAACATTAAATAGTGAAGTTTTAGTAGATATGGAACAAATAATTGATAAAGAAAATTTAACTAAAGAACAAAAAGATCTTTATAGAGATATTCTAAAAAAACAGTATAAAGATTTATCTTATGAAATAGTTGATGAAGAAATAGATGGAGATAACTCTTATGTAACTGCTAAAATTAAAGTATATGATTTATATAAAGCTCAAAGTGATGCAAATAAATATTTAGAAGAACATAGAGAAGAATTTAATGATGAAAATGGTAATTATTCTGCAACAAAATTTATGGATTATAGATTAAAAAGTATGAAAAATACTAATGATTTTATAGAATATACTATAACATTTAGTGTAACAAAAGAAAATGATACTTATGTAGTAGCACAACCAACAGATAATGATTTATTGAAAATTCATGGTATCTACAACTATGAACTTGATTAGAGAACTAAAATTGGTTCTCTTTTTTACACAATTTTATTGTAAAGTATATTTACACTTATTATAGATAATTGAAAGATATTGTTTATTTATGTTAAAATATATTAAAGGTAGTGGAATATGAAAAGTAAATATATTAAATATTTAGTATTTTTAATAATAAGTGTTTTTTTAAATATTTCTTTTTGTTATGCTGCAACATATGTAGGAACAGTAACTGGTACATCTGTTAATGCAAGAAGTGGACCAGGTACTAATTATGGAACAGTTACTACATTAAAAAAAGATAAAAGCTATAAATTAGTTACAAGTGAACTTTTTAAAAGTGAAAGTGAGTGTACAAATGGCTGGTATCAAATAGAGATATCCACTAATTCTACTGGCTATGTATGTAGTAATTATTTATCAATTACAGTTATAGAAAATGAAAGTGATATAGAATATGAAAAAGATGATTATGATAGACCTTGGACTAGTCCAAAATCTACAATAATTGGAGGAGCAAAATTTATTGGAGAAAAATATATAAGAAAAGGTCAATTTACAGCTTATCTAAAAAAGTTTAATGTAAATCCAAATAGTTCATATAATGTTTATAATCATCAGTATATGGCTAATCTTCAAGCACCAGCATCAGAAGCAAAAAGTACCTATAATAGTTATAGAGATAATGGCCTTTTACTTCTTCCATTAGAGTTTACAATTCCAATATTCGATAATATGCCAGATTATACTTTACTGCCTGGTACAACTTACGAAGAAAATTGTAAAAGTGAAATAACTGATAATGCATTTGAAGAAGAATTAAATAAAGAAAATTTTCCAGAATCATATAAATGTAAATTAAGACTGATTCATGATAAATATCCTAATTGGAAATTTTATTCAATGATGACTAATTTAGACTTTGATAAATCAGTAAAAGCAGAACAAAAAATATGTTCAATTCAAGGAAGTAGTAAATATCATGAAATAGTAGATGGTAAAAGAGTTGAAACAGAAACAAATTGGTTTTTAGCAAATTTAGAAACTGTAGCATACTTCTTAGATCCAAGAAACTTTTTAACTGAACAAGGAATTTTAATGTTTGAAGATTTAAGTTATAGTGAAAATTATACTGCAAAAGTAGTAAGTAGTGTTTTAAATGAAACATTTATGAAAGATTATTCTTTATTAGATAATATGTTATATAGTGATATCTTTGTTGAAGCTGGAGTATCATCTGGAGTAAGTCCAGTATATTTAGCGTCACTTGCAAGACAAGAAAGTGGAGTTAAAGGTGGGATAGGCACTACTGGAGAAGAATTTACATATAAAGGAATAACTTACAAAGGCTTATATAACTTTTATAATATAGGTGCTAATAGTGGAGCAGAAAGTCCAGTTTTAGCAGGATTAGTATGGGCAAGTGGAGGATCATCTTCTGTAATAATTAAAAGAAATGATACAGAAAATGAAAATAATAATGTTGAAAAAACAATTATGGATAAATTAGGAGCATCTTTAAAAGATGATTGTTTAATAAATATTAAACCCAATACAAAACTATCTGAATTAAAAGAAAAATTAAGTGGATTTACTGTAACAGTTGATGAATTAAATGATGAAGATTTTGTAAGAACAAATTCTAAAATAACTATAAATGATGGAGCAAACACATTTACATACACAATATCTGTAATAGGAGATGTAAATGGAGATGGAGAAGTAGGAGCAAGTGACTATGTGCTTATTAAAAACTACATAATGGAAAAAGTAGGTAGTAGTTTAAATACTGCTGAAAGTTTATCTGCTGATGTAGATGGAAATGGAGAAGTAGGAGCAAGCGACTATGTATTAATTAAGAAAAGTATTATGGAGGGATAATTAGTGAAAAAAATAAATAAAATAATATTCTTATTCATTTGTATTTTTAGTAGTATAAATGTAGTATTTGCAAGTGATTTTCGGATAAGTGCATCATCTTATTTAACTAAAGGAACTACTACAAAATTAACAATAAAAGGAACTGATGTAACTGGAAGATTTGATATAAAAACTTCTAATGCTAATGTTGTGTCAGTTAGTGAAAGTGGAGTATGGATTGAAAATAATTCTTATGGAATAACTCTAAGCGCCTTAAATGTAGGAACTGCAACAATAACAGTAACACCTAAAGATATTAGTGATGGATCAGGCAAAATATTAAAATTATCTCCAAAAACAATAAAAGTAACAGTATCTCTTCCTAGAGAAAAATCAAGCGATAACAACTTAAAAAGTCTATCAGTTGAAGGCTATGAAATTTCTCCAGCTTTCAATAAAAATGAACTAAATTATACAGTAATTGTTGAAGAAGGTACAAAAACTATTAAAATTAATGCAACACCAAATGAATCTCATGCAAAAATAACTGGTACTGGAGAAAAAGAATTAATTCCAGGTGTAAATAGTTTAAATATTGTAGTAACAAGCGAAACTGGAGTAGATAAAATATATAATTTAACAGTTAACGTTATAGATAAAGATCCTATAAATGTAGTAGTAGATGGTAAAAATTATACAATGGTTAAATTAAAAGAAAATATTACATGTAGTGAATTATTTGAACTAGGAGAAATGGTAGTAGAAAATTTTACAGTACCTGTATGTAAAAATGAAAAGATAGACTATACTTTAGTAGGGCTTAAAGATGAAGAAGGCAATATTGAATTATTTAGATTTAAAGATAATAAATATACTAAATATGAAGAAATTAAAAATAGTAATTTAGTAATTATACCTAAGGAATTTAATGGTAAAACCAATTATACAAAAGATAAAATAAAAATAAATGATAAAACTTATGAAGTATATAAAACTAAGAAATCTAAAAGATTTGTTCTTATATATGCTATAAATGTAGAAACTGGAGAAGAAGGATTCTATAATTATGATACTAAAAATAATACATTTAATTATTATGATAATGAATATATTGATTATTTAATAGGTTTAAATAATACTTATTTATTAGTACTTGGAGTCTTTTCATTACTTATATTAGTACTCATAATTTGCTTAATTAAAACATGCAGTAAGAAAAAAAGAAAAGATAATAAAGATAATGTAAGTATTAATATAAAAGATAAAAAAAAGAAAAAAGAAAAAGTAAAAGAAAACGAAGTTAAAGAGACTTCTATAAAAGAAAATGAAATAAAAGAAAATATCATTGATGAAGAAAATGAAGCTACTACTTATGATATTTTTGAAACTAAAAAGAAAAAAAAGAAATAATATACCAGTAAATAAGAGTAATGTAGTAACTATATTACTTTTATTTTACGTATAAATAATGTATAATTAAATGGGTGATTGATGTAATGACTTGGGATATAAATGGAAATAACATATTAGAAATAGTATTAGTAACTTTCTTAATTAGTGTAATATTAGTTTCAGTAGCAAAAAAAGTTGCAGAACATGTTGGAGCAATGGATTTGCCTAATGAAAGAAAAGTTCATAAAAAGCCTATGCCAAGAATGGGCGGAATAGCAGTATATACAGCATTTTTATTCGGATATATGCTATATGGTCAAATAACTAATCAAATGATTTCAATATTAATAGGATCATTTTTAATAGTACTTGTTGGAATATTTGATGATATTAAACCTATTGGAGCTAAATATAAATTCTTGGTTCAAGTAGTAGCAGCTTTAATAGTAGTTATATATGGTCAAGTATATTTTACAGAAATTTCATTTTTAGGATTATATATAAAATTTAATAAAGTAGTAAGCTATATATTATCAACATTTTTTATAGTATCAATAACAAATGCTATCAACTTAATTGATGGTATGGATGGGTTGTCTAGCGGTATATCATCTATTTATTTCTTAACAATTGGTGTAATAGCATTTATCTTAAATAAAATAGGTGGACTTGATATAACGTTATCATTTATTATGTTAGGAGCAACACTAGGATTTTTAGTTTACAACTTTCCACCAGCTAAAATCTTTATTGGAGATTCTGGTAGCTTATTCTTAGGCTTTATTATATCAATAATTGCACTTTTAGGATTTAAAGTAACAACTTTAACTAGTTTAGTAATACCAATTACAATATTAGCAATACCAATATTTTATACTATTCTTGCAATCTTTAGAAGACTTTTAAAAGGTGAAAGTATTGGAACACCAGATAAAGAGCATTTTCATCATCAATTATTAAAAATGAAATTTTCAACAAAAACAAGTTTACTAATAATTTATTTAATTAATATAATGTTTTCAGCAATTTCAATTGTTTATGTAATTGGAGATCAAAGTCTAGCAATAGTGCTTTATGGCATATTAGCAATTCTTTTACTATTTGTAATACTAAAAACAGATATATTATATGAACATAAAAAAGATAGTAAGAAAAAGGAATTAAAGAAATGAAAATAGATTTTGTAATGATGTGGGTAGATGGTAACGATTTAAAATGGAGAAAAGAAAAAAACAAATATTTACCTAAAGAAGATGAAGTAAATAATGAAGTAAGATTTAGAGATTGGGAATTATTAAAATATTGGTTTAGAGGAGTAGAAAAATATGCACCATGGGTTAATAAAATATATTTTGTAACTTGGGGACACATTCCTAGTTGGCTTGATACAAGTAATGAAAAATTAGTAGTAGTAAATCATAAAGATTTTATAGATGAAAAATACTTACCAACATTTAATTCTCATACAATTGAACTAAATTTACATAAAATAAAAGGATTAAGTGAATATTTTATATTATTTAATGATGATACATTTATAACAGATAACATGTATGAAAAAGATTTCTTTATTAATAATTTACCATGTGATTCTGCTATACTTAATCCAATTATATCAGTAGGATATGATCATTTTTCTAATGTATCAACAAATAATTTAAGTATAATAAATAATAATTTTAATAAAAAAAGTACATTTAAACATAATAAATCAAAATGGTATTCTTTAAAATATGGTAAAGATTTAATAAGAACAATTGCACTTATGCCTTGGAATAGATTTCCTGGTTTCTATAATTCACATTTACCTAATGCATTTTTAAAAAGTACATTTAAAGAAGTTTGGAAAAAAGAAAATACTATTTTAGATGAAACCTGTATGTGTAAATTTAGAAATAATTATACAAATGTTAATCAGTGGCTTATAAAATATTGGCAATTTGCTAGTAACAAATTTATGCCTCGTAGTCCAAAAATAGGAAAATATTATGAAATAAGTGATAATAATGAAGAAATAATAAATTCTTTAAAAAATCATTCATATAAAATGATATGTTTAAATGATAGTATTAAAATAAATAATTTTGACAAAGTAAAAAGTGAATTAACTGAAGTATTTGAAGAATTATTAAATAGTAAAAGTAAATTTGAAAAATAGGAGTTATAAAAATGAAAAATAATATAAAAAAAATAACTTCAAAAATTAAAGGTAGTGATTTTTGGAGTAATTTATTTAAAAATTCTTTTATAGCAGTTCTTGGTGAAGGAGGTTCTTCTTTCATCAACTTTTTTGTCGTAATATTATTTATTAGATTAATGGGTAGTGAAGGCTATGGAGTATTAGTACTTGCTCAAACATATATGACAATCATAGATACTGTATTAAATCTTCAATGTTGGCGTGGAGTAATAAAGTTTGGCGAAGCTGCTAAAGTTGAAGGTGATTTAGAAGAACTATATGGTTATATTAAACTTGGTACAATAGTAGATGTATTAACAGCAGTTTTAGGTACTGTAGTATGTTTCTTACTAGCTAATTTCATCGGTTCATTACTAAATTGGAATAGTATTACTATTTTATCTGCTAAAATATTCTCAGTAGTAATAGTATCCCACTTTTCAGGAACTCCAACAGCAGTACTAAGAATGGAAAATAAATTTAATTTAGTTTCTATTCAAAAAATAGTATCATCTCTTATAAAAATTATATCTTTAGTAGCATGTATTTTCTTAAGTAGTAAAATTGGTATTCTTACTGGAGTAATAATATATGTAATAACAGATATAATATCAAATTTAATTTTAATAGTTATGGCCTCAGTAGTAATACATAAAAAATATGGCTTAAGAAAAGTATTTAGTACAAAACTTCCAAAAAAGACAAAAGAATTTACAAAATTTACTTTATGGACAAGTCTTTCAGATATAGTAGATATACCAGTTAATTATTTTGATGTATTCATTATTTCAAAATTAGGTTTAGATATGGTATCAATATTTAAAGTATTTAAACAAATAATATCTTTAATTTCAAAACTATCAGTTCCAATTTATCAAGCAATATTCCCACAATTTTCTAAATTAACTGCAAGTAACGAATTAGAAGTAGCATATAATGCTGTAAAAAAGATTCAAAAATTTGTTATTATGGTAATATTACCAATATTTATAATAGTAGGATCAACTTCATTCTACTGGTTAAAAATAATATTTGATCCAACTTATGCAAACTACTGGTACGTATTATTAATCTACATAATAGTACACATCATAGCAATTTCTTATACAACAATTCATCCATTATTTGTATCTATGGGTAAAGTTAAAGAAGATTTTGCATACGTTCTTATAACTAATATTTTATATTTTATAGTTAGTTTATTACTTGTAGATAAGCTTGGTATGTTAGGTATAGTTACAGCATATGCAACTCAAGCATTCAGTATCATACTTTTAAAGAAATTAAACATAGAAAAAGAAATAAAAAGGAAAAACAAAAATGAATTATGATATTTTTGAAAATAAAAATGTATTAGTATTTATGCCACACGAAGATGATGAAATAAATACTGTGTATGGTCTTTTATATAATATAAAAAATATTGCAAGTAGTATAAAAGTAGTTTATTCTACTAATGGAAATTATATTGTAAAAGACAAATATAGACAAAAAGAAGGAATTAAAAGTTTAAATGTAATTGGAATAAAAGAAGAAGATATTATTTTTATGGGTTACTCAGATCAAATACCTGAGGGATGTACTCACCTTTATCATGAAAATAAATTATGGAAAGATAAATTTGGAAACTATAAAACAAAATCATACTACAAAAAAGAATATCATTATGAAAAATATAATGAACATGGAGTATTTAATAAAGAAAATTTTATAAAAGATATTGAAGGAATAATAATTGATAATAAACCAGATATAATTTTTTGTATCGATTTTGATTCTCATCCAGATCACAGAGCACTTTCTTTATCATTTGAAATATCCCTTGGTAGAGTACTTAATACAAGCTTAAATTATCATCCTAAAGTATTTAAATCATTTGCATATCCAACATCATATAAAACAATCAGTGATTATAACATAAATAATCCAGAAACAAAATTTATAAAAGAAGAAAATTCTTTAAGTGAACTACAAAATCCATATTATGATTGGCGAGAAAGAATAATATTTAAAAATACTTTATTTGCCAGTAATTATTTATATTTAAAAAATATTTATTTTTGGGGACTTTTAAAACACAAAAGTCAGTATATTCTAAATAGAATAAATGAAATAATTAACAGTGATTTAGTATTTTTTGAAAGAAATACTTATAATTTATTAAATGATACTAAAAATATAACTGTATCAAGTGGAAATGCTTCTTATTTAAATGATTTTTTACTTTTTGATGTAGACAACATTTTAGGAGGCACTGAAAAAGTACCAGTAGTTAATAATAATTTCACAATTATAAAAAAAGATGACAAAGATAAAAAAATAGAAATTACTTTTAATAGTAGTAAAAATATTGATATTATAAAAATATATGTAAAACCAAATTGTACTATAGATAATATAAAAATTTCTTATAATAATAAAAACATTAAAATAAATTGGGAGTTAAAAAATAACATTTATATAATAAGAAATTTAAATATTAAAAATACAAATAATTTAAAAATAGAGTTTGGAAATAAAAAAGATATATTTATTGGAGAACTAGAAATTTTAGAAAGTGAAAATATTACTACATATGCTTATTTAAGTATAAATGACTCAATATATAACAAATACTATGTAAAAGATAAATATGAATTAAATATTAAAAGTAATGATAAAAATATAAATAAATATAAAATAATTAAAAATAATAATAAAGTTTATTTAATGTATAATGATAATATTATAGATAAATTAATTTTAAAAAAGAAATATAAAATACTTATAAATATTGAAACAATTATAAATAAAATAACTTTATTTATAGGTAGAGTATATCAAAAGTTAGTAAAAGAGATTAGAAAGTGTACTAATTGGTTTGATAATTAATTATACACATGATAAAATAATTGAGAGTTAGCGAGGTTTAACATGGAAAAAAGTTTGAGATTTATACTTAAATATTTACTAGTATTTTTATTCTTTTTTATACCATTTAGAGAAGTAATAGCATATTACACAGTTGATTACATTAAATTTATACCTGATGCTTTAATATGGTCATTATTATTATTTGTTATAATAAAAAATAAATTTAAATTAAACTTAAAAAGTTATGATTACTTTTATATTGGCTTTATTATAGTTGGTTTTATAAGTACTTTAATTAATGATATATCAGTAATGGCATTTGCAATGCAAGTAAGAAGTATAGGAACTCTTTATGTACTGTTTTATATTTTAAGAAATATTAACATGGAATATAAAGATTATATACCAGCAGTAAAAACACTAAATTTAGTTACTATTATTCTTGTATTACTTTCCTTAATTGAAATAATATCTAATAAAAGTATATTATTTCCACTTGAATGGGCTAAAGGTATATCTTTTGCATCAAATTATTATAGAGCTTACAGTTTACTATTTAATCCAAATGTATATGGAGCATTTTTACTATTTGTAATAATAATTAATTATTATTGCGAAATGACTTCTAATAAAAAAATTAAATTAAATTATCTTATCTATTTACTAGGATATTTAGGAATATTTTTATCATCTTCAAGAAGTACATTTTTAGGGTGCATTTTATTTATATTATTTTTAATATATAACTCAATTAGAGAAAAGAAATTCAAATCATTATTTATTCATATTTTACTAGGAATTATAGCCTTTGGACTTTCTTATGGAGTATTAATAACAAAAGAAAAATTAAATATAAAAGCTCCAGAAGGCACAATAATTAATAAAATACCAGATATAGATAATGATCCGGATGTACCTATAGTAGATCCTACTAATCCAACAAAACCAACAAAACCATCAAAACCAAATAATAATGGTAATAATAATTTAATTGGTAGATTTGAAGAAGTTATAAACGGAACAACAAAAGAAGATAGTGAACAAAGTGGAAGAATTTTCATTATAAAAAAAGGATTAGAAATATTTAAAAATAATTATGTTATTGGAACTGGTTTTGGAACATTCGGCAGTGCTGGAAGTAAAATGGTTACACCTACTAAGTTATATGAAAAATATGGTTTATATGAGGGATTCTATTCTGATAATGAATACATAAAAGTAGTAGTAGAAACTGGTGCTTTAGGAGTATTAACTTTTGGTAGTTTTATTCTATTATTATTTATAAGTATTTTAAAAAGTAGATATTCTGTAATACTTTTCTTAATTTATTGGTATTTAGGAATGTTTTATAATATTACAGAAACACAAGTAGTAACTTTACTATTCTATATAGGTTTAGTATTTTTAAGTATGAATAATAAAAAAGAAGTAAAGGAGAGAAAAGAAGATGCTATTTAATTCATTTAAATTTCTAATTTTCTTTCCTTTTGTTTGCTTGATTTATTACATATTTAGAAAAGAAAATTCTAAAAAAATATGGTTACTTGTAAGTAGTTATTTTTTCTACATTTGTTGGAATGCCTACTATTCATTATTGCTTATATTTTCTACATTAGTAACATTTTTAAGTGGAAAGTTAATGGTGAAATATCCAAAAAAGAAAAAATTAATTTTAACAATTTCTATAATACTTAATTTAAGCACATTATTTTTCTTTAAGTATGCAAATTTCTTTATTGAAAATATTAATCTATTATTAAATATATTACATTTAGAGTCATTTAATACCTTAGATATATTATTACCAATAGGAATATCATTTTTTACATTCCAATCAACCAGTTATATAATTGATTTATATAGAAATGATGTTAAAGAAGAGAAAAACTTTATAGATTATGCATTATTTGTTTCATTCTTTCCACAACTAGTTTCAGGACCAATTGAAAAATCAAAAGATTTTTTACCACAACTTAAATTAAAACATAAATTTGAATATGACAATGTAAGAAAAGGCTTATTAACTATGTTAGTAGGATATATTTATAAAATGGTTATTGCTGATAGAATAGCACTAGTAGTAAATACAGTATATGGTAATTTAGATGAATATTCTGGTATTATTTTATTAGCAGTAGCAGTATTATATGCATTTCAAATATATACAGACTTTTATGGTTATTCATTAATTGCTAAAGGATGTGCTAAAGTACTTGGCTATGAGTTATATGATAATTTTGATTCACCATATTTATCAAGTAGTATAAAAGAATTTTGGAGAAGGTGGCATATTTCTTTAAGTACTTGGTTTAGAGATTATCTGTATTTTCCACTTGGAGGAAGCAGAACTACAAAATTTAAAAGACTTAGAAATATAGTTATAGTGTTTTTAGTAAGTGGTTTATGGCATGGTGCTAGTTGGACATTTATAATATGGGGACTACTTCATGGAATATATCAAGTTATTGGAGTATTAACTAAAGATAAAAGAGATGAGTTTCATTCTAAAATACATTTAGATAAACATCCAAAAATAGAGTATGCTATAAGAGTAAGTATAACTTTCACTTTAGTAGCATTTGCATGGATATTCTTTAGAGCAAATAATTTAAATGATGCAATTTATTATATTTTAAATATGTTTAAATCAATTAATTTAGATTTATTAAGTTTAAATATGGATAAATTTAATCTACTAATAATGTTTATAAGTGTATTTTTATTAATTATTTTTGATATTATAAGAACAAAAGTAGATTTATATGAATGGTTAAAGAGAAAAAATATTATTTTTAGATGGATTATATATTTTGTATTAATATGGATAATTTTAATATTTGGTATTTATGGACCAGGATATAGTGAAAATACATTCATATATATTCAGTTCTAGGAGGAAATATGAAAAAAATAATTTTAAAGTTAGTAATATTTATAATGTTATTTTTAACATCTTTTGTAGTAGCATCCAAAATATTAGTTAGAAAAGGAAATGGCTATGGATCAGATGTAATAACATTTTATCATGAAAAGAAAAATTCTTTAGATTTAATATTTTTTGGTTCTTCTCATAGTTATGCAACATTCATTCCAAGTATAATAAAAGAAGAAACTAATTTAAATTCTTATAATTTTGCTACCCAACAACAACCACTTTGGATATCATATCATTATATGTTAGAAACTCTCAAATATCAAAAACCAAAATATTTTGTTTTAGAAGTACTTATGACTTCGGTTGATGATAATTATATGGATGAAGGTGTTAACAGAGATGCAATAGATAAAATGAGATTTAGTACTAATAAAATAAATGTTATAAATGAAAGTGTAGAAAATAAAAGTGATAGATTGAGTTATTATTTAAATATTATAAAATATCATAGCAGATGGAATGAACTAGGAAAGGTAGATATTATATCACTCCTTCCAAATTATCATTTAAAAAATAATGGATATACTTATTTACCTAAGGGTGATGTAAAAGTAGAAAAAAATAATATAAAAAATTATAAAGAAACAAAAGAATTATCTAAAAAAAATATGAAATATTTAAATAAAATTATAGATTTAGCTAAAGAAAATAATATTGAGTTAATTCTTGTTAAAAGTCCAGTAGAAATAACTGAAGAAAAGCAAATTTATTATAATGAAGTTGAAAAAATAGCAAAAGATAATAATTTGAATTTTATAAATTATAATTATCTTTATGATGAAATAAATCTAGACTTTGAAAATGACTTTTTTGATAGAGGCCACTTAGATGGTGATGGAGCAGAAAAAGTAAGCAGACATTTTGCATATTATTTAAATAATTTAAATTAGGAGAGGAATAATATGAAAGATATATAATAAAAATTATAGAAGCAATAATAACCTTTATAGCATTACTAATATATGATAATAAATTTTTAAATACTGATGCTTATAGTGTATTAGTAACAATGTTATTTTTTATAATTTTATATATTTATATAAAATATGATATAAAAAACGATAAAAAAATAAATAATTATTCCTTAGTATTAAGTATTATACTAAGTAATATATGTATACAGAAATTACGCAAGTAATAAATTTAAATAATATTATATTAATAATTACAATGCTTATTGGATTAACTATTTTATTTAAATAAATTATTTAAATTCTTATTTGTAAAATGTAATAATATTAAATTTATAGAAAAGAATGAAAAAATAAATTTAAAATTATTTATAGTTTTATTTTCTGTAATATTTATGGGTAATTTACTTTATTAGATTTTATACAGTTATAATGTAACCAGATTCTTATTATGTAATACAATATGCAAATAATTTTATATTAAGTGATTTTCATATTTTTGGACATACATGGTTCTTTGGAGTATTCTTTCACTTAGGAAAATTATTATTTATTAATTTAAACATGGCAGTAGCATTCTCAACAATAATTCAAATGCTTTTAATTAGTTTATTATTTACACTAGTAATAAAATATTTATATGAATTAGGTATTTCTAAAAAAATATGTTACATTATTGCAATAATTTACGGATTTACACCATTATTTGGTTTATGGCTTTCAATCATGGCAGCAACTCCAGTATTTTGTGAGTTAAGATATTTATATGGATTATTTACATATATTCCATTATTAATTATTACTCCAATAATTTTAAAAAGCAAAAAAGATTAATAAAAAAAATCGTTTTCACTAATAAAGAACGATTTTTTTATGTCGAATTATGTCGTACGATTTATGTTGATTTTTTAAAGACTTTATATTTAAATAAAGACTTAAGTGTGAAGGAAGCACCACCAATCTTTTTTTCAGGGGGTTTTACCTTTTTGAAAAGGAGGTGGTTATTGGTATTATGAAATTAAGGACTAAATATATGTTCTCAAAACTAGTAATTTTTATCTTACTATTTGTATTACTACATTTAGATAAAATAAAAAATGCTATCCAATGGCTTATTGAAGTCATAGGATAGTATTCCAACCAAAGGTGGTGTGAAACTCACACTTACCTAATAAAAGTATAACATAAATAAAATAAAATATTCAAGGCTTGAATTAACATAAATTCTATAATACTATTTTAAATAGAAAAGATAGAAAATGCATTAGATGAGATGTTAAATTACAATACAACAAATAGTAATATAAAGACAGTAATAGATAATTGGTATAGTATAAATATGACAAATGTAACAGAATATTTAGAAAATGCAATATATTGTAATAATAGAAATATATCAAATTTAGAAGGTTGGGATCCAAGCGGTGGAAGCATATCAGGTTCAATAAATTATTTACAATTTAATGATTATAATACAAATAATTAAAGATTAACATGCCAAGATAAGGAAGATCAATTTACATTAAAGGTTGATTCACGTGGAACATTAGGTTATGGAAATAATGCTTTAGATTATCCAGTAGGGTTATTAACTAAAAAAGAAATAAAATTAGCAAAATCATAAGGATATTTAAAAATTAACAAGTGGATTTGGTTATTATCACCACATTATTTCGTTTGGACTGATGCAATTATACCAGGATTAAATAATGGAATAACAATAGACAATACCGGAAGTACTGAGATGGGAGTTAGACCAGTTATTTCGCTGAAAAAAACAATAAAAATAATTGGAGGAAATGGAGAAATAGAAAATCCCTACACAGTAAGCCTTAATTAAAATATCTTGTCAACGAAGACATTAAAATAGAAAAAGTTCTCCCGAACTAAAAGAAGATTGCTTATAATAATAAAGTGATCTTCTTTATTTAATTGCACCATTCTTAAAATAATTATATAATAATTAAGAACTGGAGGGATTATATGGACTTTTATGGAACAGTAGTCTTAATAGTAGGAGCATCCTCTGGAATTGGAAAAACTCTTGCAACAATACTACATAACTATGGTGCTACTGTAATTGGAACTTACTATCAAAATAAAATAACTGATGTAACATATGAAACTTGCAAATGTAACATCAATAATGAAAATGAAGTAAAAGAATTAATGGAATACATAAAAAATAAACATGAAAAATTAGATTTAGTAGTTAATGCTTCCGCAATAAGTATAGATAAAGACATATATGATATGACAAAAGAAGATTTTATGAAAGTTTTAGAAACAAATTTAGTTGGAACATTTCTAGTATGTAAATATGCAAGTTTAATTATGAATAATGGAGTAATTATTAATATATCTTCCACTGATGCAACTGATACATTTAGTACAATTTCAATGAATTATTCAGCAAGTAAAGCTGGAGTGGAAAATCTAACTAAAAATCTTGCAAATAGATTTCCAAAGCTAAGAATATGTGCAATTGCGCCAAACTGGGTAAATACACAAACTATATTAGATATGGATGAGGAATATTTAAAACAAGAAATGGCTAGAATAGGTCAAAAAAAATTAATAAGAAAAGAAGAAGTTGCTTTAAAAATAATTGAAATGTTTTTAAATAGTGATTATACTTCTGGAGAAATAGTAAGGATGAGTGGAGAAAGTGAATGATTTATTAAAAATATATAATATTGATAAAAATATATATGAACTTGCAAATAAGTGTGAAGAAGAACTAAAAGATGAATTTAAAAGAATAGATGAATTAGAATTTCAAAATAGTTTAAATGTTTTAAGTGCTTTTAAAGAAGAAAATTTAAATGAATCAGATTTTGCTACTACAACTGGATATGGTTATGGTGATATTGGTAGAGATAAAATAGAAAGAATATTTGCAAAAGTTTTAAAAGGGGAAGATTCATTAGTAAGGAGTCAAATAATATCTGGTACTCATGCACTTACTATAACTCTTTTTGGATTACTTAGACCAGGTGACATTATGCTTAGTATATCTGGTACTCCATATGATACTTTAGAAGAGGTAATTGGTATAAAAGAAAATGAAAATTCATTAAAATCTTTTAATATAAATTATGAAGAAATTGATTTAATAAATGATTCTTTTGATACTGAAAAAATAAAAGAAACTTTAAAAAGAAAAAAAATAAAACTAATAGAGATTCAAAGAAGTAAAGGTTATAGTAAAAGAAAAAGTATTAATATAGAAAAGATAAAAGAAGTTATTAAATCTATTAGAGAAGTTGATAAAGAAGTTATAATAATGATAGATAATTGCTATTGTGAATTTGTAGAAAGTATAACTCCACTAGAAGTAGGTGCTGATATAATGGTAGGATCCCTTATAAAAAATTTAGGTGGTGGTATTGCTACAAATGGAGGTTATGTAGCAGGTAAGAAAAATTTAATAGATAAAGTTGCTCAAAGATTAAATCCTCCAGGAGAAGGAAAAGAAGTTGGCCCTTCAATGGGAGCAAATAGAGAAATACTACTTGGATTATATAGTGCTCCTAAAGTAGTAGCAAGTAGCTTAAAAGTAAGTGCTCTAGCAAGTTGCATGTTAGAAAAATTACATTACAAAGTTGAACCGAAGTACAATGAACATAAAGTAGATATAGTATTAAGTATAAAGTTTGGTAATGAAAAAGATTTAATAAGTTATTGTGAAGGAATACAACTAAGTTCTGCAATAGATTCAAATTCACTTCCTATTCCAACAAGTATGCCAGGTTATAACGATAAAATTATCATGGCATCAGGCTCTTTTACTCAAGGTTCTTCAATAGAAATATCTTGTGATGGACCTCTTAGAAAACCATACATAGCATATATGCAAGGAAGTTTAAGTTATGCATATGGTAAAATTGCTGTTCTATCTGCTATAAGTAGAGTTGTAAATAATAAGTAAAATTTATTTACAACTTTTTTTTGAATTGCTATACTTAAGATGGTGATAATATGAGATGTGTAGGAACAGTAGTAAGAGGAATTAGAACTCCGATAATTAAAGAAAATGATGATTTAGCAAACATAGTAGTAGATTCTTTAATTAAGGCTAGTAAAAATGAAGGCTTTTCATTTAAAGATAAAAGCATAGTAGCAATCACAGAAGCAGTAGTAGGTATAAGTGAAGGTAATTATGTTACCGTAAATGACATAAAAGAAGATATTGAAAGAAAATTTGAAGTAAAAGAAATCGGATTAGTTTATCCAATATTAAGTAGAAATAGATTTTCTCTTATATTAAAAGGGATAGCAAGAGCAATGGATAAAATAACTATTTTACTTAGTTTTCCTAGTGATGAAGTTGGTAATGGTATATTAGATGAAAGTTTACTTGAAAAATATGGATATAATGTAACTAATATAATTACAGATAGTGAATATGAAAAATTATTTTCTTCTTATGTTCATCCATTTACTGGTATAAACATGGTTAAATATTATAAAGAATTAATTGAAAAAGAAAATTGCAAAGTAGAATTTGTATTTTCAAATAATCCTAAAGACATTTTAAAATATGAAAAAAATATATTAACTTGTGATATTCACTCAAGATATAAAACAAAGAAGATATTAGAAACAAATGGAGCAAATAAAATTTATGGATTATATGAGATCATGTCTAGCGCTATAAATAATAGTGGATGTAATCCTACATATGGACTTTTAGGATCTAATAAATCAACTGAAGAAAGATTAAAATTATTTCCTAAAACAGGGGAAGAATTAGTTTTAAAAATACAAAAAATATTAAAAGAAAAAACTGGAAAAGATATTGAAGTAATGATTTACGGAGATGGAGCATTTAAAGATCCTGTTGGAAAGATATGGGAACTAGCAGATCCAGTAGTATCTCCAGCTTACACAAAAGGACTTGTTGGAACACCAAATGAAATAAAATTAAAATACATTTCAGACAATGAATTTGCAAATTTAAAAGGAGAAGAATTAAAAAAAGCAGTTAAAGAAGAAATAAAAAATAAAAATGAAGATTTAAAAGGAAGTTTAAAATCTTTAGGAACAACACCAAGAAGATATACAGATTTACTTGGGTCACTTTGTGATTTAACTAGTGGTTCAGGAGATAAAGGTACACCAGTTATTTATATTGAAGGATATTTTGATAATTATAGTGATGAATAAGCCATAAATACTTGTTTTAAAATGCTTTTTGTGTTATATTATTAATGAACACGAGAGTGTTTTTTTAATACAAGAAAATATTTAGGAGGTTATTTTTATGGCAAAAGAATTAAAAAAGAAAGAAAAAAGTAAAAAAGTAAAAAAAGAAAAATTTAGTGTTGGTTTAAAAAAAGAAATGAAAATGGTTAAATGGCCATCATTTAAAGAACTAGTTAAATATACTATTGCAACTATAATATTCTGTATTATTTTTGTAGCATTTTTTGAATTATTAAGTATATTAATGGCTTATGTAAAGGGGATGTTTAATTAATGGAAAAATTATGGTATGTAGTTAATACTTATTCAGGACATGAAAGTAAAGTAAAAGAAAAATTAGAAGCAAAAATTGAATCAATGGGAATGCAAGATTACATATTTAGAATTGTTATTCCTGAAACCACTGAAGTAGAAGTAAAAGATGGTGTAAAAAAAGAAAAAACTAAAAAAATGTTTCCAGGATATATATTAGTAGAAATGATTATGTCTGACGAAGCATGGTATATCGTAAGAAATACTCCTGGAGTTACAGGATTTATCGGATCAAGTGGTAAAGGTGCTAAACCAACTCCATTATTGCCTCAAGAAATAGACAGAATTTTAGTAAATATGGGAATGAGTCGTGTAAATGTAGAAGACGACTTAAAAGTTGGAGATGAAGTAAGCATTGTTGATGGACCATTCAAAGGCATGATTGGTAAAGTTGATAACATTGATAAAGAAAATAATCGTTTAAATATTTTAATAGATCTATTTGGACAAGAAACATCAGTTGATGTTGAATTATTCCAAGTAAACAAAATTCAAAAATAATAAAAAAGTTTTGTATCAAATAAATACAAAATTTTTTTATTATTTTAGTAATTAAATTTATATAATATAAAAGAAGGATGATTTAATGAATAATAAATATACAATGTTTAAAGAATTAGATAGTAATGAAATTATTAGCTTTTTTACAAAAAAGCCATTTGATTTTAATGCATTAACAAATACAGCTGAAAATATTTTTAATAATTATAAAATAATTGAAAGCGATTTTAATTACAAGTTTAAAAAAATTATCAAACCATCTCAAACTCATAGTTCTAATATTTCTATAGTTGATGAAAATAATATAAATGATAATTTTGAAAATACTGATGGGTTAATAACAAATATTAAAGGAGTAGCATTAGTTACTAGTTTAGCAGATTGCCAAGGAATAATCTTATATGACAAAAATAAAAAAGTTATTGGTAATATACACTCAGGATGGAGAGGTACACTAAATAAAATAGTTGTAAAGGCAGTAAATATTTTAATTAACAAGTATAATTGTAATGTAAATGATATAGAAGCATATATTTATCCATGTATTCAAAAATGCTGTTTTGAAGTAGATGAAGATGTAAAAGAAAAGTTTGTAAATAATTTTGATGATATTAAAGAATGTATTAAAATAAAAAAACAAAATAATAACAATCAAAAGTACTATATTGATACAGTATTAATAAATAAAAAAGAATTATTAAAATTAGGAATAAATAAAAATAATATTCATACTTCAAATGAGTGTACAAAATGTAATAATAATATTTACCACTCATATAGAAAAGAAAAAGAAAATAGTGGACGAAATATAGCATTTGTCGCTATGAAATAAAAAAAATTTTGTATCAAGAAAATACAAAATTTTTTAATTATATTTAAGTAACTTCTTTTCTAAAACTATAATAATTTTATATAGTAAGTAAGAAATAATAATTAGAATAAAAATTCCAGTCATAACTAAATCTAAATTAAATACTTGTTTACCATAAACAATTAAATAACCAATTCCTTGTTTACTAACCAAAAATTCTCCCATTATTACACCAATTAATGTTAAAGATATATTTAACTTAAAACTAGTAATAATTGTTTCATAACTTTGTGGAATTACAAGCTTTGTTAAAATTTGCAATTTATTTGCTCCCATAGATTTTAATAACTTAATTTTATATTCATCAGTTGAAATAAAACCATTATAAATAGTTATAATACTAACAATTAAATTAATTAAAAGTGCCATAATTATTATACTTTTGCCATTTGCACCACTTATTATAATTATAAGTGGCCCTAAAGCAACTTTAGGTAGTGAATTAAGCATTGTTAAAAAGGGATCAACAATTTTAGCAACAAATTTAAATTGATATAATAAAAGAGCAACAACAAAACCAATAATAATTCCTAAAAGAAATGCAACTATAACTTCTATTAAAGTTGTATAAATATGAATAAATAAATTGTTTTCATTTATAAGAATAATAATCGTTTTAATTATTCTACTTGGACTAGAATAGATAAAACCACTTATTATGTCTTTATTAACAAGTAATTCCCAAATAGATAAAAATATCACTATAATAGAAATCTGAATTAATAAGATTTTAATATTATTAATCTTTAATTTTTTAATATATTTCTTTTGATCATTACTCATAATTATCTAAATCTTTCCAAATTATATCAAAATATTTATTAAAATTCTTATCTTTTCTTCTTTCATAAATTGAACTATTATTTTCAATTTCTATTTGGATTATTCTTTTAATTATAGAAGGTCTTTTTGAAAGAACAATAACTCTATCAGAAAAGCTAATTGCTTCTTCAATATTATGAGTAACTAGTATAACAGTTTTATTTTCCTTTTTACATATTTTATAAACATCATCACTTATTTTTAATCTAGATTGCTGATCTAATGCACTAAATGGTTCATCTAAGAGTAATAAGTCTGGATTTAAAGCAAGTGTCCTAATTAAAGCAACTCTTTGAATAGAGTGAAGACATTTTTTGTTAATTTCCTTTATTTATAAGGGGTTGTTTGATACCTGATTCAAGCATCTTTTTTAACCTAAAGGATATATATTTTATTAAAGTTTAACTT
>OLHG01000474.1_pt1 | contig 28386 bp, 28 predicted proteins | sample 1605971 | NCBI WGS metagenome assembly OLHG01 (sample SAMN03283289) | human gut metagenome | biome: human-associated habitat; material: feces | host: Homo sapiens | place: Peru | collected 2012 | reverse complement strand
GCAAGGAGTTATTAAGAGAGGGGTGTTTTTCTTCCCAAATAAGATCCTGATTCAGCAGAACTCTATAAGAAAACTGAGAAACGGGCTTAATAAAAAGCAACGTCCGGAAAGAGTTGTTGTTTCACTGACATCTTTCCCTCCAAGGTTCAAGAATCTCCATTGGTGTCTTAAAAGTCTTTTGCTTCAAACATATAAACCGGATAGAATTGTTGTTTATCTTGGAAGCGATACATCAAGAGATATGATGACGCCACAAATGCTTGAGCTGGAACGATATGGGATAGAGTATAAGTTTGATGCGAAGAAGAATTTGAAACCGCACAAGAAATATTTCTATTCGATGCAAGAAGAAAAAACGGCAATCATAATTACAGTTGATGATGACTCTGTTTATCCTTGTAACACGATAAAATCATTGATGAAAATTCATAGAAAATATCCTGATTCAATTTGTGCAAGAAGAGTGCACCAGATTGTGCGTAAAAAGGATGGATCATTTGCGCCTTATCAGGAATGGAAGCAAGAATGCAGAACAATGAAAGAACCAAGTCGGGATTTAATTGCCGTAGGCGTTGGTGGGGTTCTGTATCCAGAAGGCTGTCTAAGCGATGAGGCGTTTGACGATAAAAAGTTTATGGAATTATGTCCGGGAACCGATGATATCTGGCTGAAATTTATGGAGATGCAGCAAAATCGTTCAGTCGTGTGGGTACCATGTTTCTTTGCTCAGCCTCCTACGCTAGAAGGAATTGCAAGCTTAAATGATGGCAATGTTACTGAGGGAAAAAACGATATTAGCATCAATAATATGGTGAAAATGTACGGAGCTTGGAAGAAAAGCGAGGATGATTGATTCATGAAAGTAGGAATAATCACTTTCCAGATGGCATGGAATTGTGGAGCTGTGTTACAGTGTGCTGCACTTAAAAAAAAGTTAGAGACCATGGGGCACGATGTTGTAGTAATAAATTATCAGCCTAGCTATAAAGATTATAAATATTGTAAATATCAAAATCCTATTACGATTGCTATCAAAACGTGGAATATTAGCAAACTGAGTTCTAGAAAAAGATTGACCAAATCAATCAAGGCAGCCGGACGAGCTGTTTTAAATTGGAATCCAAAGAGTGGAAGACAAAAGCAACGCCGTGATTTTGATGTGTTTTGCAAAAATTATCTGAACTTGACGCAAAAGTACACATCGATAAAGGAATTAAGAGAGAATCCCCCTGAATGTGATATCTATATATCAGGAAGTGATCAGTTATGGAACCCGCATTTGACAAATGAAAAGTTAGACCCGGCATACTTCCTTGATTTTGGAAAAGATACTGTGGTCCGTGCGACGTATGCAATTAGTGCATGTGAATTGGATATACCGAGTAATAAAAATGCCATTTTAAGATGGGCGACACATTTGGATAAAATTTCGCTGAGAGAAGAAGAAAAGCGAGACGAGATTCATGAGCTGCTTCAGAGAGAAGTAAATGTGACAATTGATCCAACGCTATTATTACAAGCAGAGGACTATTCTGATTTTGAACAGAAAGAAAACTTACGATCTTCGCCGTACATTTTGGTATATGCTCTTGATAATAGCGGGACAAATGATGTGCTTTTCAATTCGGTCAAAATACTTTCAGATGAGAAAAAAATACCAGTATATGTTATTTCTGGACCACATAGTTGGCCGAGTTCGGTAGAACTATATAGACCTGTTGATGGGATATCTCCATCAGAGTTCTTAAGGTACATTAAAGATGCTGATGTTGTAGTAACAAATTCTTTTCATGCGACAACGTTTTCCATTATTTATCATAAAGAATTCTATACAATCGGAACACCTGGGAGAAGTTCACGTGTTGTAGAATTATTGGAAAAAATGGGATTGAGCGATAGATTGCTTTTTATGGATAAAACCGGAAAGATTCATATTGAAAACAAGAACGTAGATTATAATTATGTCTCGGAGAGGATTGCGGAGCAACAAAGACAATCGTTGCAGTATCTAGAAAGTGTGTTGCAGCAAGGGGAGAAACGGAGAAGATGAGACATCAAGTAGCAATAAAAAAAAGAAGATTAGATAATATATTGGCAATGGCTATAGTGGTGTATTTCTTTTTTTATGAGATGTTTCAGGCGTGCATCAGTTATAGCTTCGCAAACATCCTCTGTGGTGTGCACATATTTCTGGCTGGTATTGTTGTAATAACCCATATAAGAAAAAAAACGGCATTTGGTATTTACTGGTTGTGGGGAATCGTGTTATGCATTACGCTCTTCAATAATAGAGTGCTAGCAAATCGTCTGTATTTGATATCGTTTTTTAATTACTTTTCAGCAATGGTTGTGGCATTCTCGCTTGCAAAATCAGCTGGAACGAACTGGATTGATGATTATAGCAAAGTAACAAGGATTTGCGGATGGGTTTATATCATTGCCACACTGATTTTTTTTGTGTTACCCGGTGTTGGTGAATTTCAGAAGAGTATATGGTGGGGAATCTATCCAAATGGAACAGAGAATGGAAAATATGCATACAGGGCCGGTTTGGCATCGAGTTACTCGGCAAATGGCATCTATGTTTCAATTGCTCTGTTGAGTATTGCTGCACCAGTTATTTCTCATTTTGGAACAAAACATCGCATACAAAAAAAAGAGTATATTTGGGTGCTTCTGGGTGCGGCGGCTCTCCTATTGACAGCAAAGAGAGCGCATCTACTTTTTACAATGTCAGCACTCATCATTTCCTATTTTGCTCTCTCGGAGGGAAAGGTTGAAAATAAATTTGTAAGATTTATTGCTATTGGGATAGTGTTGATAACAACATTTGTTATCGCATGTTACTTTGTTCCGGCACTTTCAAATACGATTCTTCGATTTACTGATAATGGAGGAGATATTAGTACAGGACGTTTCCTGTTTTGGGAATATGCCTATAAAAAATTTTTGCAGCATCCATGGCTTGGAATAGGATGGTTCGGCTTTCGATTTGAACCAATTGATATTAAATACACGGCAGGTTATTATGATGCCCACTGCATATATATCCAACTTCTGTGCGAAACAGGAATTATAGGTTTTTCTGTTGTTGTATTTGCAATGATTTCCACATGGATTGATTGTGTAAAGCTGTGCAAGCAATATCGTAGAGAGCTTAGCGATAAATGGCATAGCGCATTAGTGGCTTCTGCATCGATTCAGATTTTTATGATAATATATGGAAGCACAGGTAATGTTCTCTATGATAGATGTTTTATCATTTATATGATGAGCTTGGCTGTTCAGTGGACAATAAAATATTCGTTACAAAGAGGAATGACAATACGAGGAACTATGAATGAGCGAGCATAAAAATTCGAATAGAGAACAGGCGTTGTTGAAAAATACTTTAATTCTTTCATTGGGAACGTTTGTCCCGAAAGCGGTATCTTTTGTTACGTTACCAATACTTACTGCTTCGTTATCAAAAGAAGAATATGGAACATACGATCTAATACTAGTTTTGGTTTCACTTATTCTCCCGGCAGCAACACTGCAAATCCAAACTGCTGCATTTAGGTTCTTAATAAAATACCGCAATTGTAGGGAAAAACAGGAAGCTATCATAACAAATATATTTGTTTTTTCATCTGTGGTTTCTGTAGTTGCTCTGATTGTGATGTTTTTTTTCCTCGGAGATTTACACTTTGATACACGAGTAATCATATTGTTGTATTTCTTGTCGGATATTTTTAATAATACATGCCTTCAGGTTGTAAGAGGATTGGGAGAGAATTTTTCATATGCAATAGGAGCAATTGTTGGATCTGTTGGAAAGATTGTATTGACTGTTGTTGGTGTGCTTTGGTTTCAGGGGGGATTGAAGGCCGCAATATTGGCACTAATTGTTGCAACTTCATTTTCCGCACTGTATATAGTTGCCAAATCAAGATTGTATAGTATGGTGCACATTCAGTATGTGTCCAAAAAACAGCTCAATGAACTAATAGGTTACTCATGGCCAATGGTTCCAAACTCTATGTCTATGTGGGTAATGAATCTATCTGACAGGCTGGTTATAACAAGTGTTCTAGGATTAGAAGCCAATGCAATTTATGCTGTAGCGAACAAAATACCATCGATATTGTCTTTTGCACAGAGCACATTTACCATGGCATGGCAAGAGAACGCCGCTTTGTCATCGGAAGATAAAGACGCATCGATATATTATTCGAAAATGTTTCGCGTTTTATTTGATATGATGGCAGGATTCTTAGCGCTTTTGATTGCAATGAATCCTATATTGTTTAGAATACTTGTTCGTGGAGAATATAGTCAGGCTTACTTTCAAAGCACAATACTCTTTTTGGGTATGTTTTTCAGCAGTATATCTGCATATTTAGGTGGTATTTATGTGGCCTATATGAAAACAAAAAGTGTTGGAATGACAACAATGGCAGCTGCTATAATAAACTTGTTGATGGACATTTTACTCGTTTCCAAGATTGGAATTACTGCGGGATCTATATCAACAACCGTGAGTTATTTGTTTTTGGTTGTTTTTAGAATGATTGATGTGAGAAAACTAGTTGCAATTAAATATGATATTAAAAGAATAATCAGATTGTTAATTGTTTTGCTTTTGATGTGTTTAATTTCGTCTAGGGCAACCAAGTTATGCGATATAGTCAATGTTTTCATTGGATTTGCGTTGTTTTGGATGCTAAATAAGGAGTTCATTTATATTCTTGCAAAGAAATTGAGGAAAAGTGTTTGCAGGAATAGTAAAACACAATAACGGCTTGGATATAGTCGGAAAAATGCATATAAAATAAAGAAAGTGCTTGACAAATCTATGATAGAAGGTAACCATTTTGAGAGCAGAGCAGAGCAGAGCAGAGCAGAGCAGAGCAGAGCAGAGCAGAGCAGAGCAGAATAACTCTGCCCTTTTTTCCATGCGCTTAATACAGGATAGATATGCCGTTTTATGCCCGGTTGGGGTGTAGAGCGGCATTTTTGTATATAAAAACCGAAAGGTGGTGGACTTATGGCGGCAGATTTACAAGAACAGGCCGTACAAGTTGAATGGAAAGCGGCAAAAATCACCGCAGCAGCACTTAAAGGGCTGATTGAACAGATCCTTGCTAACCGGGAAAAAATCACCCATGGGGAGCAGAGCCTAAAAAAGCTCAATCTGCAAGGTAAAAAGCTGGAAAGCATAGAACTCACCGGAGAAGATATGCAAGCCTTTAAGCGAGAGCTTAACAAGTACGCCGTGGATTTTTCAATAAAAAAAGACACGGAAACACAAAACTACACCGTTTTCTTCAAAGGGCAAGATGTGGATCGTGTTTATAAAGGCTTGCAGAAATGCGTTGAGAACTTCCAAAAGGGAAGCAAGAAGCCTATCAAGGAAGTTATGAAAGAAGCCGAGGAAAAGGCGGCACAGCGAAACGCAGAAAGAACGCCCCCGGAACATGAGCATAGTGCAGACAGGGGGAAAGAAGCCCGATGAAAAAAGATATTAAGCCTTTCCTTTTCTTTTCAATCATTGCTTCATTATTGGTTGGACATCTCGCAAACCGAACAGCCCTTATCTTTGAGGGGCTAACCGGAAACCTTGTAGAAAACATCAACGCAGCCATAGACGCAATAATTCCAGCCTTGCAAAACAACCCCTTTATGATAGGAACTTCAAAAACGGCCTTGATTTCCGGTGCGATCGGCGCAGCCTGTGTTTGGCTAATCTTTTTATACAATGTGTTTGGCGCAAAGAACTTTATGCGCGGATCAGAACACGGCTCCGCACGATGGGGGACAGCAAAAGATATAAAACCTCTTACCGATCGCGAACCGGACATGAATATTCCTCTTTCGGCCACAGAGCAAATAAGCGTCCGAAAAGTAAAAGACTTTGAAGCCGACCGCAACAAAAACATTGTGGTAGTTGGCGGCTCCGGTTCCGGCAAGACATATTCAGAAATTAAGCCGTCCCTTATGCAGCTTCACAGCAGCTATGTAATCACCGATCCAAAAGGAACCATTCTCCCGGAAACTGGGTATTTGTTTACAAACAACGGATATACCGTCCGCTCCTTTAACACCATAGATTTTTCAAAATCGCTCCATTATAACCCGCTGGCGTATATCCACAAGGAAAAGGACATTCTGAAAGTCGTAACGGTTCTTATGGAGAATACCAACGGAGAGGGAACCGGTTCCGGTGAAAAGTTTTGGAAAGACTGCGAAAAGCTGCTATACACGGCACTTATCGCTTACCTTTGGTATGAAGCCCCACCGGAAGATCAAAACATTCCCATGATGATTGAAATGCTGGATATGTGCAAAGTAAAAGAGGACGACGAAGATTACCAAAGCCCGATCGACATTATGTTTGAAGATTTGGAAAAGGAAAAGCCAAATTGCCTTGCGGTGAAGCAGTACAAAAAGTTCAAACAGGCGGCGGGGAAAACGCTTAAAAGTATTTTGATTTCCTGTGCTGCCCGGTTGGCTCCGTTTGATATTGACGAGCTGCGGGAAGTTATGCTGTACGATGAATTGCAGCTTGACGAACTGGGAGATCGAAAAACAGCCTTTTTCGTGATTATGAGCGATACGGATAGTACCTATGCCTTTTTGATCGCTATGATTATGTACCAAATGTTCAATTTGCTTTGCGAAAAAGCAGACAACGAATACGGCGGCAAATTGCCGTTCCATGTTCGGTGTTTGTTTGATGAGTTCGCCAACATAGGAAAGGTTCCGGATTTCCACCGGTTGATCTCTACGATCCGAAGCCGAAACATAAGCTGCATGATAATTTTGCAGAGCTTGACGCAAATTTCGTCCATTTATAAGGACGATAGCGAAACAATCATAGATTGCTGCGACACCTTTGTTTTCTTGGGCGGGAAGTCCACAAAGACAACAAAGCAAATCTCTGAAATGATCGGTAAAACTACGATTGATACTCAAAATGTCAATGAAAGTCGTGGGCAAACCGGCAGTTACAGTCTTAACAACAGCATACTTGGGCGGGATCTGATTGACGCTGCCGAAATTGGCCGATTGAAAAGAACACAATGCCTTGTCCTGATAACCGGATTACCCCCGTTTAAGTCGCTTAAATACCCAACAGCAAAGCATAAGCGATATAAGCAGATCAATGACGGCGGCGCGCCAATATTTGATATTCGGAAAGCGCAGGCTGCTGTTGATGAACACTTCTTGGACAATGTAAAGGAAGTTCAAGTAGTCACCCTATCGGAGTTGAACGCACTCGTATAAAAGCGTCTTTATCTTATAACACACAAAAAGAAAGCAGAGGTAAAAATTATGGATTTGCTCAATCAGGTACTTACTCTTGTTACAAAGTTTGCAATTATCGGCGGCGGTCTGTGGCTGGTGTGGGGCGTTGTCGTTCTCGCTGGCGGCTTGAAAGATAAGAATGGACCGGCACTTCAATCGGGCATTTGGCAGATTGTTGGCGGGGGTTTGATTATCGCCGCAGCCGCCTTGTTCAGTTCGGTTGTGTCGTGATCTTGCTGCAAAGCCGCAGCAAATAGCCTTGCATTAGGGCGGCTGCACATAACAGCAGCCGCCCTTATTTTTTATAAAAAAGAAAGGAGCGTGTAACCTTGTTCAAAGACCTTTTGATAAAGTGGGTAACGGATTTGATTGATAAGTTTGCCGCAGTAGGGCAAAACAGCTATTTATCAATCGGTCTTTCTGCCTTTAATAACACCCTTTATGGGTGGGTTCATACCATTATGACAAGCGTTGTCATGCCGATTGCCTATGTGATTTTAGCTCTGTTTTTCGTGCTGGAACTTTACAAGGCAAGTATCAAAGTTGATGGAGCTGGCGGCGGTTCTTCCTTTGGAGCTGAAATTGTGTTTCGTGTAATGTTCAAAATGGTGCTTTGTAAAGTGGCCGTAGACAGTTCTTTGCTTTTCATGCAAGCCATTTATAGCGTAGCACAAGCAGTTGTTACCGGCATTGCCGGTGTCGTTGCTAACGGCTCGGTTTCCGGGGCGGTTGATCTTGCAGCTATGACCGCACAAATCAACGCTATGAGTTTGGGAGATCAAATAGGTATGCTCTTGGAACTTGTCATAGTTAAGTTTGGCGTTTGGGTACTGCTGGGCTTGGTTCAGATCATTTGCATAGCCCGCTTTATTGAGATTTATGTTTATATTGCAATTTCACCTATCCCAATAGCTACTTTCCCCTCGGATGATCTTAATCAGATTGCAAAAGGCTTTTTGAAAAGTTTTGCTGCGGTTTGCTTGCAAGGAGCCTTTATTTACTTAATCCTATCGTTCTTCCCAATTTTGGTAAGCTCCAATATCCTTGGTGATACAAGCGCATGGGGATTATTGTTGTATTCTCTGATCCTGGCACTTGGTGTGTTCAGTTCCAGCCGCTGGGCAAAGAGTGTATGTAACGCTATGTAAGAAAAGAAAGGAGCAAAAACACATGGCAATAAGTGTTCCAATTCCAAAAGAAATAACTGAATATGAAGAAAAAATCATGTTCGGTTTATCACTCCGAAAATTAGTATGCTTTTCGTCTGCCGTTGTATTAGGCGTAGGTACTTATTTTCTTTGCACAAAGGTACTTGGTTTAACAATGGATACGGCAAGCTACATCATAATAGCTGAAGCTCTGCCTCTTATGGCCCTTGGGTTCATCAAGAAAGACGGCATGACATTTGAAAAATATGCAGCGTTGCTGATCCGGCACAAAACCGGCATGAACAAGCTATCTTATGAAAACGAACTCGTTATTGACGCGCTGCCTGATCTGGCAGACGAAACCGCAGAAAGGAAATCAAAATATGCTTGGATTTTTGAAAAAGAAACCGGCAGTGCCGGGACAGGGAAGCAGCTCACCCGAAAAGAGCGAAAAGAAGCCCGGCAAATTAGAGAAGCCGTTGTCTTTGCGGTCACAGAAAAAGGCCGCAAGAGAAAGCGCAAGGAAGCACTCCGCGAGATTAAAGCAGCTCGACAAGAATACCGAACAATTAAACGCAGAGCGGAAAAAGCAGCTAAAGAAAGCCGCCGCGCCGAAAAACACCGTCCAGCAGATAAAGTATGATCTGATGTTTGAGGACGGTATTTGCCAAATTGAGCATGGCCTTTATAGCCGTTCTTTCAAGTTTTCTGATATTAACTATCAGACTGCCCGGCGTGATGAACAAGTTGACCTTTTCACCCGGTACTGCGAAGCCCTGAATTATTGCGATCCTACCATACACTTGCAAATCAATATTGTAAATCGGCGTATTGACAAGGAAGCCTTTAAGGAAACCATGTTTATGCCAATGATTGACGGACAAGCGAAACTCAATCACTACCGCAAGGAAATGAACGGTATGCTTGCTGCAAAAGCCCTTGAGGGGCAGAACAGCATTTTAAGAGAAAAGTATATTACTTTCTCAACTGCTGCCACTTCCTATGAAACAGCCATTCCTGCGCTGGCACGGCTGGAAACTGACCTTATGGGGCATTATAAGGCTCTTGGGTGCGAAGTGGCAGCCATGAGTGGCATTGACCGCTTGCAGCAGCTCCACGAGATCTTCCGTCCGGGGGAGAGGTTTACTTTTGCATACGATCAGCTTTTGGAAAGCAGCCTTACTACAAAAGCCTGTATTGCGCCGGATAGCTTTGATTTCACCGATAAAGATATGTTTTCCTTTGGTTCTCACACCGGCGAACACTATGGGCAGGTGCTATTTCTGCGCGATCTTCCGGCAGAGCTTTCAGACAAGATTATTTCTGAATTGTCTGATCTCCCCATTGATATGAATATCACGCTGCACATTACCAATGTGGAACAGGGAAAGGCTCTTGAACTTGTGCGCCGACAGATTGCTTTTATGGAAATGGAAGCTACCGGCAAACAGGATCAGGCCGTGCAAAAAGGACGTAATGCCGATATTGCTATTCCTATGGAAACTCGCCGGAGCTACGACGAAGCAACAAAGCTCCTTGATCTGCTGGAAAACAAAAATCAGCGTATGTTTAAGGTTACTTTGCTGGTTTACACCTTTGCTGACGATATAGACACCTTGCAGGATAACGCTTTTCAGATTATGGCAACTGCCCGAAAAAACAATGTCAAAATTGATCGGCTTGCTCTCCGGCAGCGCGAGGGAATTATGAGCGTTGCTCCGATCGGGAAAAATCTTGTGAATGTGTCCCGCACATTGACAACCGCTTCCACGGCAATCTTTGTTCCTTTCACCACTATGGAACTTTACCAAAAAGGAGGTATGTACTACGGTCTTAATGCACTTTCAAGAAACCTTATCTTCTTCAATCGTTACAGCTTAAAGGCTCCAAACGGTGTTATTCTCGGCACTCCCGGTTCCGGAAAGAGTTTTGCAGCAAAGCGCGAAATGATAAATGTTTTGCTGAATGATCCAAATGCAGAGGTGCTAATTATTGATCCGGAGCGAGAATATACCCCGCTGGCACAGGGCTTTGACGGAGAAATTGTGCATATCTCCGCTGGCTCCAAAAACTACATAAATCCGATGGATTGTAGCATGGACTATGCAGATGATGAAGAACCGTTGCAGCTCAAAGCAGAGTTTATTTTGACAATCTGTGAACTGCTGGTAGGCGGCAAACAGGGATTGACCGGGGGGCAGCGTTCCATTGTGAGCCGTGCCTGTAAAATCTGCTACGCGCCCTATTTTGCCAATCCCCAAAAGAACCCGGTTCCCACGCTGCGCGATTTTTATGAGGTTATCCTGGCACAGCCGGAGCCGGAAGCAAAAGGGCTGGCTCTTGATCTTGAACTTTACATTGATGGTACGCTTTCTGTTTTTGCAAACCGTACCAATGTAGACACACAGAAAAGACTTGTTGTTTTTGATGTGCGCGATCTCGGAAAGCAGCTCCGTACTTTCGGTATGATCGTAGTCCTGGATCAGATTTGGAACCGCATTACTCAAAACCGCGCGATCGGCAAGCGAACATGGATTTATATTGATGAAATCCAACTCCTTTTCAGTAACGAATACAGCGCAAACTATTTCTTTGAACTTTGGAGCCGTAGCCGTAAATGGGGAGCTGTTCCTACCGGAATTACCCAAAATGTAGAAACACTGCTGTTGTCTGATCTTGCCCGGCGTATGCTTTCCAACAGCGATTTTATTATGATGTTAAATCAAGCCACAAGCGACCGCATGGAGCTTGCCGGGCTGCTTAATATCAGCAACAAGCAGCTTTCCTTTGTCACAAGCTCGGAACCCGGACACGGCTTGCTGTTTGCCGGTAAATCCATTGTACCTTTCATTGATCGGTTCCCGACCGATACCGACCTATACCGCATGATGACAACAAAAATTGAGGAAGTCGGGGACATTAAAAAGGACACTTCACAAAAGGAACCCGCAGAGGAAGAAGCCGCTGCGGCTACCGTATAAGTTGCGAGAGGGGGACGGTTTATGAGTGATAAATATGGCAAGTATCTTTCTCCGGAAGATAAAGAAGATACTGTGTTTTCATCAGACAGGAGCCAACTGCACCGTGATACCGTCCGCGACGATCTCGAAACCAGCACCCAGCGTGATGTGATCCGACAGCAAGGCTATCTTGATACCCCGCAGCAGCCGTATTACAGCGCGGGAGCACCGGAGAGCCGCCCCGTCCGGGGCAGCTCTCCACAAAGCCCGGTATATCATCAAGACACAGGAAGCGTAGAGCCGCAGCACCGCGGCGTCTATACCTCTTATCATAGACAAGAGGAAAGCCGCCGCCATGAAGAAACGCTTGATACAGTCCGGTTTGATGGTGACATTGACCTTGATAAAGAGAAAAAAAGGGATCAACTCGGCTTTCGAGATTACCATTACGGAACAGGAGCAGAAAAGGCAGCTTCCCCGGCTCCGGGTGCTTCATCAGCACCAATGCACAGCACAGCGGAACGGTTCAGCCATATAAACGATGTAGAGCAACCGCAAAAAGAAGCGAGGTATGGATCAGTTGAGAAAGAGCCGGGAGAAGCCCGCGTTTTTGGTGGGGCTGCCGGAGCCGCTGCTATTGCCGGCTCAGCGGGTGTATTTAAGACTGACGATAGAGGGGCTTTCGCAAGCTCTGTAAGCGGATCAGTAGCCGACAGCATAAAGAGCGGATTAAAAGCGTCCGAAGCCGCCGCCTTTGCGGATAAAACATGGGGAGCACCGGAACCGGGAGAGAAAAAAGGCATCTTAAAAACGGCTGCTGGCATTATTGGCAGAGAAGTTGAAGCCGCCGTAGGACAAGGCGGCAAAGACGGAGATATTACCGACCGTGCAAAGGGACAAGCCACAAAGTATGGCTATAAAGCCGGGAAATATGCTGTGAAAGGCGGCTTTGCTGCTGGCCGTGGTGCTATTCGGTTTGCAAAGTATGGCCGGAAACTTTCTAATGATGTGGCTGCTGGTGTTTTGACCGGTTCCGCAGCAAAAAAAATACTTACCGACCGTGCAAAACAAAGCCTTACCGGATCGGCTGGCTCCATAGGCAACATTATAAAAACCGGAGCTGTTAAAGCCGTTGAGGATTTCCATGGTTCTGACGATCTCGGTATGCAGGCGATCACAAAGCCAAAAGATTTAATCGTTGGAACAAAACGCACTTTGAAAATGGCACAGGCCACCGGGCGCGGCCTAAAGAGGACAGTAAAAACGGCAAAAAACGCCGCAGCGAAAATAAAGGCCGGGGGTAAAGCGGTATTTGCGGCCGGGAAAAAAGTTTTGGCAAATCCGGTTGTTTTGAAAGCGGCTGGTATTACTGCCGTGGCCGCTGTTGTAGTGGCCGGTATAATTGCGGTGGTTTCCTCTGTTGTTGGTGTGATAACGTCCCTTTCGCTCAAAAGTGAAGATTACGAGGTTTCACAGACTTATCTTTATATTACAGAGCTGGACGCTCGTATGGAAGATGATATTGTCAACGAAGATACCCGGTTCCATATACCGCCAATTGATGAATACCGATATTACATGAACGGCGTGGAGGTATCAAAAGATAGCATTTCGGTTTATACCAACGCCGATCTTATCCTTGCTTATTTGGATAGCCGCTATGAAGATTATGCTTTCAGCGGGGTTATAGCCGGTCTTTTTGGCACTACGGTAAAAGGTGAGCTTGAAACAATCCATGCACAACTTCATCAGGTAGAAAAAATCAGGTGGACGGAAGAAATAGAGCACGAAAGCACCTCAATCGATCCAGTAACCGGCGAAACAACAACGGACACTTGGACGGAATATGTGTATCACATGGATATTTACCTCACAACAAAGACGTGGGAAGATTATTACGAAACAAACAAAGATACTCTGTTGGAGCCGGATCAGCAGCAGCAATATGACGCGCTGCAAGAAGTCGGCGTTTACACATTTAGACAGCAACTTTCAAGCCCCTTTATTGGTGTGGATTGGTCTGTGGGAGTTTCTTCTCGCTGGGGCTGGCGTATACACCCGATAAGCGGGGAACTAAAGCAGCACCTCGGCCTTGATATTGCCATGCCGGGTGGAACGCCAATCAACGCTTGCAATGCCGGAACGATTGTAACCGGCAGCGACGCTTCCGGTTGGGGTAATTATATCAAAGTAGTTGCAGCGGACGGATCTTATACCCTTTACGGCCACATGAGTGGCTTTGCGGTAGCGAATGGGCAGACGGTTAATCCGGGTGATGTGATCGGTTATGTAGGAACCACCGGAGCAAGCACCGGGAACCACCTGCACCTTGAATATCACGATAAAGACAATCGCAATCTTAATCCTCTTATCTTTACAGAGTGCGAAAAACCAACGCCATAAAAGAAAGGAAGTATACCCTATGACAATCTCTGAAAAAATCGGGAAAAAAAAGGCGAAGACAATCTCTGAAAAAATCGAAGAAAAAAAGGCGAAGATCGCCGCAGCACAAGAGCGGATCGGCAAAGAGCAAGACAAAATCAGCAAATATCGCCGTGAGCTTGACACGCTGGAAAGTTTGGAAGTTAAAGCCATGCTGAAAGAAATTGATATGCCGCTGGATCAGGTCAAGGAGCTGCTTAAAAACATGAAATCCACTCCTATGCAAACGCCCGGCAGCGCAAATGAGTGATTGATTTTTAATCAGAAAGGAGCCGTTCATTGATTCTTATTATTGCAGAAAAGCCCTCTGTGGCTGGTGAAATCGCAAAGGTAGTTGGCGCAACAACAAGAGGGAAAGGGTATCTGTCCGGAAATGATTATATTGTATCGTGGTGTGTTGGCCACTTAATTGAGCTGGCCAAACCGAGCGCATACGGTGAGGGCTTGGAAAAGTGGAGTTTGGACACGCTGCCTATCATTCCCGAAAACTACATTACCGAAGTATCAAGTGCTACTGCGGATCAATACGCAGTTCTGAAAGAACTTATGAGCCGCGCCGATGTGTCGGAGCTGGTAGAAGCTACCGATGCCGGGCGAGAGGGTGAATTGATTTTTCGACTGGTGTATAATCAAGCTGGGTGTAAAAAACCATTCAAGCGGTTATGGATCAGCAGCATGGAAGAAAAAAGTATCAAAGAAGGCTTGGCCGGTATGAAGCCCGGTAGCGCATACGATAATCTCTATGAAGCTGCCTTGTGCCGCCAGCGGGCAGATTGGCTTGTCGGGATCAATCTTACCCGGCTCTACTCAAAGATGTATAACAAAACGCTGACTTGTGGCCGTGTGCAGACACCGACAATCAACCTTATTGTGAACCGGCAGCGCAGTATAGAAAACTTTGTCCCGCAAACTTATTTTACGCTCACCGCAAATTGTGGTTCTTTTAAGGCGTATAGCAGAGCTGACGATCAGGCAAAAGCACAGCAGATTGTAGAAAAATGCTCCGGAAAAGAAGCCTATGTATCTAAAGCTGAAAAAGAGGAAAAACGAGAGAAACCCGCTGCTCTATATGATCTGACAACCTTACAGCGGGACGCTAACCGGCTGCTTGGATATTCGGCGCAGCAAACCCTTGATTATCTGCAAAAGCTCTATGATAATAAGCTGGCTACTTATCCTCGAACTGACAGCCGTTATATTACAGCAGATCAGGAGCAATCTACCCGGAGCCTGATTGATACAATCCTTGCCACCGGCATTATCAGTACGGAAGTTGCAAGCAATTATAGTACTAAAAATGTAACTATGGCACAAATCATCAATGATAAAAAAGTAAGCGATCATCATGCCGTATTGCCCACTTCCGGCGTTACGAAAGAAAAACTGGATAACCTGCCGACCGGAGAGAGAAATATTCTGCTTTTGGTGTCCTACCGTCTTTTGTCCGCTGTTTATGCTCCGCACACCTACACCGCTACTAAAGTAGTCTTGGATATTGAGGGCGAACCTTTCACGGCCACCGGCAGAGAAGAAATTGACCTTGGCTTTAAGCAGATTGACGATCAGGTAAAAAAAGCCGTAAAAGCACAGGAAGAAAAAGAGGACGCTCCGGACACTCCGGAAAACGCGGTGCTGCCGCCCATGAGCGATGGAAACACCTTTACCGCGCTCGAAGTGAAAGCAGAACCAAAGAAAACAAAACCGCAGCCGTCCTATACCGAAGATACTTTGCTCAAAGCTATGGAAACTGCCGGGAAAAGCATAGTTGATGAAGAACTGAAAGACGCTATGAAAGATAGCGGGCTTGGAACTCCGGCAACAAGAGCCGGTATCATTGAGAACATTGTTAAAACCGGATATATCGTGAGAAACGGCAAAAAGCTGCTCCCGACTGAAACGGCATATACTTTTATTGATCTTGTCACCGACAAAATCAAGGAGCCGGAGCTAACCGCAGAATGGGAAAAGCAGCTTGCCGCGATCCAGCGAGGGGAAGAAAACCCGGCTGCTTTCATGGAAGAAATCAGCGGTTTTATCCGTTCCTTTGTAATGGACACAAAGGCATTGTATTCGCCGGAGCAAAGCACCGGCGTTTTTCAGAGCGAGAGAGAGAGTATAGGCATTTGCCCAAAATGTGGTAAAAAGGTTCTTGAGTACCAAAAGAGCTTTTCTTGTGAAAGCGGAAAGGGTGGCTGCGGCTTTGTGATTTGGAAAACAACGGCCAGCAAAGCTATTTCAAAGGCACAAGCTATAAAGCTACTGGCAAAGGGGAAAACTGATCTTATCAAGGGATTTACAAGCAAAGCCGGAAAGCCTTTTGACGCAAACCTTGTTCTGAAAGAAGATAAAACTGTGGGATTTGCTTTCCCGCCGAGAAAGTGAGGTAATTTTTAATGAAGCCTATTTCAAAGAAGTTTATTGTTATCGTTGCTCTTGTCGGTGTTCTTGTATTGGCCGCTGCGATCGTGGTCGCTGTACTACATAAGAATAGTAATCCAGCCATAAGCATTGTTGGCACATGGTACAGCGATAAGCCGGATAGCGTCACCTTTGGCAAAGAGGGTAATTACTCTTTTGCAGAGTGGAACGGCGGCAATCCGTGGCTTTCTTTTGCTGGCACATATAGCGTTTCCGGAAACACTGTAACCCTGCAAAGCGCACAGGACGGAACAACCACGCTTACGATCAATCAGGCCCAGGACGGCAGCTATACCTTGACCGGGAAATATACCTATTATCAGACCGAGGAAGCCGCAAAAGCCGCCCTAACCGCAGCGGCAGCTCAGGCCGCAGAAGATGAAGCGAATATCATTCCAAACACGGTTAATAAGCTACTGGGTGAATGGACAAGTCTTGACGGAGCAACTACTTGTACTTTCACAGAAACCGGAATTACCGTCCATACAGCAGCAACAAACGTTTTGCCGGAAGAAACGCTATATCACGAGTACGAGATTATTTCTGATAAACTAATCAAGATCGTCAAGAGCGGAGCCGCAGCGAATTACCCCTATACGCTGACCGAAAGCAGCGATGGCGTTATGACATTCTATTGCACCGGAATTGAATATGCTCCGACTTACACAAAAGGCACTCTTTCTGTGCAAGAACGCGCTGAAAGATATAAAGCTGTTTATGGAATTTATCCATACAATTATAATCAATCTATAAACAACAATACAGACAACACAATCACCGATCGCGTTATAAGTTCTGAAAGAAATCCCGATGTTTCCGAATATGCCAGGGAACTGGACGCTTATGTAAAAGATATGATTGTAGGCACATGGAAAGGAACCTTTGACGAATGGCCGACCGCAGATAGCATTTATTGGAGCTATACCTTTTCCGCAGACGGCACATATTCCTTTACAAACGGCACTACAACCGAAGCCGGAACTTATACTATCACGAGTGATCCGAATAACAATTATTATCACAGCTCCATGCAACTCACCTTTGACGGTGGAGAAAGAACCATGCAATTTTACTTCACTACCACTAATCCGGTAAAAATGATTACTGACGATCAGACTGATCCAACCTATCTTAAAAGTTTGGTCTGAAAACTTGTTTTGTGAAACGTTTTCTGAACTTTATTTTTCAGACATGAAAATAGACCAAATTTGCCCGAAAAAACCGTGCTTTTGTGCATCAAAAATTTTGTCTGATAAACGATCGTTTATCAGACAAGATAATTTATTTGCATTTTGCATTTTTCGTGTTGCCGGGCACTCCCTTTATGGATTATAATTTTCCTTGATAAGTGCGAAAGGGGCTTAAATATATGAGATTTGGGTATGCAAGAGTAAGTACAGAGGATCAGAAAACGGACAGACAGCTTGACGCGCTCCGGGAATATGGCGTAGATGAAATCTTTTCAGAGAAAATATCGGGAACAAAAAGGAGCCGTCCTGAACTTAACCGACTATTAGATAAACTCCGCTCCGGAGATACGCTTGTGGTATATGAATTAAAAAGGCTTGGCCGAAACACAAAGCAGCTTTTGGCATTGGCCGAGGAGTTTCAGGCAAATCAAATTGAGTTTGTAAGCCTAACGGAAAAAATTGATACCACTACGCCGATGGGGCGGTTTGTATTCACTACATGGTGTGCGCTGGCGCAGCTTGACCGAGATATTATATCCGAAAATACAAAATCCGGCCTTGCTGCTGCCAAAGCGCGTGGTCGCGTAGGCGGCAGAAAGCCGCACGACAAAAAACAGGTAGATACTGCTTTGAAAATGTACTTCTCAAACGAGTATTCGATTAAAGAAATTACTGCGGCAACCGGTATTTCTAAACCGAGCCTTTATGAGTATGTACGAAAGGAGAAGCAAGAAAGGGAGCCTAAAAATGCCAAAGAATAATGATAAGCTCAAAGAACTTTTGGAACAGGCAGAACAAGGAACGAAAGCAGTTTTTGAGAGTGAAAATTATCGCAATTACCTTGCCACCATGTCAAAGTTTCATTCATATAGCTTTAGAAACAGCCTATTGATCCTTATGCAAAAGCCGGAAGCAACCCATGTAGCCGGTTATGCTGCGTGGAAGAAAAAGTTTAACCGGCAAGTACAGCGTGGAGAAAGTGGTATTCAAATTGTAGGTTATTCTCCCCGCAAAGTTAATGTGGAACAGGAGAAAAAGGATAGTTCCGGCAACACCATTATCGGAGCAGACGGAAAGCCAGTTATGGAAAAAGTTACCCGGCAAGTACCGTCTTATGTTCCGGTTTCCGTGTTCGATGTAAGCCAAACCGAGGGAGAACCACTCCCGCAGCTCGTCAACGAGCTAAACGGCAGTGTGGAAGCATATCAAGACCTTATGCAAGCAATCCGTGATGTTTCCCCATTCCCGGTATCTTTTGAAGAAATACAGGGTGGCGCAAAAGGCTTTTGCGATCCTGTCACCCAGCGTATTGTAATTCAGCAAGGAATGAGTGAAGCGCAGAGTGTAAAAACGGCCATACACGAAGTTACTCACGCAGATTTACACGCGCCGGAACAAAACCTTATTCTTGCCGATCGGACAGATCGGCGCACAAGAGAAATTGAAGCCGAAAGCACCGCTTTTGTCGTGTGTGAGCATTACGGAATTGATACTTCCGATTATACTTTTCCTTACTTGGCTTCATGGAGCAGTAGTAAAGAGTTGGCCGAGTTGCAAAGCTCTCTTGAAACAATCCAAAAGCAAGCTGGGGATCTGATTGATAAAATCGACACCCGGCTTACAGAGCTTCAAAAGGATAGGGAAAAGGATCTCTTTACGGAGATTACGCCGGATCAGGTAAAAACCCTCGCTTCCTCTTTTGAAAAAGAAGATCGCCCCTTTATCATATACCAGCTTAAAGAAAGCGCAGACAACCGGAATATCCGTTTTGAGGGATTAGATCAGCTCCGGCAAGCAAATATAACTCCTACGCTTCCTATGTATGAAAAAGTTTATACTGGAAAACTACCAGCGGGAAAAAACCTTGATGATTTATTTACAGAGTTCAACATAAATCGCCCGGCTGATTTTACCGGGCATAGCCTTTCTGTTTCTGATATTATCGCAATCAAAGAGGAGTTCGGTATTACCGCCTATTATGTAGATAGTTTTGGCTTTGAAAATCTGCCGGAGTTCGCACAAGACATAGAGGAGCAGCAGCAAGAAGCTGATGTAGCAGGTTTTGAAAAATATCAAGGCATTTCATCAGAGGAAGCCCGCCGCCATGAGGAAATGCTTGATACAGTCCGATTTGACGGTGATATTGACCTTGACCGGGAAAAGACGAGGGAACAGCTCGGCTTTCGAGATCAGAACAAAGAACAGCCAAAGGCGGCACAGGAGCCGCAAAAGAAAATAAGCATGAAAGAACGCATGGCCGCAGCACAAGCCGAAGCTGACCGGCGTAACAGTTCCCACTCTCTCAATCAGCCCCAGCGCGACAAGACAGCAGAAAGGGGGGAATAATCATGTTTACCATTGATGAATTAAGCATTGTCAAAATGTATTGTGGTTTCTCTCAAAACCGCGATAGTGTTATAGCAGCTCTCAATGACAGCTTGCCTTTAATTGAGGATCAAGAAATTAAGAAAACCGTTGAAGCAGCAATCCGGAAAGCCAATGCTATGACACAGGAAGCCTTTGCCGCTCTTGATCTCTCCGACACCTTGAATGTCGTTGCGGAATAAAATACCAAAGTACTAAAAATGCAAAAAAACATCTTGACATAATTTGAGCTTTTGCGTATAATAATAATACCGGGTAGAGATACCCAGCCTGAAAAGTGCCCTGCCGCTTTAAGAGCAGATCATTTATGAAAGGTGCGCCACGGCCTTAACGGTGGCTGTAATGAGCAAAAAGGGGCGGTTTGTACCGTCCCTTTTTCTTATTCAGAAAGGGTATCTATGGAAAAACTTAATTTTTATACTGTGGATTTGGACTATGTGAATTATCTGAAAAAAGTAGAACAGGACAAAAGGGGCTTTAGCCGTGTTCCAAACATGGAATATGGAAATCTCCGAAAGCCAAAATTCCTTTGTGGGATAGTTTTACAAGTCAACAACATTGATTACTATGTGCCGGTTACTTCCTACACCCAACAGAAGCCAGATAATTTTTTAATTAAAGCTGACAATGGGCAAGTGACAAGCTCCCTGCGTTTCAATTATATGTTTCCTATTCCGAAAGAGCTTGTGGCTGAAAGAACCATTGCCGGTGAGCCGGATCGGGCTTACCGGGCATTATTGGCACAGGAATTAAGGTACTGTATCGCAAATCAGGCAACCATTCAGCATTTAGCAGAGCGTACATATAAAAGGGTGCTTCTCGGTAAGGATCAAGGGCTTGTTGCAAATAGCTGCGCTTTCCAGCTCTTAGAGCAAGAATGTAAAACCTATCTTTTAAGCCCGGAAAAGGAAACGGCCAAAGCAGCACCGACCAAAGCAAGCATGAAAGAGCGCATGGCCGCAGCACAAGCCGAAAGTGACCGGCGTAACAGTTCCCACGCTCCCAATCAGCACCACGACAAAAACCACGATCTTGAAAAATAAGTAAAAGCCCACTACCGTAGCCGGTGGTGGGCTTTTTTTACTGCCTATACACCTTACGCGGGCTAAAATAGTCCGGGTAACGCAGCTTTACCGCTTCCACAAAAAATGGCGCATAGGAACAGCAAAAGGTATCTGATACGCTATATAGCTGGCACTCTTTGAAGCTGTACTGGGGATTATCGTCTTTATCATATTCAATGGCCGTTGGGGTGCTGTCTGTAAATAACTGAAAAGCAAGCCTTGTGATCCGCACGCTGCCGCTGGTCTGCCACCCGCTATTTATCACTTCCGGCTTAATTGTCCGCTCCTTTTCATCGTAAAAGCTGCTCCACCGGCTCCGGGTGTCCTCGCTAATTCCTACGGTGTAGATCAGGGCTTTCAAATAGCAATCTGCATTTAACCGCTCACAGGTCTGCTTGAAAAACTCGTAATGCTCCTTGCTGGCAAACATCGGTTCTTGGTTTTCTGTAAATATGCTCATTTTTAGTTCCTCTCTTTCTTTTTGAGAATTAACTTTCAAATTATGTTTCTTGTTCAAAGGGTACTTTGCATTCCCCGCAAATCACATTTACCTCTCTTGAAGCCCGAATAATGCAGCCCCAACCGATCGGCCAGAGCTGCCGGAGCTGCGATCGAGCGCAGCCCTTTGATTGCTTTTTTTAGCAGAGCCGCCCGTCCTTGCGCCTTTGAGGGCTAAACTTGCCGAAAGGCGAGGGGTAAGAAGTGATCTTTGATTGCTTCTTTCCCTTCGCCGCAAGGCGGGTGCAGCCCCCAAAGCACCGGAAGTCAAGGGGACTGTGGAATACCGGAACGCAGCGAGGATATGCCGCAAAAGCTCCTTTACTTCCGGTGAGCCGTCACAAGCTCTTGTAGACCTCGCTGCGGTGTCCAATATTCAAGGCGAGTATAACGAGCCTATCATCTTCTATTTGGCAAATAAGCCGGTAATCCCCTATTCTGTACCGCCATTGCCCGCTGCGGTTTGCTGTAAGCCCTTTTCCGTGTTGCCGGGGATCGGTGCAGCCAATTAGATTTTTCTCAATCCATGCCTTTATCATGCGCTTTGTGTAACTGTCGAGTTTCTTAAACTCTTTGTCAAAGCGTGTGGTGGTTTCGACACTATAATTCATAGACCGCACTCTTTCCAAAGTTCGGCAATAGGTGTACTCTTTTTACCGCCTTTGATATATTCTGAATAGGCTTCATCTGCAAGGGCAATGTCGTATTCATCTTCGATCCGCTCAAACAATGCTCTTTTGAACGCTTCTCCCAAAGAGAGCGAATGGATTTTTGCGTAGCTGTCAGCCAACCGCTTTTCTTCCTCGGAAAGTCTGATTGAAAAAGCCATAATATCAACTCCTTTCTTGTAGTACATTGTACTATATTCTATGCTGCTTGTCAATATTGTTTCCCATGGGCTTGAAAAAATCCTTTTTACAGCTCTTGATTTTCCCGCTCTTTTCGTTTTTCCTGTGGTTCTTTTGGCTGCTGGTAGATCTCTTTTACTATCCGCTGCGCTTGCCGGAGCGCGTCAATTTTTGCAGTGGTTTCTTTGAGAGCCGCCGACAGCTCCGATACCTTGCCATCTTGCTCCTTTACCAAAGTTAAAACTTTTTCCGGATCAACATTTGTATTTACACCCAGCTTTTCAAGCTGTGCCGCTGCATGGTCGAAAGCGGCCAGCTCGCCCTCATGCAGCCTGGCATATTTAGCCTTTCTAAAAGGAAGTTGCTTTTCAAGCTCTTGCTTTATAGGAAGATACTGATTAAATGCAATTAAGTACTTTGCTGCATTTTTATATTGCTGGTTCTTTCCGGAAAGTTCTGTCATTGTTGACCGGACATCCGCCGCCTTTTCAGACAAGCCGTTGATCCTGATTTCAAAATCATTTTCTTGCTGTATGTTCTCCTGTCGGATCGTCATTAAGGCTGCGGCCAGTTCTTTTGTGGCGGCAAGTGTTGTTCTCTGTGCTTCCCACTCCACCTTTTTATCATAAGAGGAAAATACCGGCTGCGGTGCAGAATCGGCGTTTTTCTCTCCCCGATGTTTGGTTTCTTCCTCTTTTTGAAGCTCTCTTACTTTTGGTGCTGCCAATCTCGCAACAATCTTTTCCCTTGTATATTCTTCTCCGATCCTATCGCCACGGCAATATCTTTCTTGTCCCGAACCGGCAATTTTGAAAGAAATTCTTTTCCCCTCTTTTATCTCAACATTTGCTTTCCGCAGATTTTCTTTGAAGCTGTCATAATCGGTTGCCGCTTCAATGGCCTTATCAATATTTTCTTTGATCTGTGCTTTCCATGATGTGCCTGCACGGTGCTGTTCCCATTCGTAATGTGTCGGGCTTTTTTGCTTTAGATTTGGATTTTGAATTATAGAAAGTCCCTGTTCTTCACAAAGACGATCACTTACTTTTCGCAAAAGCGCAGCCGTTTTATAAGGCTTGGTTTCATATTTTTTATAGTCATAGAAAGAAACAGAGTTGAAAATTATGTGATTGTGAATATGCCCCTTATCAACATGAGTGCTGATTACATACTCGTGCTTCCCTTGCAATATTTCATCAGCCCATTTTTTACCGAGTTCATGCGCCTGTTCCGGGGTGATTTTATCATAAGGAGAAAAACTCTGTATCATGTGAAAAGCTAAAATATCTGCTCCACCAGTCTTTGCATAATCCCCTTTCATTTCTCTTGCCAATGCTGCCGTCATACGATACTCAACTGACGCAGAAATAGGATCAACATTATAACCGGACACAAGAAGTTGCTCCTGCGTTTTCGCAGGATTTTCTATATAATCCAATGCCTTATTTAAGGTTGTTTTTATAGCGTGTATTCTTGTGTAAGCCATGGCTTTATTCCTCTATCATTTTTACAAGACGCTCTGTGCACGCCCTTTTCACATTTCCATAATACTGTTTCAAATCGTCAATGTCTTGCTGGTAAATGCTACGAGTTTCATTTGCTCTTAATGCAATTTGGTTGATGTTTCGAGCAAGGTTAGCCAGTTCTTTTGTTAGAGCTTTTAACTCTGAAAAATCACGCTTTATTACATATCCATCTATCAGCATTTTCCGCGCATACATGGAAAAGTTAGTAGTTCCAACTTGAAGCATTTTCTGTCGTATCATATCAGCTTCTTCTTCCGAAACAAGAAGTTGCAGCCGCACCGTTCTTTCTCTATTTGCCATCTTGCAAATACCGTCCTTTCATTCTTTATGAAAAGCCGTGCTTTTCTTCTCCGGCGTTAGCCGGTGGGGTTTGGGGCAACGCACCAACAAGCAGAAACAGAGGAAATTGCCACGGGGCAATTTTCGTCGTTTTGTGGAAGTGTGCTAACACTTCCAATGCTTGTTATTCTTCGCTCCGCTCTTTTTTAAGTATAGGATACCATTCGCTTTTATGCAAGAGTTTGTTTCGTATAAGAAAAGCCGCCCCGAAAGGCGGCTTTCAAATATTAGCTTTTTCTTTCAGGATAATAGGCTTCCTTTTGCCGTTCTCTCCGTCTGCGTTCTTCCTCTATATCTGCTCTGCGCTGAATGTCCATTGCCGCCGCTCTCGCCCGGCTTCGTTCCTCTGCCTGTTTCATTTGCTCTTGAATTGGCATTTTTTGTGCGCTCTCGTCAATCGTCCGTTTTGCTTCTTCCTCGTTTTTGCACATTCGCCATTCATCGCCCAGCTTTGGATTGTTTTCGTCCGGTTCAAAAATCAAGATACTATTCCGGATATATCTGCTTCCGCTTGATGTGTTAATATCTCTGCCGTCTTGTTCTTCAACTTCGTAAAGCAAATAGGAACGATATTCCCCTAATCGTTTCATGGTTCACCGCCTTTCATTTGTGACAACTTATAAATATTGTTCAAGGGCTTTTTGCACAATTTGGCCGGGTGTCTTTCCGACTTTATCCGCAGCGACTTTCATAGCTGCATAGGTTTCTTTGTTCAAGGAAAGAGCAATCTCAATGCCGGTTCTTGCAATAGCGGATTTATCCGTTTCCTTTTCTTTCAAAGCGTCCTGAACCCGCAGCTCCTTTGCCTGATCCGGGGTAAGGTAAATAGATACCTGAATGTTCTTTTCCTTATTGGCTTTGCGTCCAACTTTCACCGGAGCAGCTTTAACTTCTTCCGCGACCGGCAGCTTTGCCGCTGCTTCTGCTTCGCCGGAATTAACTTCCGGTGCTTCGCTTTCATCATGGCCGACAATCCCTCGAAACAGTGCCGAGGTATCAACTTTACTTTTCTTCGTTCCCATTACTTATTTTCCCCTTTCAAATACTCTTCAATAAAAGCGGCATAATCTCCCGCAACAGCAGCGTCCGCTTTATAACTGAATATGTCTGTCTTTCGCGTCTGTGCTTCCTCAACAACAACAGATGAACGGATTGTGGTTTGATACATCGGAGCGTCCATGTACTGTGCAAGCTGCTCTGTCAACTCTTTCATGTCGCGGTTGTTGATGGTACGTGGATTATACTTTGTAAGAAGAATACCTGCAATCTTTACTTTCTTATTGCAGTACCTCTGCACATTCTTAATTGTATCATAAAGTTGACCAATACCGTTTGCCGCAAAGATACCGGCTGTTGTTGGTACAATTACATCATCAGCAACAGTAAAGGCATTGATCGTCATAAGCCCCAGCGCGGGCGGCGTATCAATCACAATATAATCATAATCGCACATGATCGGCGCAAGCATTTCTTTCAATCTTTGTTCTTTGCCAATCTGTGCAATCTCCTGTTCTGCACCAGCAAGCATAATATTTGCCGGGATAATATCAAACATATCCATTTTCTGAATTGCTTCTTTTGCTGTGGTTTCTATTTTCAGCAATTCATAAACGGTTACTTCGTGCTGGTTATCAGCTCCGACACTGTCGGATAAATTGCCTTGCGGATCAACATCAACCGCCAGCACATTAAAACCTTTCTTTTTCAGTCCGGCAGCAAGTGCCCCGCTTGTCGTAGTCTTGGCAACGCCACCTTTTTGATTTGCGATTGCAATTACTTTAGCCATTTGGATTTCCTCTCTTTCCCTTTGTTAATTCAGAATTGAATGCGTCATAAAGTACTTTCTCGCATTGTCCCCCAAAATCAGTTTTTTTCATTTCTTCGGGTGAAAGCTCCGGCAAAAAGTCGCGCATATATTCTTCAAAGCTATCATAAGGACATCTCCCCACCTTTTTCATCTTATCGTACTGCTGGCGCAGACCGCCCACCCCAAATTTTAATTCTTTTGGATCAGGTAAGAACGACATACTTTCTTTGCTCCTTTCGTACTTTAGTGTTTTGGTACTAAAATCATTATACCTAACTCGCTTTTTAGTGTCAAGCATTTATAGTACTAAAACTGCAAAAAAGAAAGCCGCTTTTCGCAGCTCCCTTTAATTGCACTATATCCGTGCTATATCGGCATACATTCCTATGCTCCCAGTTTGCATAGCGTCCCAAATACAGGCTTTCATGTACTGCATAGGATTTCTTATGTCCTGATCGAGCGCAGCCCTTTTATAGTTTTCTCGTGCCGGATCAGCAAACTCGGAAATATCAACATAGTAATCCTCAAACTTGGCAAGCTGGTTAATCTTATCAATAACCTTTGCGTAAGTAGTGATACTGCCTTTCAGTGCCATGGGCTTGTCAGCGCAGCACATTTCAATCAAGGCTTCAACAAACAAGTTGTAAATCCGTTGCTCAAACCCGTCTTTATAGCCATTGGGAAAGAATGTGTCCCACTCTACCATGAAATGAATAGCAGCAATCATCTTTTCAGGATCGGACTTGAAGTAATACGGCAATTTTTTCTGTTTTAGCAGCTCTGTTTCTACTTCATAAGAAATATCACGTATAACATCTCTCGCTCCCTCTATCTGTTCCGGCTGCGCCGGTTGTTGATTGAGAGAGTGATTATATAGAACGTTGTTTTTATTAGAATTGTTTTTATTAGTGTCCTGTTTTTTACTGTCCTGTATTTGCGTGTCCTGTTTTTCCGTGTCCTGTTTTTTACCGTCCTGTATTTCAAGCTCCGTGTCCTGTTTTTTACCGTCCTGTATTTTAAGCTCCGTGTCCTGTTTTTTACTGTCCTGTGTAGAACAGGAAAAAACCGTCTTTTTTTGGGCGTTTGCAGCGTTTGGCGTATCATTCAAGTAATAATCATTTACTTGTAGCCTACCGTCTATATGGCGTTGTACGGCGGTAATATAGTTAAGCTCCGTCAGCAGCTTATAGAACTTATAGTAAGTCTTTTCTGCAATTCCCAAATGAAAAAGGATCTTCTCCTTTTTTGGAAAGGCATTATTTCCGGAGCCGGTGAAGCTGCAAAAGTAAGCGTAAACTCCCTTTGCTTTAACAGGAAGCCGAGGATCAATCATAACAGCTTTCGGGATCATGCCAAATCCCGCAGCTTTCAGGCCGGAAAACCTGATCCGGCTGTAAGCAAGGCCGTGTTTGGTATCTTCGGGTTTTTCAGAAAACTTTTTAGGGTTTGATACCAGCGTATAGATATTCTTGCCGAAAATAGCCCCGGAGTTGCCGCCTTGTTGCTCCACGGTGATATAGCCTTGATCCGTGAGCTGCCGAAAGTGTTTATAATAAGCGTCCTTTGACATAGGCAGATCAGATAGGATTTTATCTCTCCCAGGAAAGGTTGCACTTCCGTTTCCGGCAAAACTGCAAAAATAGGCATAGATAGTTTTTGCTTCGATCGACAAATCGGGATCGAGCATGACATACTTCGGCAAAATACCAAAGCCTTTGAAATTGATACCCTCTACTTTAAGTTGATCTCCGAAGCTGATAACCTTTTCCATTTACCTACCCCCGCTTAATTGGTGCTGGTAGCCGTCCAACATATCATTGATAAGGCGCACTCTTTTTTTCCCAATAATCTTTGATATTGTCGGATTAAGGTCAGCTCCACAAAACAGCTTGTCCGGCATGGCATTTGCATACCAAAAGATAATCTCTCTGATCCGGTCATTATCAATCTGCCGGGAAGTGTACGCGGTGCAAGCTCTCTTTATTTCATCGGCCAACATTTTAACAGTGGTCGGATATTGCATAAAATCGTTTCCCATAAATCGACTTCCTCCAATCTTTTACTTTTACAACTCATTTTACACCAAAATTACACCACCGTCAAGAAGAAAAGCCGCCCTCGTGGGGCAGCTCTCTTTTCACCACTCCGAAAAAAGAACCGCCGTTCATATCGTGGTGTTTTAGTATTAAAGTACTGTGGTACTATAATAATTATAGAAAAATGCAATTAAAGTGTCAAACATTTATAGTAATAAAAATGCAATTTACATAATCGGTTATAAATTGGGATTTTTCTTTCACAAAAAAATCTTTCAAAAAAATGTTGACACAAAGAAGAACAAACAGTAAAATAAGTATGAAAAAGGGGGTATGAAACAAGAAAGGGGTTGACAAAGAATGAGGAAGCAGTACAATCATTTGAGCAGAGCAGAGCAGAGCAGAGCAGAGCAGAGCAGAGCAGAGCAGAGCAGA
>OLHG01000471.1_pt1 | contig 28560 bp, 27 predicted proteins | sample 1605971 | NCBI WGS metagenome assembly OLHG01 (sample SAMN03283289) | human gut metagenome | biome: human-associated habitat; material: feces | host: Homo sapiens | place: Peru | collected 2012 | reverse complement strand
GTAAATTCAATAGTTCTTCTAACGATGCAGCCTATGTAGGATATATGTATGGAACTGCTGGTTCAACTACATATTCCGAGACCCACAAAAATACAAATTCAAGTACAATTAAAACAACATTAGATGCATGGTATCAAAATAATTTGTCAAATTACTCTATATATTTAGCAGATGCAGGATTTTGCGGTGATAGAAGTTTGGCATCTGGTACTGGGACGGGCACAACCGATACAATTTATAACTCATATCAAAGATTGTTTACAAATAAAACACCACAATTTAGTTGTCCTCAAAGTAATGATTTATATACAACAATGTCCGCAGTAAAAGGAAATAAGGCGTTGACATATTCAGTAGGACTGATAACGGCCGATGAAGTAGCATATGCAGGCGGTAATGAAGCATCTGGTACAATTGGGACTTATTTGGCAAATGGTAGTTATTTTTGGACAATGTCACCACAATTTTTTAATTCGGGATGGACTGATAGAGTATATGCGGCTGATGGGTATGGAAAACTTGCTTCCTCTGTTCCTTATGGTGATGTGGCTGGAGCTCGGGGTGTTAGACCTGTAATCAATTTGAAATCAACGGTAACAGTATTAAGTGGAGATGGTACTAAAACTAATCCATATATTATTAATTAAAAGAATAAAAAAGAATAGAAAGGTGATATTATGTATGATTTAGGTAATCAATTTCATATTGATTTGAACAATTTAAAAACTAAGAGTACGAATATAGTACAAGGTCAAAGATATCGTATTTCTATTCTTACCGAAAGACTGATAAGATTAGAATATAGCGAAGAGGGAAAATTTAATGACTTAGGAACAGAATTAGTTGTTTTTAGAAATTTTAATAAACCTAACTTTATGGTTCGCCAGGATAATACCTTTTTAGAGATTACGACTGATTATTTTAAACTAGAATATTCAAAAGAAATGCCTTTCAAAGGTACTGGGGTAAATCCAATTAAGAATCTAAAAGTCTCTCTTAATAATAGCGATAGATTTTGGTATTATGGTCATCCGGAAGTAAGAAATTATTTCGGTTCTAATAATACTTTAAAAAGTAATGATGAATCACCAATAAATAGAGGCCTATATTCTATTGAAGGGTTTGTCAGTATAGATGATAGTAATACTTTAAGATTAGATGCTAATGGCACTATAACTAGTCCTAATCCTAAAAATATTGATATATACTTATTTATCTATGGCAAAGACTTTGGACTAGCTATGCAAGATTATTTTGCTTTAACTGGTATGCCTTCTTTTATTCCTAGATATGCTTTAGGAAATTGGTGGTGCCGAGATAAAGCATATTCAGAGGAAGATATAGATGAACTCCTAAATAAATTCGATTTTATTGATGTACCTATATCGGTATTACTTTTAGATAAAGATTGGCACAAAAGGGAAATATATAATAAGAAATTAACCAATAGTGGATTTAGTTTTAATACAGACTTGTTTCCTAATCCTGTTAAATTCATAAATGATATACACAATAGAAACATAAAAATAGGATTACAATTAGATCCTAGTGAAGGAATATATCCTTTTGAAAACTATTATAATAATGCGATTGGATATTTAGGGGGAAAAGCAGGAACAATCTTAAAATTTGACCCTCTTAATCCGAGATTCTTAGATGTTTATTTTAAAATATTTATTCATCCATTAGAAAGCTTTGGAATAGACTTCTTTTGGAACGATTTTAGCAATTTGAAAGATTTAACAACTCTTTGGATATTAAACCATTACCATTATTTAGATTCAGGTAAAACGGGAAAGAGAAAAATGTTATTATCAAGAAATGCCTTAGTAGCAGCGCATAGATATCCGGTACTTTACTCTGGTAAAACCACTGTTAGTTGGGATAATCTTAAGTTAATTCCATTTTTCAATTTATCTGCATCAAATATAGGTGTATGTTGGTGGAGTCATGATATAGGTGGATATAGTGGAGGAATAGAAGAATCAGAATTATATATTCGTTCCGTTCAATTAGGTACATTTAGTCCTATCTTAAGATTCCACTCAGCTGGCGGAAAGTATTATAAGCGTGAACCATGGTTGTGGAATAAAAAAACATATGAAATAGTAGATGATTATTTATCTTTAAGACATCAATTAATTCCATATTTATATACTGAAGCTCATAAATATGCTACTACTGGTACAATGGTTTTCCAACCATTATATTACGTAATACCTAAAGTATATGATGATGAGATATATCGTAACGAGTATTTCTATGGAAGTGGTCTTTTAGTAGCACCAATTACTAATAAAAAAGATTATATTATGAATAGGACAATTCACAGATTTTATTTACCTGATGGTATTTGGTATGATTTTTTCACAGGTAAGAAATTTTTAGGTAATAAAAAATATGTAGCCTTCTATAAAGATGAAGACTATCCAGTATTTGCTAAACGGGGTTCGATTATTCCTTTATCAATAAAGAGTAATAGTAACAATACTTCAAATCCTACCGATATGGAAATTCAAGTGTTCCCGGGTGAGAGTAATAGTTACGAATTGTATGAAGACGATGGAATCACTGAAACGTATAAAAATGGTATGTATTTTAAAACAATTATTGATTACAATTATCTTCCAAATAACTATACTTTAATTATTAGAAATGCTCCTGAGAGTAAAAGAGGTATTGTACCAAATACTAGAAACTTTAAAATCAGATTTAGAAATACTAAAAAGGCCGACGAAGTTATTTGTAGAATTGATAATGATATAATAGAAAGTACTAGTTATATAGATAATGCCGACTTTGTAGTTGAAGTTAATAATGTTGATGTGTTTAGACAATTAACAATTAACTGCAAAGGAACTGACATAGAAATAGATGCTGTTAGATTAGTTAATGATGACATAGATATGATTTTGTCAGACTTACAAATTGAAACATCTTTAAAAGAAAAAATATCTGATGCAATGTTCAGCGACGAACCTATAAAAAAGAAAAGAATTGCTATTAGAAAGCTTAAAAGAGCTGGATTAGATTCATCTTTTGTAAAATTATTCTTAAATTTACTTGAATATATTAATCAAATTTAATATACTATATGATATATTTAATTGCTTTGGAAAGTAGTAATAAACCAAGTTATTTAAAGAGAGATAGTGGTTGGTGTTAACTATTATAACTTGTTTATGAACTTGTTCCTATTTAAGTAATTCGCATAATTGCGTTAACGATGTTAAGTGCATAGTTTTATACTATGAATTAAGGTGGTACCACGTGAACAAAGCGTCCTTATGTAAGGATGCTTTTTATTTTGAAAGGAGAAGTTATGATTTGGTTTATAATTACTACAGCATTAACATATTTGATTTATTACATATTTATAATTAGAAAATATGATGCTAAAGGAAATAGAATAGTAAAAGAAAGTAAAAAGAAGAAAAATATTAAAAGTAAGGATAAAGTAGACCAAGCAAAGTATCCAGCTGAGGTTGAGTTATTTATATATAAGTACAAAGTAGATTTAAAAAAGATAAATTTTAGAGGTATGCTAAAACTCCTGGGCTTTGTTTGTAGTTTAGATGTTGCATTTATTGTAACAGTTATAAGTTTATTAAAAACAGATAATATATATATACAACTAGGAGTAGGAGTACTACTTGTAGTACCAGTGATACTAATAAGTTTTTCTCTACTAGGAGGATACTTTAAAAAGAAAGGATTGACTAAAAATGTATAATTTTAAAGAAGTTGAAAAGAAATGGCAAAAATATTGGGAAGAAAATGATACTTTTAAAACAGATGTGTATGATTTTTCTAAACCCAAGTTTTATGCATTAGATATGTTCCCATATCCATCTGGAGTAGGATTACATGCTGGACACCCAGAAGGATATACTGCAACCGATATAGTATCAAGAATGAAAAGAATGCAAGGATATAATGTATTACATCCAATGGGATGGGACGCTTTTGGATTACCTGCTGAGCAATATGCAATTAATACAGGTAACCACCCAGATGGCTTTACTCAAGCAAATATTAAGACATTTAAAACACAATTAAAGAGTTTGGGATTCTCTTATGATTGGAGTAAAGAAATATCAACAAGTGACCCTAAATTCTATAAATGGACACAATGGATATTTAAGCAATTATATTTAGATGGATTAGCAAAATGTGTTGATATGCCAGTTAACTGGTGTGAAGAATTAGGTACAGTTTTATCAAACGATGAAGTTATAGATGGTAAAAGTGAAAGAGGAGGATTCCCTGTTGTAAGACGTAATATGAAGCAATGGGTAATGGATATTCCTAAATATGCTGAAAAATTAATTAATGGTCTTGATAATATTAACTGGCCTGAATCAACAAAAGAAATGCAAAGAAACTGGATAGGAAAATCAACTGGAGCATTAGTAACTTTCAAAGTAGATGGCATGGATAAATCATTTGAAGTATTTACAACTAGATGTGATACTTTATTTGGAGCTACTTACTGTGTATTATCACCTGAACATAAATTGGTGGATGTAATTACTAGTGATGAACAAAAGGAAGAAGTAGAAGTTTATAAAAAAATATGTGCCACTAAGTCAGATTTAGAAAGAACAGAATTAAATAAAGAAAAAACAGGAGCATTTACTGGTAGTTATGCTATCAATCCAGTGAACGGTGAAAAAATTCCTATATGGATTGCTGACTATGTTTTAGCAACTTATGGAACAGGAGCAATTATGGCAGTTCCAGCGCATGATACAAGGGATTATGAATTTGCTAAAAAGTTTGGATTAAAAATAATCCCAGTATTAGAAGGTGGCGACGTAGATAAAGAAGCCTTTACAGAAGATGGTGTTCATATTAATTCTGGATTCTTAAATGGTTTGGGTAAACAAGAAGCCATAGATAAGATGATTGCATGGCTAGAAGAGAATAAATTAGGTACTAAAAAAGTAAATTATCGTTTACGAGAATGGATTTTTGCTCGTCAAAGATATTGGGGAGAACCAGTTCCTATCGTTCATATGGAAGATGGTTCTATGGAAGTATTAGATGATAGTGAATTACCTTTAGTTTTACCTAAATTAAAGGATTATAAGGGACATGGTGGTAAAGCACCATTGGATTTTGATGAAGAGTGGAAAAATGTTGTAAGACATGGTATGAAGGGGGTAAGAGAAACTTCTACAATGCCAGGTTCTGCTGGTTCTTCATGGTACTTCTTAAGATATATTGACCCACATAACGATGAAGAATTTGCTAATCAAGAATTATTAAAACATTGGTTACCAGTAGATTTATATATAGGTGGACCTGAACATACAACTGGACACTTATTATACTCAAGATTCTGGAATAATTACTTATATGATAAGGGATTAGTTCCTGTTGCTGAGCCATTTCAAAAATTAGTACATCAAGGAATGATTTTAGGAGCTAACGGCATAAAAATGGGTAAAAGATATCCAGAGTTCGTTGTAAATCCTACTGATATAGTTGAAAGTCATGGTGCTGATGCTTTAAGATTGTATGAAATGTTTATGGGGCCACTTGATGCTGATAAACCTTGGAGTAATACAGGAATAGACGGTGCAAAGAAATTTATTGATCGTATTTATAGAATATTCGAAGAGGGAAAAGTAGCGGATAAAGAAAATAAAAATCTTGAAAAAATTTATCATCAAACAGTTAAAAAAGTAACTGAAGACTACGAAAACTTAAATTTCAATACAGCTATTTCTCAAATGATGATATTTGTAAATGCTATATATAAAGAAGAATATTTACCAAAAGAATATGCTATAGGTTTAGCTAAATTAATTAGCCCAATCTGCCCACACTTAGGTGAAGAATTATGGAATATGTTAGGACATAACAATACTATTGCGTATGAAAAATGGCCTACATATAATGAAGATTTAATTAAGGAAAGTTCTAAAACTTTAGCAGTTCAAGTAAATGGTAAAGTAAGAGCAACAATTAATGTTAATATTGAAGATAGTGAAGATGTTATAAGAGAAAAAGCCTTAAAAGAAGAAAATATTATTAGACATATCGATGGTAAAGAAATAGTTAAATTCATTATAATAAAGGATAAAATTATAAATATTGTTGTAAAATAACATTTTTCGACACTAAACAGTTATATATTGTCATTGGTGACTGATATGAAAGTAAAAGTTTTCGATGAGATGCATGAAAAAGATTTAGAGGCAAGCGTTAATGCTTTTCTTGAAGAAATAGGGGATAAAGTTATTGACATTAAATATCAAGTGTCTATTTCAATGTTTAGCGAAGAACAAATATATTGTTTCTCAGCAATGATTTTATATGAAAAATAAAAAAGTACTCTTTTTAAAAATTTAAAAGGGGTACTTTTTAAATTTTTAAAATTTTACTTAGCTAAAATTAAAAATAATTGGTAAATAGTTTTATAAAATACATATTTGGTAAGTTGATAACCAATAATTAATAACATATAATTATCATGTCCACATACAAGGAGGTAAAGTATGCTTAAATTAATAAACATAAATAAAAGTTATGTAACTGGTAAATTTAGTCAGCAGGCATTAAATAATGTTAATATAGAATTTAGAAAAAATGAATTTGTTGCAATTCTAGGACCATCTGGAAGTGGTAAAACAACGCTTTTAAATATAATTGGTGGACTAGACAAATATGATAGTGGAGATTTAATTATAAACAATAAGTCAACTAAAAAATTTCATAAAACAGAATGGGATGCTTATAGAAATAATTGTATAGGGTTTATCTTTCAGAATTATAATTTAATTAATCATATCTCTATATTGGATAATGTAGAAATGGGAATGACGCTTAGTGGAGTTCCGTCTTCTAAAAGAAAAAAGAAAGCCCTAGAAGTGCTAGAAAAAGTTGGACTAAAAGAACATGCTCATAAAAAGCCTAATCAATTATCTGGTGGCCAGATGCAACGTGTTGCAATAGCAAGAGCATTAGCAAATAATCCTAGTATTATTTTAGCTGATGAACCGACAGGGGCATTAGATTCAGCAACTAGTATTCAAATAATGGAACTTATTAAAGAAATAGCTAAAGATAAGCTGATTATTATGGTAACTCATAATGCTGAATTAGCAAATTCCTATGCCAATCGTATTATTGAATTTAAAGATGGAAAGCTAATAAGCGATTCGAATCCGATAAAAAAAGAAAATAACAGAGATGAAAAATATAAAATAAAGAAAACAGCCATGAGTTTTTTGACTGCTTTAAAACTATCCTTTAATAATATTAGAACTAAAAAAGGTAGAACTCTATTAACTTCTTTTGCATCAAGTATAGGTATTATAGGAATTACTATAATTTTAGCACTTTCAAATGGATTCGATATTGAAATAAATAAATTTGAAAGGGACACTTTGTCATCTATGCCAATTGTTATATCGGAGCAAGCTATAGAGATGAGCAAAATAAAAGAAGAGCAAGATAATAAAAAAGAATATATAAATGATCAGATTATTTTTTCGATTGTGCCAAAAGAAGAGCAAATGTTTCACATTAACAATATAAATAAAGAATATATAGAGTATATTGAAAAGATAGATAATACCCTGTTAAGTGGGGTATCATATACTAGAACAACTGCGCTAAACATTATTATAAAAAATCAAAATGGGTATAAACCGTTTGAATTAAATCAAACTAACTTTACAGTTATACCTAAGAAAACAACTGATGAAAATATAAGTATTATAGAAGATAATTATGATTTATTAATAGGTAGATTTCCAACATCTAAAGATGAACTTTTACTAACTGTTGACAGTAAAAATAATGTAAATAAAGAAATATTAGAGTCGCTTGGGCTTGACACTAAGAAAGCTGAATTTACATTTGATGAAGTACTCAATACTCAATTAAAATTAGTTTTTAATGACGAGTACTATAAAGAAATATCGTCATTTTTTACAGTAAATACTGATTATGAAGCATTATATAATTCTCCAAATAGTTTAACTTTGAAAGTGGTAGGAATAGCAAGAGGAAAAGAAGATAAGAAAGCCTTAACATCTGATGAGTCACTATTATCTTACACTACTGATTTAGTAGACTATGTTATTGAAAGAAACGGTAACTCTAAAATAGTGATTGCCCAAAAGGAACGAGACTATAACGTTCTTACTGGTGAAAAAATTAATGTTAGTAAAGCTACTAAAGAGGAACTAATTTCATATTTAGGTGGGGAGAGTGTTCCTATGGCAATTCAACTATATCCTAAAAATTTCAATACAAAAGAAAAAGTTCTTAAATATTTAGATGCTTACAATAATGATAAAGAGGAAAAAAACCAAATTTTATATACTGATTTGGGTGCTTTATTTTCTAATTTATCTGGTTCAATTATGAGTGCAATCACAATTGTTCTAATTTCGTTTTCTGGTATATCATTAATTGTTTCTAGTATTATGATAGGAATTATTACGTATATTTCTGTTTTAGAGAGGACAAAAGAAATTGGTATATTACGTGCACTCGGTGCAAGGGCAAAGGACATAAGTCGTGTATTCAATGCTGAAACAGCTATTATTGGTTTAGCATCTGGAATAATAGGAATTCTACTTGGATGGTTGTTAACTTTCCCTGTCAATATAATAATTGAAAATTTAACAGAACTTGCTAATGTTGCAAAATTAAATTCACTTCATGCAATCATATTAGTAGTAATAAGTATTACTTTAACGATGATAGGTGGTGCAATTCCATCAAAAATGGCTTCGAAAAAAGACCCTGTTGAAGCATTAAGAACTGAATAATTATTCATATAAGTGTAAAAGTAATATGAAATTTTCCTATCTTTTGTTTATTAATAACTAATTTGTGTTATTATATAATATAGATAAGAAAGATGTGATTAAATGAAATTAAAGAAAAATACATTTATGCAGGGCGCTTTTATTGCATCTATGGGAATTGTCATAAGTAAAATTTTGGGAATCATTTATGTAATTCCTTTTTATGCAATAATTGGTGAACAAGGTGGTGCATTATATGGCTATGCTTATAATATATATTCGATATTTTTAAGTTTATCCACAGCTGGTGTTCCTCTTGCCGTTAGCAAAATAATTAGTGAATATAATGCTTTAGGTTATTACAAAGAAAAGGAACAGGCATTTAAAATTTCAAAACGATTATTAAGTATTATTGGTATAATTTGCTTTTTAATATTATTTATATTTGCACCAGTAGTTGCAAAATTAATTATAGGTGATATTCAAGGTGGAAATACTTTAAGCGATATTGTATTCGTTATTAGAGTTATTTCTTTCTCAATATTAATAGTTCCAATACTAAGTGTATACAGGGGATACTTACAAGGGCATAAATATATGACTCCAACTTCTGTTAGCCAAGTTTTAGAACAAATAGTAAGGGTAATTATAATAATTGTTGGCAGTTATTTAACTTTAAAAGTATTTAATTTAAGCTTATCAACTGCTGTAGGAGTAGCTTTATTTGGTGCAACAGCTGGTTCAATATGCTCATATTTATACTTAGTAAACAAAGTATTAAAAAATAAAAAACAATTGAATGCTAATGTTGATAAAAATCAAGAAACTAAAGTAACAACAAAAGAAATTATTATTAAGATTCTGTGTTATGCTTTTCCATTTGTTTTTGGGGACTTATTAAAGTCGTTGTATAACTCTGTTGATACATTTTTACTAATTCGTACTTTAGTAAATGGTTTAGGATATATGGCATCTGATGCTGAATCCATTATGAGTGTTATTTCTACTTGGGGAAACAAATTAAACATGATAATCATAGCAGTAGGTACTGGTTTTGCAGTAAGTATTATACCTAATATCACCTATAGTTTAGTAAAAAAAGACTATGAAGATATAAGAAAAAAAATTAATAAAACATACAAGATTACTTTTTTCATTACATTACCTATGGTAGTAGGATTGAGCTTCCTAGCTAAACCAGTATGGCAAGTCTTCTATGGTGCTAGTAAATATGGACCACAAGTATTCAAATTCTCTGTTTTCATAGCTTTTGTTACAGTTGGATTATCGTTGTGTACAACTATATTGTTAACCTTAAAAGAGTACAAAGTACTTTTCACTAATCTTTTAATAGGACTAGCAATTAATGCTGCTATGGATGTACCATTCATTTATCTTTTCAATAATTTAGGACTTCCTCCATATTATGGAGCTATAGCAGCAACCATCTTAGGTAATGCAGTATCAATAATAATTGTTATAACATTCTTATATAAAAAGTATAATATTGATTTCTTCAAGCAGTATAAAGTCTTCTTAAAGATAATATTAGCAGTATTAACTATGGTACTTGCTTTAACTGGATTAACATATATTGTTCCATTAACAGCGGGTAGAATTACTTCTGTATTTATAATTGCTCTGTATGCAGTAATAGGTGCATTAATATATTTCTTATTCACATACAAAACTAATACAATCGAAGAAGTTTTTGAAAAAGATATGGTTAAATTTATAAAGAAAAAATTAAAAAAATCCTAAGTCAGCTTAGGATTTTTTCTATATGATATAGTTGTCATCGTTGTATGAAGAAAAGTCGTTGGAATTCATTGAACTAGCAGCACTATAAGGTGATACATTTGATAATTCCAATCTTCTTACACGGCGTCCAAGCCTGTTAATTTGTCTTTCCATATTATTTAATCTATTACTTATATTTCTTAATTCTCCTGTACAATTACATTGTTGATTGGATTGGTTAGGGAAAAATCCGTTAGGATTACCTGGAAAAAATCCAAATGGTTGTTGTTCATTCATAATTATTCTCCTTTACTTTCGTATTATTATATGCATATTACTCGAATGATGTTATAATTAAATAGGTGAATATAATTATGCGACTTAGAAATGTAAAAAACAAAGAAATGATTATTGATTCTTGTGATATTTTAATCAAAGACCCAGCATCTTTCAAAGGGAAATGGTTAAGTTTATTTGATAATACAAATCCAATATATATTGAGATTGGTATGGGAAAAGGCGATTTTATTATTGAAAATGCTAAAAAATATCCTAACATCAATTTTATAGGCATTGAAAAGTATGATAGTGTAATAGTAAGAGCTATTGAAAAGCTGCCAGAATCAATTAACAACCTAAAATTTGTTAGAATGGATGCAAGAAACATTGAAGAAATATTTGATAGAGAAATTGATAGAATATATTTGAATTTTTCTGACCCGTGGCCTAAAGATAGACATGCGAGAAGAAGATTAACAAGCAAAGAATTTTTAGATAGATATGAAAATTTATTTAAGAATCAAAAAGAAATACATCAAAAAACTGATAACAGAGGTTTATTTGAATTTTCAATACAAAGTTTAGTAAATAATGATTACAAAATAGAAGATATATCATTAGATTTACACAATAGCAATAGAGACAATATTATTATGAGTGAATACGAAAAGAAATTTGTCAAAAATAATAATACTATCTATTATTTGGTCGCAAAAAAATAGTGTCCAATTTACAAAAAACGTGATAAAATTATATTAAACAAAGTAAATGTTTGTTATAATTAATATAGAGTAGGTGAATTATGAAAAGAATTATTCTTTTACTCTGCTTCTTAATGTTAATAACAGGGTGTAGTGTAAGGTCAATTCAAAATGATAATATAGATACTATTGTTGAAAGTGTTTTAACAAAAAAAATAAGCTTATCTAACTCATATTTTGATGGATACAAGTATTATTTACCAAGAGGTTTGAGACTAGTTGGTAAAAAAGGTTATAATGCCAAGATAGTAAGTGGTAAAACAAATTATTACTTATTTGTAGATGTTATTGCATATTACAACAAAGTAGATTTGCAGTTTACTCCAAGTGATGGTTATTATTCCAAAGAATTAAATTTTAATAATAAAAAAGGATATTTAGAAATAACTGAAGAAGAAGATTCATACTTTATTGAGATAATGTATAACTATGCCAAAATAGAAACATTAGTTGATAAAAAAGATTTAAATGATGCCATTATAAATAGTTGCTATATTTTATCTTCAGTTCAATTTAACGATAAAGTAATAGAGACATTAGTTGGTGAAAATGCACTAGATTATAAGGAAACAATTTTTGATATATTTGGACCACATCGTGATTCCGAAGGATTCGTAAAATATGAACAAGATTATTACGATTACAAAGGCGATGTTGAAGAAAATACAAAGAAACAAGATTCAGATGTTTTGGTAACTGATAAAAGCGAGTAAGTGAGGTGTCAAAATGGGATTATTTGATAAAATAAAAAACATATTTTTTGAAGAGGAATATGTTGAAGTTGAAGAAGAAGAAAAGAAACCTAAAAAAGAAGTAAAGAAAGAAAAAGTAACAGTAGCTAAAAAGATAGATTTACCAGAAATAAAAAAGGAAAGAATAAAGGAAGAGGTAATCGAAGAAGCTAAAGAAGAGTTTGAGGAAGAAGCAGTACAACCAGAACCAAAGGTTGAAAACAAGTTCAAATTTCCAATGACATTTGAGGAAGAAGATTTTAGGGAAGAACCAGTAATCGAAGAGATAAAACCAAAACATGTTCCTAAAGAAGAACCAAAAGAAGTTGAACCTCCTAAATATATTTATGAAAATGAAAGAGTACCACTATATGAAGGTAGAGAAGATAAGAAAGAAAAACCGGTTTTTAGACCTACACCAATAATTTCTCCAATTTATGGTATCCTTGATAAAAATTATAAAAAAGAAGAGATTGTAACTAAAAAGCCAATTATTTTATCAACTGGGTCATCTAAAAAAATGGATGTTGATATGGTAAGAGAAAAAGCATATGGAGATTTAGCAAGTGATATTTCAGCTTCTATGCAAGAAGAAAAAGAAGAAGAAGTAAAAGCAGAAGTAACCGAAGATTATGATGAAAAAGAAAATACTTTTTATGATTTAAACATCGGTTCACCAGCAGTAGAAAAAGTAACAGTTGGTGATGCTGAAGAATATTTTAACGATTTAGGGTTAGAATATAATGTGGATTATAAAGACAATAGTGTAACAAAAGCAACCGGAAGAAGAAGTACAAAACTAGAAAACGCAAAAGAATCAAAAGAAGATAAAGAAGAAAAAAACGAAAAGGATGAAACATCTGATGATTCTGCTTCATTAGAGAATAATTTATTTGACTTAATTGAATCAATGTATGAAGATAAGGAGGAATAAATATGACATTAAATGAAGTATTACCTGTACTATTATATATTTTAGGTTCTATTCTACTTGTAATATTAATAATATTAGGTATAAAATTAATCCAAACAATTGATAGGGCAAACGTGGTTTTAGATGATATAGAACAAAAATCAAAATCACTAAATGGCTTATTCAATATTGTTGATGGATTATCAAATTCCATTGCCATTGTAGGAGACAGAGTTATTGATGGAGTATCAGGAATGATTTCTCATTTCTTTCATAAAAGAAAGAAAAAAAAGGATAAAGAAATGGAAGAGGAGGAAAATGAAGAATATGAGTAAAGATAAGAAAAAAAGTGGATTTGGGAAATTTTTAGCAGGTGCTGCTATAGGTGCTGGTTTAGGAATACTATTTGCGCCTAAAAAAGGAAGCGAAACTCGTCAAGAATTAAAAGAAAAACTTGATGAATTAGCTAATAAAGTAAAAGGGATCGACGTAGAAGAAGTAAGAGAATCTATAGAAGCAAAAATTGAAGAAATAAAAGAAGAATTAAAAGACCTAGATAAAGAAAAAGTATTAAAAATTGCTAAAGAAAAAGGTGCTGAACTTAAAAAGAAAAGTGAAGAACTAGTAAATTTAGCAGTAGAAAAAGGTACTCCAGTTTTACAAAATGCTGCTGAAGAAGTTAGACAAAAAACTATAGTAGTAGTAAAAGAAGTACTAAACAAATTAGAAAATAAAGAAAAATAAGAGTTGTATTAACTCTTTTTCTATGCTAGAATATGGTATATATAAATGGCAATGAAGGATTATAGTAATTATTTATTAAAATTTGTAGAGAGTTAGTGGATGGTGCAAACTAATATTGATAAATGATGAAAATACAAATCTGGAGCCATAAAGGTTACGCTTTATAGTATTAAGTGCATAGGGTTACTATGAATTAAGGTGGTACCGCGATATTTCGTCCTTATATATTTTATATAAGGGCTTTTTATTTATAAGAAGAGGTGAAATAATGAAATTATATGATGATTTAATGTGGAGGGGACTAATCAAAGATATTTCAAGTCCTGAATTAGAAAAAAAACTAAATGAGGAAAAGTTAACTTTTTATTGGGGTACAGACCCAACAGCAGACAGCTTGCATTTGGGACATTATTCTTCGTTAGTAACTGCAAAACGTTTAGCTAAATATGGACATCATCCAATCCTTCTAGTAGGAGGAGCAACTGGTTTAATCGGAGACCCTAGACCTACTGCTGAACGTGAAATAATAAGCAAAGAGACAGTACTAAAAAATTTAGAAGGGATTTCTAAACAAGTAGATAAAATATTTGAAGGAAAAGCTGAAGTTGTTAATAACTTTGATTGGACTAAAGATTTTAGCTTTCTAGATTTTTTAAGAGATGTTGGTAAATACATAAATGTTAATTACATATTAGATAAGGATATTATTAGAAGACGATTAGACACTGGAATTACTTTTGCTGAGTTTGCATATACCCTTATTCAAGGAAATGATTTCTTACATTTATTTAAAGAAAAGAATTGCGTTCTTCAAGTAGAAGGGTCTGATCAGTGGGGAAATATAACTACTGGTATTGATTTAATAAGAAAAAAATTAGATAAAACAGCATACGGTTTTACTATGCCACTTATATTAGATAAATTTGGAAACAAATTTGGAAAAAGTGAAGGTAATGCCTTATGGTTAGATAAAAATAAAACATCATCTTATGAATTGTATCAATACCTAATTAATACCGATGATGAAATGGTTGTTCATTACTTAAAAGTATTTACATTCTTATCAAAAGAAGAAATAGAAGATTTAGAAAGAAGACATAAAGAAGCTCCAGAATTAAGAGAAGCTCACAAAGCTTTAGCAAGAGAAATAATTACAGATTTACATGGAAAAGAGGAGTACGAAAAAGCTGAGAGAATAAGTGCATCTTTATTTAGTGATAATATTAAGAAGCTAACAAGTGATGAAATTGAAATGGGATTTAAAGGTGTACCAACTATTAAAATTGAAGAAGAACTTTCTATTATAGATTTATTAGTAAATGAAAAAATCGCTTCAAGCAAAAGAGAAGCAAGAGAATTCTTGAATAATGGTGCCATAAGTATTAATAACGAAATAGTTAAAGATGAAAATACCATTTTAACTAAAGCAATGGCAATCGATAACAAATTTATCGTTGTAAGAAGAGGAAAGAAAAAATACTATTTAGTAAAATTTGCATAAAAAAAGGACTTTTAATTTAAGTCCTTTTTTACTATCTGTTATAGAATTCAACGATTAATGATTCATCAATATCAGCATTTAATTCACGTCTTTCAGGATATCTTACATAAGTACCAGAAAGTTTAGCTTCATCAAATGTTACAAATTCAACTCTGTTAGTTACTTTTTCAAGAGATTCTTTAATAACTTTCATATCTTTAGAATTTTCTTTAACAGCAATTACTGAACCTGGTTTTACTCTGTATGATGGAATATCAACTTTTTGTCCATCAACAGTAATATGACCATGGTTTACTAATTGTCTAGCACCACGTCTTGTAGATGCTAATCCTAAACGATATACTAAGTTATCAAGTCTAGATTCTAGTAACTTTAAGAAGTCTTCACCATGAACACCTTTCATTTTAGCAGCTTCATTAAATGTTTTTCTGAATTGTTTTTCATTTAAACCATACATGAATCTTACTTTTTGTTTTTCTTTTAATTGCACACCGTAGTTAGAAAGTTTTCCTTTTCTATCAGCACCATGTTGTCCTGGTCCGTATGGACGTCTTGCGATATCCTTACCATTTTCAAGAACTGAAAAACCAACACGACGAGCTTGTTTGTAACTTGGCCCTGTATATCTTGCCATTTTAATACCCTCCTTTATTTATTTACATAAACGTAGGACTTATCTTTTCTATAACTAGGGAGTTTATTCTAATACTTTCACCTAACAGCAAGGCTACTTATAACCTTAATAAACACATTAATTATATAAAGATGCGCTGTTCCTTGAATATGCACTAATAATTATATATAAATATACGCAAATAGTCAACATTTTTTGCATTATAATCACTTTAAAGTATAACTATTATTAATGATTGATACATTATATAAGAAAAGAACATCACAATCATTGAAATCTACATAAGTATCTAGAAGCGTTGAACTTATATATCTAGTATCAACAAGAACTATTTCTTTGTATGAAGATATTAACAAAGGTGTTAAACTGCTACCAAAAGAATCTCTAAATAAAATTAATCTTCTCTTATTCTTAGCATTATTGTTAATAACTTTTAATAATGGAGTAGAACCACTTAAATATAAGTTATATTTATCATTGGAATTAAGTTTTTCTTTATTATAAACGCTACTATAATTATTAGTAATATAATCATAAACTTTAGCATTATCTATATCATTATTTCTAACAATATTTAAATTATCATATTTAGATTGAATAGGAAGTTCACCAGCGTATACGCCTTTAAATGTATCAACAGTTTCAATGGTATAATGTGAATTAAACTCGTTATTCATTGCTTCTAATAATCTTTTAGCAGTTTTATTAATTTTATCAATTTTAAAATGACTATCAGTTTTATAATAATTATCTAATTCTAAAGTATCAAATATTTTAATATACGTAATATTTAATTTGTTTGTCATATAAGATTCTAAATAATCATAATCTATTCTTAAGTTGCCGTCATTTATAAAATAATTTTTATCAGGTATTATAGAAAAGTAAGTATTATTATTGGTTAAATAATTGTTTTTAATATAATTAATTTTGTTAAGCAAATTATTAACTGAATCGATATTAAGAGGATATTCTTGCTTAATTAAGTAATCGTTTTTTAAATATAAGTCATGGTAATTACCCTTAATAGCTAAATCCATCTTTGCTTTAACAAGTCTAAATTCATCTCTTTTTATAAACTGGTCAGTTATATAACTATCAAGTTGATTAAAATAAGTATTATTAAATAAATTAGATAAAGTAAAAGTTGGCTTTTGAGCAAGTTTCCTTCTCTCTGATATAGAAATTAAGTCATCCTGTTTAAAAATATTAAAGATAAATACCAAAGAAAGCAAAAGCACAAAAGATATACTGATAACTATGTTTTTATATTTATTATTCATGTAATAACCTCCTTAAAACCTAAAATATAGGAATGGATTATAACTATTATCGATAAGCATAGAAGTAACAATTAAGAGAATTACTAAAACAAAAACTATTTCCAAAACATTTATTACATAACTCAAAATCTTATTTTTTTTCAATTTACTAACAACGTTCTTTAATAAAGGAGTGGCACCAATAACTGCCAAAACTAAAATTAAAAAGTACCCCTTTAAATAATAAAGTATGAAACTATTAGATATTGCTAAATTTTTAAAATCAAATAATCCTTTTATTACAATGAAAGCATCTTTCATGCTACTGGAAGAAAAAATGACGAAACTAATCATAACTATAAATAGAGTATAAACTTTTTTTAAAAACAATGGCAATTTATCTAAATATTTTTTCAATAAGAACTTTTCAATTATCAGTATTATTCCAAAATATAATCCCCATACTACAAAGTTCCAAGAAGCCCCATGCCATAATCCTGTAAGAATCCAAACTATAAGAATATTTCTTATTGTTTTACCAATACCAGTTCTATTTCCACCAAGAGGAATATAAACATAATCTTTAAACCAAGTACTAAGAGTTATATGCCATCTTCTCCAAAAGTCAGTTATACTAGTAGCAACATATGGATAATTGAAGTTTTCTGGGAATTTGAATCCAATCATTTTTCCTAGTCCGATTGCTATATCGCTGTATCCTGAAAAATCAAAATATATTTGAAGCATATAGCATATTGCAAGTATCCAATATAACAGAATAGATGTTTCACTGGTACTAGTTAAAATATTGATTAATTCACCTATGTTATTAGCAATAATTACTTTTTTACTAAGACCTATGATAAATCTGTTAACGCCTTCACCAAATCCGTCAAAACTATGCTTTCTATTAGATAATTCTTCTTTGACATCACTATACCTAACAATAGGACCTGCAATTAACTGTGGAAATAAAAATACATATGTAGCAAAATTCAATAAATTTTTTTCTGCTAGTACACTTCCTTTATATACATCTATTTCATAACTGATTATTTGAAATGTATAAAAGGATATTCCGATAGGTAACATAATATCAATAAATGATATATTACTATTCAAAATAGCATTTATATTACCAATAAGAAAATTAAAATATTTAAATATGCAAAGCAAAAATAAGTGAAACGAAATGCTAAATATAAATAATGATTTAGATTTGTTTTTATCAAATATTAGAGTCATAAAATAAGCAAATAATACTTGAATAATCATTAATAAAATGTATTTTGGTTCACCATAAAAGTAGAACAAAAGTGAAAATAGTAATAAAATAATATTTTTAAATTTTCTGGGACTACAAAAATATACTATTAAAAATATTGGTAAAAAATAATACAAAAAAGTTATACTTGCAAATACCATGTTTTTCTCCTTAAAAAACTCCTTCAAAAGGAGTTCTACTATTTTATTCTACAGCAACTGGACCAGAAATTTCAAAACCCGAATTACCTGATTTTTCTAATTCTTTACCTATGTTATTATCAACATATTTTTTGAATTCTTCATAAACAGGTTTAGCCCATTCTTCACTAGCCATTACTAGAAATATTATATCATCACTATTAGTGATATACAATTTTTCAGCACTTACACAAATCCATTTATCCATATTAATATTGTCATATATTTCTTGTTTCATAGATTCAATTTTTGCTTTATCTTTTATCTTTAAAACAACTAATGAATAAGCTTGAGCATTCATTAAAGGTTCAGATACAACTATAAATTCTACATTGCTGTTATCTTTTAATCCGGTATAAGCAGCAACTTGTTCTTTAGAGTTTCCTATATTAAAGAATTCTAAAGAAGGAAGATTATCGCCAAGTTCTTTATAGATGTTTTTAATCATCGCTTTAACTTCACTTTTACTATTGAATTTTGTAGCTGTGTTTTTGTCTCTAAAAAGGAATATACCACCTAGTAATAATATACCTATGGCAATTAGGGATACACCTAAAACTATTAATTTCTTATTCTTCATAATTTCACCTTTCTATTTATACCTAAATTATATCAAACCTATTATTTAAGTCAACACCAAAAAAGCTGCATATTTTTCTTTCTTAAAATGTTATTTTTAGACTACTCTAAATTGATTTTTTTTGCTATAATCATATAGAAGGGTAGTGTGATTTTCTAGATGAGTACTATTTTGTGGTCTTTTGGTGGACTATCATTATTATTAGGTATAATTAAAACTGTTGTTTATTTAAATAAAACTAAAGATTTTAAAGGATATAAAACTACAACTGGTTGTGTTGTTGAACATTTATCTAAAGAGGGACATATTGAATTCGATGATGAAGAATTTGGTATGGATGCTATTAACTATGATGAAGATGACCATTTGTTTTTAGCTGAGGATGGTATTAATACTGTAGCTGGCGTAGTAGAATTTTTAGTAAAAGGTAAAAAAGTGCGTGTAATTGATTCTATTAATGACACTAATCTAATGCCTATTGGAAGCGAAGTAGTAATTAAATATAATCCTAAAAAACCTAAAGAAGCATTCGTTGTTGATGCTTTTGATGGAACAATTTTATATGCCGTAGGAGCATTTTTGATGGTATTAGGAACAATTATGTATTTGATAAAATAAAATCTTAAATCGAGGTGAAATTATGAATGGTACAATTCTTATAATTGCTACTTATATAATAGTTGCTGTTCTTTTAGTAGTTATAGTATTAATAGTTAGCAAAAAAAGACGTGATAAAAATCTTCAAACTACTATTGAAGAATTAGATAGAGAAAAAAATATTATTGAAAGTACACCAATTTTATTAGAACTTGCAAAAGTAGAAACAATTATAAAAAATGATAAAATGGAAGAAAAATACAAGCAATGGCAAGAAAGATTTGAAAACATAAAAGCTAATCAAATTGCGCATATTACGGACATGATAATTGATTTAGATATATTTTTAGACAATAAAGATTACAAAGGATATCAAAAGAAACTTGCTGATGTAGAAATTGAAATATATAAAGCTAGAACAATGATGAATACATTACTTGATGAGATAAAAGAAATTAATTCTAGTGAAGAAAAATATCGTAGTATAATTACTAAGTTAAAAAGCAAATATCGTGAATTAAGTAGTACTTTTGAAGACAAAAAAGATGAATATGAAGATATAGCTGAAATAATTGAATTACAATTTGAAAATATTGAAAAAAGATTTCAAGACTTCGAAGAGTCAATGGAAAAAAACGAATATGGTGAAGTAGTTCACATTGTAAAAGCAATTGATAATATGGTAGACCACATGTCAATAGTAGTAGAAGAAGTTCCTGACTTAGTTCTACTAGCAGAAAAATTGATTCCAAAGAGAATTGAACAAATAACAGAAACATATCAAGATATGATTGAAAAAGACTATCCAATCGGGTATATGAATATTGAGTACAACGTAGAAGAAGCATTAAAAAATGTTAACTCTATAGTAGATAGAATTAAAGTATTAAACTTAGAAGACTGTATGTTTGAACTTCGTACAATGCTAGAGTACTTAGATTCATTATTCAACGAGTTTGAAAAAGAAAAAACTTCTAGAAAAGAATATGAAGAAGAGTCTAATGTATTTAACAAAAAGCTAGAAAAAGTAAACAAAGTAGTTGCTGATATATATGGACAACTAGACGAAATTAAAAGCATGTATGATTTAACGGATGAAGATATTAAAGTAATTGATGAAGTAAATAATCGTTTAAATGATATTAACGAAGAATACAAAAAAGCATTAATTGACTTAAGTAAGAAAGAAATTTCTTATTCCAAAATGCTTAGAATACTAGAAAATTTAACTTTAAATTTATCAAAAGTAGATGATGACTTAGATATTTCACTTAAATCACTTGGAAACATGTATGAGGATGAAGTAAGAGCAAGAGAACAATTAGATGAAATTCAAGAATTGTTAAATCAATCTAAAATAAGAATAAGAGGATATAAATTACCAATTATTGGTAACGAATACTTTGTTCAATTATCAGAAGCTAATGAAGCCATATTAGAAATAATTAAAGAATTAGAAAAAAAACCAATCTCTATAAAAACGTTAAATACAAGAGTTGATACAGCAAGAGACTTAGTATTAAAACTATACAATACTACTAATGAAATGATTAAAACAGCAAGATTAGTTGAAGATGCTATTATATATGGTAATCGTTTTAGAAAAGATAACAAAGAAATAGATAGAGGACTATCAAAGGCAGAGGTTCTGTTCTATAAAGGTAACTATAAAAAAGCTTTAGAAGTATCTTTTGAAACATTAGATACGTATGATACTGGTATTAAAGTGAGGTTGATGCATTCTTATGAAAATGAAAAATAATCGAGGCTTAGTCCTAATAGAATTATTAACTATAATAGCTTTTGTTGCTATTATTATTGCTTTCGTCGCATACATCACCTTAAAGGAGGGAAACAAAAGAAAATATGAAGTATTCGCTCAAAATGCCAGGGACTTTGCTACTAAGGTATCTACATATCGTGATGAAAAAATTAAATATTATAAAGAAATATATTTAGAAGACATAGTTAATGATAATTATATTAAACCATTTAAGAATCCTTTTAGAGGTGGAGGTAACTGTGATTTATATGAATCAAAAGTAGTAACAGTAACCAGTAGTGAAAGATATGTAACCTTAAAATGTGGTGACTATTTAATAGATTCACAAAAAGTATCAAGTAGCAACTATAAAGTTTATAAAGTATCCGCATGGCAAGAAGAAATGGGTTCATCACTAGAAGCAGAAACAGCTAAATTATATAATTATGAAAAAAACGGTAAACAAATGCTAGATAAGTATGTTGTACTTAAAGAATTTTTAGCACTATATAATCAAAAAGAAAACAAAAACGCTACATCTTTAGAAGGGATCAATCTAAAAGAAATTAATGTAGTTACTAAAACTTTCTACCGTACAAAGGAATTGGTTAAAGAAAATCTTTAAAAAGGGTATATTGTACTCTTTTTTTTTGATATAATGGAAATGGTGATTATACATGGGATTATTTAGCAAAATAAAAAATATGTTTAAACAAGATGTTAAACAAGAAGAAAAAAATGAACAAGTAAAAGAAAATGAGACAGTAATACAAAAAAGTGACGAAAATCATGAAGATAAGAAAGAAAAAAAAGTCGAAAGTGTAAAAGTATATGAAAAAGGTCTTACCAAAAGTCGTGAAAACTTTGTATCAAAACTAATGAATTTAACTAATAAATATCATAAAGTTACTGAAGATTACTTTGACGAATTAGAAGAAATATTAATCATGGCTGATATTGGAGTTAATACAGTAATGAGTTTCATGGAACGTCTTCGTAAAAGAGTAAAACAAGAACACATTGAAGACGTATCTTATTTAAACGAGATAATTGTAGATGAATTATTTATTATTTATGTTAATGACGAAGTGATAGTTAACAAGATTAATTATGCAAAAGAAGGGCCAACTGTTGTATTGTTTGTAGGAGTTAACGGCGTAGGAAAGACAACTACTATTGCTAAATTAGCTGATAAGTTAAAACATGAAGGTAAAAAGGTTATGCTAGTAGCAGGTGATACATTTAGGGCAGGAGCCACTAAGCAACTAGAAGAATGGGCAAACAGAGTTGGAGTAGATTTTACTGGTGCTTTTGAAGGGGCGGATCCGGCAAGTGTTATATACGATGGACTTACTAGAGCAAAAGAAGAAAAAACTGATGTAGTGTTAATTGATACTGCAGGAAGATTACAAAATAAAGTAAACCTTATGAACGAGCTTGATAAAATCAATAGAGTAATAGGAAAACTAATACCAGACGCACCTCATGAAACTTTATTAGTTATTGATGCTACCACTGGACAAAACGGTATTGTTCAAGCTAAAAGTTTTAAAGAAATAACAAACATAACTGGAATTGTTCTTACTAAATTAGATGGCACTGCTAAAGGTGGTATTGTTCTAGCAATTAAAGAAGAAGTAGGAATACCTGTTAAATATATTGGCTTTGGTGAAACTAAAGATGATTTGCAAGTATTTGATATAGAAAAATATATATATGGTCTATTCAAAGATATGATGTAGAGGTATTTATGGATAAAAGAATAAGATTGAACATATTATATGATTATTACAAAGACTTTTTAACAGAAAAACAACAAGAGTATTTCGAGGACTATTACTGTAGTAATTATTCCTTAGGTGAAATTGCAGAGGCAAATAATATAAGCCGTAATGCGGTACATAATCAATTAAAAATAGTTGAAGAGCGTCTTGAGGAAATGGAAAATATTTTAAATTTGGTTTCTAAAAGAGATAAAATAATAGCACTTTTAGAAAAAGAAATAGGTACTGATTTATTAGAACAAATTAAAGAATTACTATAATATAATAAACATAAAGAAGGCATGGTGATAAAATGTTTGAAAGTTTAGGAGAAAGATTACAAAACGTAGTATCAAAAATAAAAGGTTACGGAAAAATAACAGAAGAAAATATAAGTGAAATGACAAGAGAAATACGTCTTGCTCTACTTGAAGCAGACGTTAACTATAAGGTTGTTAAAGAATTTGTTAACGATGTTAAAGAAAAAGCACTTGGAGAAGAAGTCAAAAGAAGTCTAAAACCAGGCGATGTATTTGTAAAAATTGTAAAAGATGAACTAACAGAGCTATTAGGTGGAGAGAAAAAAGATTTAAATACTAGTGGCAATCCTGCTATATTAATGTTAGTTGGATTGCAAGGTAGTGGTAAAACTACTACTATTGGTAAACTTGCCAACTTATTAAGAAAAAAGGAAAAGAAAAAACCACTTTTAGTAGCTTGTGATGTATATAGACCAGCAGCTATTGACCAATTAAAACAAATAGGAGCTAGTCTAAATATAGAAGTATATGAAGAAGGTAAGAAGGACCCTGTGGAAATTGCTAACAACGCAATCAAATATGCCAAAGAAAATGGCTATGACTATGTATTAGTTGACACTGCAGGTAGATTACACATAGATGAAAACTTAATGAACGAATTAGACAACATCAAAGATGCTATAAACCCACAAGAAATATTACTAGTAATAGATTCGATGATGGGGCAAGATGCTATTAACGTAATTGAAGGATTTAACAATGCCCTTCCACTTACTGGTGTAATTTTAACTAAACTAGACGGTGATACAAAAGGTGGAGTAGCACTATCTGTAAGACATTTAACTAATGTTCCTATAAAATTTATCGGTGTTAGTGAAAAAATGGACGGAATTGACTACTTTGACCCAGAACGAATGGCTGGAAGAATTCTAGGAATGGGAGATATTATATCTTTAGTAGAAAAAGCAACTGAAGCGATAGATGAAAAAGAAGCCGAGAAAGCAGCTAAAAAAATGCAAAGCGGTAAATTCGATTTAGAAGACTTTTTAGCTCAAATGAAACAAATAAAAAAACTTGGACCCCTAGAAAATTTATTAAAACTAATTCCAGGAGCTTCAAAAGTAGGACTTAATAATATTAAAATAGACCCAAAACAAATGGCACATGTAGAAGCTATAGTATTATCTATGACTCCTCAAGAAAGAAAAAATCCAGATATTATTAAAGCAAGTAGAAAGACAAGAATTGCTAAAGGATGTGGATTATCTGTCCAAGAAGTAAACAAATTATTAACACAATTTGACCAGATGAAAAAAATGATGAAACAGTTCTCAAATGGAAATATGAAAATGCCTTTTTAGGTATTTTTTTCTTTTAGAATCTGTTGTATAATAAAAAGTAAAAATGAGGTGGGTTTATGGAAGAATTACTTAAAGTAAATGATTTAAATTACTCTTATCCAAATAAAGAGATATTTAATAATCTACATTTTTCGATAAAAAAAGAATCCATAAATCTCATTTTAGGAACTAATTCAAGTGGCAAAACAACATTAATATATCTTTTAAGTGGCATTCTTCCAAGCCATGACTCTATAGAATTGGATGGAATTCTTTTAAATCACGAAAATTTAAAAAAATACTTATTAATGATTGGTGTAGTTTTTTTTGATAATAATAACAAGTTTTTATTCGATAAAGTTATAGATGAGTTAACTTTTCCATTAGAAAATCTTAATTACAAACGAAATGATATTTTAAAGAGAGTTCGCGAAGTTACTAATCTTTTAGACTTAAATAATTGTATTAATAAAAAAATAAAGGATTTAACTAATTATGAACAAATAAAAGTGTTAATTGCAACATCCATCATGCATAAACCTAAAGTTATATTTTTAGATAGTATTTTAGATAAATTAAATAGCAATGAGTGTAAAAAAATATTTAAATTATTAGACAAAATAAAAAAGAATACATCTATATGTATAACAAGTAGTAATTTAGATAATATTTTGTATTTTGATAATGTATTGATATTGGGTGATAAAACCATTAAAATCAAAGGAGCTCCAAAAGAGGTTTTACAACAGGATAATGAATTAGCAAAACTAGGATTTATAATTCCTCAAATGATAGATTTATCTTTAAAACTAAATTTTTATGGAGTTTTAGATGAAATAATAACAGATGTAGATGGGATGGTTGACAAATTATGGAAATAACTTTTGATAATATTACATATAAAGACGAATTGGATAACATCACATTTACTGTTGATAACTCAAATATAAATGGTATTTATAATTATAAAAACATCATAAAAATTTTATTAAATCCAGAATCAATAGACAAAGGAAAAATTTTTGTAGATAATCATATTTATAGAAAATACAACCCATCTTTTATTGCCGTAATAGATAAAGAAAAAGAATTTTATACCTCAAGAGTTATAGATGAAATATTATTTTACGCTAAAGTAAGAGGGTATAAAAATAAAAGTATTAAGCAAGAGATTAATTCTCTATTAGATGAACTAAATCTTGATAAAGATATTTTAAATAGAATAACTCCATCATTGTCAACCACAGAAAAATACTTTGTAAAACTAATTGCAAACTTAATATACAAACCAAAAATCATTGTTTTTAAAGATATAATGAATGGTTTGGACTTAAATAATAAAAAATTACTTAAAAAAGTAATAAATAGATTACAAGAACAAGGTACATTAATAATAATTGCAAGTATGGATAGTAATATTCTATATGAATTAACGAAAAAATTAATAATTGTTGAAAAAGATAACATAATTGTAGGAAAGACTGATGAAATATATCAACAAGTAGAAATGTTATTAACAAAAAATGTTGATATTCCATATTTTTCACTTTTAACATATAAAGCTAAAAAGGAAAAGAATATCAATTTGTTCTATAGAAAAGATGTAAGGGATGTGATTAAAGATGTATACAAAAGCGTGTAATGCAATTAAAGAACTAAACTTATATTCTAAAGTAATCAGTTTAATTTTAATGATGTTATCAATAATTATGGTCAATAATGTTTATTTAGTATTCATAATAATAGGAATAAGCTTAATTATTTCTCTAATGTTAAAAGACTTTGAAGCTATTCAATTATCTTTAATTTTGATAGTTGCATCAATGTTTTACTATCTTCATCCATTCTTACTTATAATTGTGAAGCTAATTTTACTATACGTGTTTTATTTAATTGTAAAAGATATGATGAATAGTAAAGAAAAAATGTATATAATAAATAAGTTATTTTATAAAAGTAGAAACAAACAATCTATGGATTTGTACTTAAATAATTGTTATAAAAACCAAAAATTTAATGAAAACTTAAAAGTTTATGATGATATAGATAAATATACAAGAAGAAAATATAGTAAGTATATAGTAAAACAATCTGAAATTAAGACTAATTATGATTTACAAGACATTTCTTATAGAAACAAGCTTAGTTTTTACAAATACTATAACAATAAAACGACAGTTTTAAATATGGATTGGAGAAAATTGGATAATACCTTTTTAATAATCTCACTTTTAATATTTGTACTTGTCATTATTTATAGATAGAAGGTGAATTATGCGTTATTTAATTAGATTTTCTTATGATGGTACTAATTTTCACGGTTATCAAAAGCAACCTGAAAAAAGAACTGTGGAGGGAGAACTAGAAAAAGCTTTATATAATATTAATAACCACACTGCTACTAGAATATTTTCTTCTGGGCGCACTGATAGAGGTGTTCATGCTTTAGGACAGACAGCTCATTTTGATTTAAATGTAACAATAACTTTATATAAGTTAAAATGTGCTTTAAATAGTTTGTTGCCGGATGATATTCATGTAATAGATGCAGTTACTGTGGATAATGATTTTCATGCAAGATTCATGTTAAAGAATAAAACTTATAAGTATTATTTAAATACAGGAGAATATAATCCAATAGAGAGAAACCATATATATCAATACAATAAAGAGTTAGATGTAAAAAAGATGCAGCAAGCCATAAAAGACTTTATCGGTACTTATAACTTCGAAGTTTTTACTTCTAATGAAGCCATAAAAGAGGATTATACTAGAACTATTTATGATGCATCTATTGAAGAAAAAGATAATCTTATAATTTTTAATTTTAATGGTAATGGATTTATGAAATATCAAGTAAGAAATATGGTGGGTACGTTAATGAAGATAGGTAAGGGTAAATTACCTGTTGATACTATAAAAAAATTATTAGATGGAAAAGAAGAAAGTAAACATGTATTTACTGCTAGACCAGAAGGACTGTATCTAGTTGAAGTTTCTTATAAATAATAAAGAAATTCGTTGACAAATAGGCCCCATTTTAGTATAATTCTAATCGGTACATTGAAATCCCCACATAAGTTTGGCCGTGGGAAGCTGGACTTAAGTAAAGGAGAAAAAATTATGAAAAGCTATATGCAAAAGAAAGAAACAATTGAACGTAAATGGTACGTAATCGATGCTGAAGGAGTATCATTAGGTAGAGTAGCTGCTAAAGCTGCACATATCCTTCGTGGTAAACATAAACCAACTTATACTCCTCATATCGACTGTGGTGATAATGTTATCATTATTAATGCAGAAAAAGTTAATTTAACTGGTAATAAATTAGAGGATAAGATTTATTATAATCACTCAATGTATACTGGTGGATTAAGAGAAAGAACTGCTAAAGTAATGAAAGAACAATATCCTGAAGAAATGATTGAAAGAGCTGTTAAAGGAATGCTTCCTCATAA
>OLHG01000468.1_pt1 | contig 28638 bp, 22 predicted proteins | sample 1605971 | NCBI WGS metagenome assembly OLHG01 (sample SAMN03283289) | human gut metagenome | biome: human-associated habitat; material: feces | host: Homo sapiens | place: Peru | collected 2012 | reverse complement strand
TATCTCTATGACATATTAATCATAATATATTTTTAAATAAATTACAATACTTTTTACATCAGTTTACATATTTTTTACAAAAAGTGTAAACTACTCCAAATTGTCAACCTTTTTAAGTTCTTCGAGCATTGGCTCAAACTCAGGATTAGAAGTAAAAGTAAGAAGCATATTAATAAACTCATCAGCATCGCTTTTAGCCTTAAGAAGCATCTTAAAATCCTTCTTGATATTAGCCATCTTAAAGCCTAAATCACCACTTTGTCTAGTACCAAACAAATCACCCTCACCTCTAGTTTGAAAATCATATTCACTAATTTCAAAACCATCGTTTGTTTTCTCCATAAGTTTAAGTCTCTCTTCTGGATTCTTAGCAATCAAAAGACAATAACTCTGAATATCACTTCTGCCAACTCTACCTCTAAGTTGATGCAAGGTAGATAAACCAAACATATTAGCATTAAAGATAACAATCATCGAAGCATTAGGAACATTAACCCCAACTTCAATAACAGTAGTAGAAATTAAAATATTAATATTATTATTTTCAAAGTCTTTCATTACTTTGTCTTTATCTTTAGAATCAAGTTTACCATGAATAATACCAATCTTAGAAATCTTACCAAAGGCCTTATTCATTTTATCTTGAAGGTCATATACACTTTCCTTCTCATTATCATCTTCAGTATCTATCATAGGAGCCACCACATATATTTGATGACCATTATCCAGTTCCTTCTTCATCATTTCTAAAACATCAAGTATATCTTTTTCTTTCTTAAATAAAGTAATAACCTCTTTTCTACCACTAGGTTTACTCTTGATAGAAGATACATCAGTATCACCATAAATAGTTAAAGCATAAGTTCTAGGAATAGGTGTAGCACTCATATAAAGAACATCTAGTTTAACACCCTTATTCTTTAGATTTGCTCTTTGATTTACTCCGAATCTATGTTGCTCATCAGTAACAACTAAACCTAGATTTGCATATTCAACTTCCTCTTGTATTAAAGCATGTGTCCCAATAATAATATCCACATTACCATTTTTTAAATCATCATATATTAACTTTTTATCTTTTTTATTAACAGAACCTGTTAATAATTCTACCTTTACCCCAGTATCTTTTAAAAGTTCCCTTATATTATTATAATGTTGCGTCGCTAAAATCTCAGTTGGTGCCATTAAAGCACTTTGATAACCACATAAACTATTGTAGTACATTGCTAATATTGCAACAATTGTCTTACCAGAACCCACATCACCTTGAAGCAATCTATTCATTCGCTTTGAACTATTCATATCATCTATTACTTCTTTTAAGGCGTTATTTTGGTCTTTGGTTAATTCGAAAGGAAGACTCTTAATTAATTTCTCTACATCTTTATAATTGCCTTCTCTTTTAATACCTTCTTGATGTTTCTCATGGTCTAATTTTAAATAATTAATTTTAAACATAAATTGAAATAATTCTTCATACTTCAACCTAATCGTTGCTTCCTTTAATTTTTCAAAACTAGGTGGATTATGGACAATATTAAGTGCAGTTTTTTTATTAGAAAAATTATACAAATCCATATACTTTTTTGGAATATAATCAGTAATTTCATTACCATACTTTAAAAGTGCATTATTAATATAACTACTTAAACCTTTAATATTTAAACCACTAGTAGTATGGTATACAGCTTCAATCTTTTCTTCTTTAGAAAGACTACCAAATCTTATATCCGAAGCATTTAAAATATTCTTTTGTCTATCGTACTTACCAATTACAATAACACTGGTACCTATACCTAAATTAGGCTTTAAAAAAGCACGATTAAATATTGAAACACCTACCACTCCATTTGGCATAGCAAGTCTAAAATTTAGTTTATTTACTCCTCCTCTAAATCTAACAACTAGAGGAATACTTTCTACTTTTCCGTCTAAAATAACTCTGTCCTCATCAGTTACCGTCGATAAGTCACTTCTGCGTAAAACATCATATCTAAAGGGATAATGTTCTACTAAATCATCTACAGTAAATATATTCAATTTATTAAGTAAAGAGGTGGTTTTAGGCCCTATTCCTTTTAACTCATTTAAACTAATCATAGCACCACTTCCTTGGGAGCTATTATATCACAAAAAGGACATAAATTAAACTATTTTCCCAATTATATAAGTTTTTTTAAAAAATGATTGACAAACACACCTCTTTCGATTATTATAGAAATCACCAATTCGAAATTGGCGAATTGGTCGCTAGTATCACACTAGCCAACCCCTTTTTATTCTTTTTTATGAGGTTGTTCTCAGGGGGACAACCTCTATTTTTTTACACAAATTAAAACTGAGTTTAATGAAACTGTCCCTAAAGATAATTCCATAACTCAGTTTTTTTTATTTATTATTTTCACTTAATTCTTTATAAAATTCATATCTTTCCATAGCGTCTTGCATGTTTTCATTAAGTAGTTCATCTAGCTTTGCTGGATTAGTTCTACCAAGAGTTCGATATCTATTTTCTCCTAGTAAGAATTCTTTGTATTTATCAAAATCAGATTTACTATCCAAAGAGAATTTTTTATTATTAGGATTATACCTAAAGATTGGGAAATAACCTGACTGAGTTGCTTTTTTCTCCTCATCTATGCTATTAGACATTCCTTTTAAAATTCCCTGCGCAATACATGGCGCATATGCAATAACAATAGACGGTCCATTATAATTTTTAGCTTCTGTTAAAGCATTAATTGCTTGTTGCATATTAGCACCAAGAGAAATAGTTGCAACATATACATGTGGATAAGATAAAGCAATTCTAGCTAAATCTTTTTTAGCATTTTCTTTACCTCTACTTGCAAATTTAGCCACACTTCCTTTAGGACTAGATTTTGAAGCTTGACCTCCTGTATTTGAGTATACTTCCGTATCAAGAACTAAAATATTAACATTTTCATGAGTAGATAAAACATGATCTAAACCACCAAAACCTATATCATAAGCCCAGCCATCTCCACCTATTATCCAGAAAGACTTAGCTTTAATAAATTCCTTCATAGCTATTAAATCAGAGATTTTACTGTTTTCAACAACCTCATATAACAAACAACTAGATTGATAATCCATTCTTTTATAATAACTAGCATAAATTTCTTTATCGCGTTCAGGAATTAACGCCACATTTTTCTCAATTATACTTCTTATTTTATCTTTTCTTATATGGTCTGCAACAGCCATTCCCATACCAAATTCAGCGTTATCTTCAAACAAAGAACTAGCCCAAGGAACATTATATGAAGTTCCTGGAACATTTCCTCCATAAATTGAAGAACATCCAGTTGCATTAGCAATTACTAATTCATTGCCAAACAATTGTGTTAACAATTTTAAATAAGGAGTTTCCCCACAGCCAGCACAAGCTCCCGGAAATTCAATTTTAGGGTTAACAAATTGACTTCCTTTTATAGTAGAAATACTTAAAGGTTTCTTTTCATTTACTTCATTGAATAAATATTTATATTTTTCAATATTACTATTAGTTTTAGCTTCTTCAGTATTAACCATAGTAAGAGCCTTATTTCCCTTTTTACCAGGACATATATTACTACATAATCCACATCCCGTACAATCTGGAATACTAATACCTACAGTATACTTTAAATAATCATTTATTGCAGAATCCAACAAGTCTTTTTTAACACTATTAGGTGCATTTTCAACCTCATCTTTATTTAACAAGAAAGGCCTTATAACGGCATGTGGACATACCATTGAACACATATTACACATAATACAATTATCTTTGTTATAACAAGGTACTCTTTCACTAATATCTCTTTTTTCTAGTTTTGCCATGCCACCTTCAAAGGTACCATCAGCATATTGTATTAAGTCACTTACTTTTAACTTGTTTCCCTCTTTAGCCTCAATCATTTCAAAGATACTCTTAGCCTTGTTAATTTCTCTTTTTTCTTCTATTCCCGAAGTATTAACAAGTTCTAAACTTTCAAGAGCTCTGTTAATTGCTAAAACATTTTTAACAATTATATCTTCACCCTTATTAGTAAATAACACTTTTAAAGATTCTTTTATCTTAGAAATAGCAAAAGCAAAAGGAATAATCATACTAATTTTAAATATAACTGTTTCAATAATTGTATTAATTTTACCTGATAATCCTACTTCATCAGCAATCTTATTAGCATTAACAATATATAATTTAATATTTCTATTCTTAATAATATTTTTATCATGATTACTGATAATATCTAAAACTTCTTCTTTTGATTTATTGGTATTGAGTAAGAATATACCATTTTCCACAATATTATCTAACATATGCATCTTTTTCAAATAAATATCTTTAGTACAAACCACTAAATTAGGTTTTTCAACATAATAAGTTGCTCTAATTGGATTTTTATCGAATCTTAGATGAGAAATGGTTACTCCACCAGATTTTTTAGAATCATATTCAAAATAGCCTTGAACATAAACCTTTGCATTATTACCAGTAACTTTAATTAAATCCTTAGAAGCACTAACCATTCCATCAGAGCCAAATCCGTATATTAGCATTTCATAATCACATGGCTTGATATCAATTGCAACATCATCTAAACTTAATTTTGTAACATCATCAACTATTCCTATAGTAAATCCATTAAAAGAATCTTCTTTATCAATAAAAGCATATACTGCTTTTATTTGATAAGGAGTAGTATTTTTGCTTGATAATCCATACCTACCACCAATTACTTTTATAGAAGAATCATATTTACTAATTGCATTTACAACATCTAAATACAATGGTTCTGCACTACCAGATTCTTTAGTACGATCAAGTACTGCAATAGAATTAACCGTTTTAGGTAGCACTTTTAATAAATAATCAGCACTAAATGGACGATATAAATGGACTTCTATTAATCCAACTTTTTCACCGTTAGATATCATTGTATCGATTGTTTGCTTAATAGTCTCACAAACAGATCCCATAGCTACAATAATCTTTGTAGCATTTTTAACACCATAATAGTTAAAAGGTTTATAATTCTTACCAGTCAATTTATTAATTTTCTTCATATAGCCATTTACTATATCCGGTAATTCATCGTAATACTTGTTTCTAGACTCCGTTATTTGAAAATATATATCATCATTTTGATTAGTACCTTTAGTAACAACATTATTGCTAATTGCTCTAGATTTAAACTCATCTAATTTCTTTTGATCTATTAATTTTTTTACCTCATCCATATCTAATAATTGAATTTTCTGCAATTCGTGACTTGTTCTAAATCCATCAAAGAAGTTAACAAAAGGAACACTTCCCTTAATAGTCGATAAATAACTAACGGCTGTTAAATCATGTGCTTGTTGCACAGAAGATGATGCAAGTATAGCAAATCCAGTCATACGTGTAGCATAAATATCTTGATGATCTCCAAAAATTGATAAAGCATGAGTTGATAAACTTCTAGCAGCAACATTTATAACACATGGCAACAATTCTCCTGCTATTTTATACATATTAGGAATCATTAATAAAAGTCCTTGGCTAGCAGTATATGTAGTTGCTAAAGTGCCATTTAATAATGCACCATGAACAAGACCAATAGCACCCGCTTCACTTTGCATTTCTACAACTTTAACTGTATCACCAAAAAAGTTAGTTTTACCTTCACTTGACCATTTATCAATATATTCTGCCATTGGAGAAGCTGGTGTAATAGGATAAATACCTGCTAACTCACTAAATTGATATGAAACATAACTACAAGCTTCATTACCATCCATAATTTTATATTTCATAATATCACTCTTTCTTATATTAACTATTAACATTATATAATAAAAACGCCAAAAAATATATAAAAAGCGAGTATTAAACTCGCTTATCCATTATTTTCTTATGATTTCTCTTGAACCTTTAGTAGCAATATTCATAAATTGGTCATAATATCTTTGATATCCTGGCAAAATAGTATCATCTAATTTAGAGAAAGGATATAATTTAAATCCCGCTCCATACGTGATACCTGCCTTTCTGGTATAAACCAATTGAGCAGCTGGTTCTTCTAAAGTTATTGTAACATTACCATCAGTAACAGTTTTTTTAATAGTTACAGATGCCATCAAGCCAACTAATCTTTCTATACCTATCTGGGATGATATAAAATTTCCTAACGAATATATAACCATAGTATTATCTATAAAATCTATTGGTTGAATAACATGAGGATGAGTACCAATTACAATATCAACGCCAAGAGATGCAAGATATTTAGCAATAGTTTTTTCTTCTTGAACAGGAGTATGTGTATATTCAACACCCCAATGCATTGCTACCATAACAACATCTACTTTATCACGAATACGTTCAATATCAGCCTTTACCTTTTCTTCACTATACAAATCAAATAAGTAATCTTTCCCGTATGGAATTCTAAGCCCATTTGTTAATGTAGAGTAGGAAAGCAATGTATATGTTATACCATTTTTTTCCATTATTCTAGGTGTCACTCTTGATTCTTCCGATTCATAAGACCCCGCTGCTATTACACCTTCTTGTTTTCCCCAATAATTTATTGAGTTAATCAATCCTCTTTCACCATAGTCTAACGAATGGTTAGTAGCAAGACTAACAAGGTTAAATCCCATATTCATAAACGCATCCCCAACTTCTTGTGGAGAATTAAACAAAGGATAACTAGATAATCCCAAAGAAGTTCCTCCTAATATTGTTTCCTGATTATAATATTTTAAATCATACTGCTCTATAATAGGCTTTATTTCAGTAAACATATTATTAAAATTATAAACCCCGTTAGAATATGCATCTTTATAAACAGCGCCATGAATTAGGGCATCACCTACCGCAATAAATGTAGCACTTGTCTCATAATTATTTTTATCACTAGGAGAGTCATTATCAACTATATTAGGTTTCCTGTTTTTTTCTTCTTGTTCTGCCTTATAAAGTGAAATACCAAATAAAGTTCCCCCTGCAATAATAGATATAATTGCTAAAACTATTAAAACTATTGATATAATTCTTATAGTTTTTTTCTTTTTTTTCACTATCTCACCACACTTCTATTTTAGAATTAATCCAAATCCACTTACTACTCTTCTTCCTCCAGTAACAACTTGTCCATAAATATTTTTTGGAGTATTAATAATTTTACCATTAATTGCTAGTTGTGCTGATGTACCACCATCTAAGTTAGCAGCATTATAAGCACCATATAGTTTTAAAGTCTCAATTACTTCAATCATGTTAGGTCCAGCAGCATGAGTTCCTTCGGTAACTAAGAATAAAACCACACCATCTTTTCTTTGCGCAATAGCAACACGAGCAGCTCTTGAATATCCACCAACTGTCGCATTAACAAATTGCAATTCTTTACCATTTACAATTAAGAATGGTCCAAATTCTAAGGCATCACGCATTCCCATATCAATTGCTTCTTGACCGGTTGCATAAGTTAATAACAATTTATTATCCTTATTAAATCCAATTAAGTTAGCTTTTCCGTCATTATCAGACCAAATGATTTTACTATCCTTAATTAGGTACCCCATTGGTACATCACTACCCCAACCGTAGTCAACAAACATACCTCCATTGATACAAACAGTTCCACCCATTCTTTGGCACATATCTTTGATACGTTCTTGACCAGTACCACTTCCAAATGATTTAGAATGAATAAGTTGAACTTTAGATGGGTCATATATAGCAACTAAATGAGCATCATATTTTCCTACCTTAACTTTTAAGTATTTATAATCTTCATTACCAGGGTCTCTTGTTAATATTTGCTCATCATATTCATTGTCATAATCCTTTTTAGGACCAGTATCAATAACAATTTTATCCAAATCAACTGCATCATTTATTGGAATATATGCACCTTGTGATAAAATATTTTGAATAGTTTCATCACTCCAAAATGTGTATGCAATATATTGATGGGTTTTAGTACTCATCGCAGTGTTTATAATTAAGTTTCTAAATCCTGCATAAGGGCCATATACCACAAAGAAACAACCAGCTACCAGAATATCTAATATAATAAATAGGATAGTAGTCTTGCGTATTCTTCTAGGTTTCTTTTCTCTTTTTTGTTTTTTTTCTTTCTTTGCCATAACTACACCTCTACCTTATATGGTTTATCTTTAGTTCCTTCGCCTTCAACTACTTTAGGAGTTTTAATAGAAATCACTGGTTTATATGGTCTAGAAATTCCAGGTTTAGAACTAATTAAGTCATTGCTATAATAATAGATTCTTCCTTCTCTAGGAGATTTATTAGATACATAATAACCTTCTTGGTCATTATCAAATTTTAAATCTACTACACTAGGAATGCCAACTTTAACTGTAACTTTATCTTTATAAACGTTCTTATAACTCTTTTCATAAGTAGTAGTATAAACATCAAAATCTAAAAGTGCATCTTTATAAGATAATCCTTCATAAAATTTATTATTTAATAATTCCGCTAAAGAGTTTTTACTATCTGCCTTATAATCTAAAATACTTGTATCAAAGCGATAAGTACTTAATCCTTTGTTATATAATCCTGCATATGCTAATTTCAAAACATCTTCATCTTTATCTACAACTACCCAAGTATCTTCATCTATCGTTAAATAAGAACCAAATTTAATTGTCTTATCTTCTTTTTCAATTCTATAAGGATCATCTAATGAACCACTACCACCTAATAAGGCAACTGAATTCTTAATTGTAACAACTGGTTTTACAAAATATGTATTATTAGCTTCTGAAGTTGAGATACTACTTCCATTAGCAATCCATACTTTATTATCACCTGAATAAGTACTTAACCACACCATATCTTCATCATGTGAAACATATGTAGTTGAATCAACAACACTATTTAAATAATCATTAGCTTGTAATAATTTAACATAATAATCAGAGTTTTTATCATTACAACTAAATCCTTCTATCGTATCCATCTTATCGTTACAAATAGTTGATTTAACTAAATAATCAGTATTCAAATGTTTAACAAATACATCATTTAGATATTTGTTAATATCAGAATTAACATAATCACTTTTACCAAAGTTCCAAGCTAAAATATTAATATAATCATTTAAGATTATTTCTAATGAACCATCCACATTTGTTCTTACTACTCGCCATAACATATTACTATATTTAATATAATTATTAGAAGTAGCACCCTTAAAAACATAAACGCCATTTTCTCTATATAGGCCATCACCAGAAGACGCTATAGGAGTATTATGTGTTAAAACATTTGAAATTAACTCAGCTGTTTGTCCGCCTTCTATTTTAGGATTATATATTTTATAATATTTTATCAATCTAGAACCATAAAAAATACAACAACCTATAATAAAAATCAAACTTGCCAAACAAAAAACAGTTTGTATAAGTCCTTTTTTTAATCGTCTTTTTTTACCAGTCTTCTTACCTTTTTTACTTGTTTTTTTTCCGCTTTTTTCTTCTTTATCTATATTATCATCCAAATCTAAGATTTCGATATCTTCATCTTTCATTTAATCACATCCAATTCTATTAAATTATAACAAAATTAGCTATATGTTTCAACCCAATTATTAAAGAAAAAAATAACAGGAGTTAATCCTGTTACATTACTATTTTCTATAAAAAATTGCTATAAAAGATGAAAATCTGAAAATAATTTCATCACTTTTATTCATAGCTAAAGTTTTACCCATTGCTTTACCACCTATTGTCATTGAAGCTACTAAAGCAGTTATAATAAGTGAAGTTACTAATAAATTCCAATGAAAAGTACTAGCCAGAATAACCGCAATTGAAGCTGAAGTAGAACCACTTATAATTCCACATATATCACCTATTACGTCATTACAAAAACTAGAAACCTTTTCAGCATTTTTTATTAACCTTACTGCAAGTTTAGCCCCTTTAACATTTTTAGCAGCCATTGAATTAAAAGTACTTTGGTCAGCAACCGTTATACTAACACCAATTATATCAAATAGAATACCTAATCCAATAAATACTAATACTAGTATTACACTAACAAAAATATTTGCATTTGGTATAATAGTTTCTGATAATAAAGAGAATAATAACGAAATAAAAAACGTTATTGTAGTTATCTTTATTATCCAATTATAATTAATGAGTTTTTTATTCTTAACTGGTTTCTTACCAGCTTTATTAGAATATTTCTCCTTACACTTTTTATTTTTCATATGCTCCTCGAAAAAAATAATGAAATGGCAATTAATATAATAAACTTTGCGTCTTTAGGTCAAGTTGGATTTCCCTTATTTTTACTCATCGTTACCAATTGAGCAGTTCCCTTTTGAAAAAATAAGTAGTAAGTTACCTTATCTACGACTTGATTACCACTTAGTACACACTGCAATCTTATATTAATCTACACCCTAGGAGATTTCCTCAACAATACCCCCTATTACTATGCTTTTTTGCAGTACTAGTTTCAAGTAGCGATACTTATAATAAGGTGTACACCAAATAATAAGTTGTCTCTATTCCCTAATACCACTCAAGCCAAGCTACTCTATCCATAGCTTTAGCCACAAGATAGGTTCAAGCCTGGTTCGTAAAAGTTAGTTTAACTTTCTCTCACAAAGACAGGTCTCCACGCAAAAATGGGTCGGATTCGTATGCCATTACGAGCGCCCACAATCACTTCAAATCCAGCATTCACCCCAAACTGGGCGTAAGAAGCAAACACCAGACGTTTCATAGATATGCTCTTTAACGATATTTTACCCTCGTCTTCATAATAAATGTATCGACTAGAATAGTGCGCCATTTCGAGTTACATTATAACACAAATATAAAAAAAAGTCAAAGGCCACATTAAAAGTGCCTCTGACTTTTTGTAATTTATTTTTTCAATATCCTAATTTTTACTTTTCTAGTACGAGGAGTATAAGTTAATCTTGTATCTTCTCCAGTTACTTTAACATCTACTTCATGTTCTCCTTCTTTTAATCCGGCTAAATCTATGTATGCAGTAATAGTATTAGTATCCAATGCATCAAGAACAGATTTACTACCGTTAACAATAACAGTTACTGTACTATTTTCCTTACTAGAAGCTTGAACACTATAACCGTCACCTAAGTTAACTGATTTAATCTGTAAATCTTTTACTTCTTTAGAAACTATATCATCTAAAGTAAGTTTTACCGTAATTGTCTTAACACTTATTTCTCTAACCCCTGTTGGCTTAGATAAGTTAATTGTATAAGTTTTATCACGAGTTACATTAGATACATCTATTTTAACAGGTAAATATTCAATTGTAGATAAAGCTATACTATCACCATAAATAGTAACCTCTTGAATACTAGGAGTTAATGTCTTAACAGCTTTTCCTTCAGGTGTACCTTCTGGTATTACCTTAATAGGAACATTTTTACTTGGTGAAGTAATTTTAATTACTGCTTCAACTTTATTAGGTACTATTTCAACATCTATTATTTTTCCATCTTTATCATATGCTACTAGAGGAATATCAGTAAGTGTTGTAGTACCCGCTGTTGGTTTAGAAATATTTTCTACATCAACTAATGCTTTTACAGAAGCAACTTGGCTTAATTTATACGATGCACCTTTAATTATTACGTTATCTCTATTTAATGCAATATTTTCAATATTTAACTTAGTATCAAGTTTATCTTTATGAATAATATCAGAAGTTAATTCTCTATTTTCAGATACCTTTTCATAAATTGTAACAGTTACATTTGAAGTATCAAGTTTATATTCAACAGATGATACTGATTGTTTGTATTTAAGATTTACTCTGTGTTTGCCAGCAGATAACCCTGTTAAATCAACAGTAACTTCATCAGCTGGATATTGCTTTGCTAAATAAACGTCCCATTTTCTACCAATCAATGTTACATCAACTGTATTCGGCAATCCTTCTACAACAAATGCTTCTTCATTGTATACAGCTTTTACTGGTTGACCATATAAAACTTCAGCTGAATTGTCAACTAAAGTAGTAAATTTGTTATCTATTGCAAAAAATGCAATCAAAGCACAAACAAGTGAAATAATAACCAAAGATTGACGATTAGTTAAGAATTTTTCAAGACCATGACCATTGTTTTTTAAAGCATCTGTTATCAATAAGATTAATTTAGTAATCGGAGTAATAATTAATCTATCAAATAAATTAAATATTTTTACAAATATATTCTTCTTTTTACCATTATTTATTCTCTTCATAAATCTCTTCCTCATTTACATCATCTTCAAAATCAGATTCTTGTTTTGGTCTTAATTCGTCAATTAACATCATTCTAACATCATCAAGAGATAAGTTATAGAATAATTCACCTTTAACAGCTATAGATAATCTGCCAGTCTCTTCAGATACTACAAGAGAAATACAATCACTCTCTTCAGTAATACCTATAGCAGCTCTATGTCTTGTACCTAATCTTTTATTATTTTTAATATTATTACTTGTTGGGAACACTGCTCCAGCACAGCTAATTCTATCACCTTGAATTATAACACCACCATCATGTAATGGATTATTTGGGAAGAATATAGAAATTAACAACTCGCTAGAAACATCACCATATATCTTTTTAGCTCTATTTATATAATCTGCCAAACTAGTATCACGTTCAATAACAATTAAAGCTCCTATTCTTGCTTTTCTTAAATAATCCATAGCTTGAACTATTTCATAAACAAGGCGTTCACGTTCGTCAACAGTTAATACTTTGTGTCTCCCTAATAACTGACTTCTACCTAACTGTTCTAGTACTGTTCTTATCTCCGGTTGGAAGATAATTATAAGTGCTAAAGGTCCCCACATAATTATGTATTCAAGTAAAAAACCTATCGTAACAAAATGAAATATATCAGAAGCAATCTTTAATATTGCTACTATAATTACGCCCTTAAAAATCAATGTAAGTTTAACGTTGTTTTTGATATTCTTTAATATATAATAAAAAATCAACCAAACAATTAAAATATCCACAATCTTGTTAATAATTGATAAAATACTATCTATAGTCATAAAATTTTTCTCCTCTTAAGTACCACCCTGGTACTATAATATTATACAAAAAAAGATATAATTAGTAAATAGCATAATTATATCTTTGGGTTATTGTTACTATTTATAATAAGAACAGCTGGAGCTTTTTCATTAGGATTAATCTCATTATTTATAGGCGTTTGTTGAACATTATTAAAGTTTTGCAAAGGTACTGCTCCATTTGCAGTTGGTGTTACTACATTAGTTTGAACAGGTTGACTCATATTAACTTGCTGAAGAGCTACAGGTGTTTGAACTGGCATTGGTTGAGGTTGAGCAATAGCACCCTGATTGGTAATTTGATTATTAATAGGTTGTTGTATAGTCAGATTACTAACAGCAATATTTTGATTTAGCGGATTAGATACTGCTGTAGCTGCAACTTTGGGAATAGATGCTACCTCCTTTACAGGCTGCACCGGTTTAGTATTCAAATTAAGTGTGCCATTTTTTGACATATCCATATTAGTATTCATTCCAAATTTCATCATCTGCTCATTATTCTTTTCACCTAAATATCCAATTATAGCAAAAATTAAAATTGTATTAACTACTAAAATTGAATAGTATAAAGGCCCATCTATATTCCTAAAAAAACTAATAATAAAATCCATTTCTACCATCCCTTTATTCTATTTTATATTATCATCTTTTTACATAATGTACAATTAGCATCTGTATAATTCATTTGATAAGTCTGTTTTTTCGGATTATCATTACACAAACATCAACTAAATATACTATCCAACTAATTACTGAAAATTATATTAACTCTTTTTATTTTTTATGTTTTTTAATTTATGGTAACAATTAAAGGCAACTTTATATAAGAAATAATAAAATTTATTAACAACCAAATCAAATTCACCAATGAGTTCCACTACATTGCCACCAAATCCTTTTTTGAACTCATAAACACCATACATAGGATTATTTTCCTTTTTAAAATTACCTTCTATTCCGTAAAAATTATATCTCTTAAATCCATGCTTATTGGCGTATTTAATTGCATACCATTGGATTGCATACATAGCATTCCATTTCATAAATTCGTCATATCCGCCGCCATAAAGATTTAACAATTCACTACCACATTCAATAAACATAGAACCCGCTAAACATATACGTTTACCATATTTTTCTTCTAATTTCTTAATTTCATCTATTTTGTTTTGCAATTCTTTTAATTCTTTTTTTCTAGCATCCGTTACATCACTATAAGAATTAATCTCATCTATTTCCTTCTGAAGCAAGTTAATGCTTATATCAGTATCTAAGTAACATAAAACAATTTTTAACTTATCCCCTAAAGCATCAAACATATTCTCATAATAACTTAACGGTCTATCAATAAATCCACGTCTAGAACCAGTGTGTTCAGTTATCCTTTTATACTCAGCCAATCCTTCTTTACCTATCTCTTCTAAGACTAATCCCATTTTTAATGTTTTCTTAACATTTTTTCTTGTTTGTTTGATCATGCCTTTCATAAGCTCTTCTTCACTTTTACCAGCTACATCTAAAACAAACATCCACCTTGGTTGTAATGATCCTTCTGTTTTAGTGTTGAAGCCATAGTGCTTATACCCCATTTTTTTTAAATTTTCAACAACTAACGAATTATCTATTCCACCATCGACAACATCACCGTTTATATCACGTTCCTTATATAACAAATATGGATCAATTTTTATAAAAATTCCATTATGTTTTCTTACATACCCTTTTATTTCTTCAGTAAATTTTTTTAATACCTTCTCGTTATTATAATCAATTAAAAAGCCTCGTGGTGAATAAAACATCTTCTTTCCTATAGGTGTAATTTTAGCTAACAATAATGCTGCGCCTATTATTTTATCTTTATCAATTAATCCAACATAATAATGTTCCCACCCATTACTAAGTTTTAACTTTGCCCATTCTTTAGTTTGATAGAAACTAAGAAGTTCATTTCCATTCGCATATTTTTCAAATTGTCTCTCAGTTATTTCTTTAAATTCCATGTTGTTCCTCTCTTCTCATTAATCTTTATTTGCTGACTTCTTTATTTTTTTCTTTGCAATATTTCTTACTAGTCTTCTATAAAAAGGTACTAATTTAGTAAAACAAAAATACCAAAAAGGCTTGTTAACATAATCAAATTCACCAATAAATTCTATATAGTTGCCACCAAAAGCCTTTTTAAAAATATGTAATCCATATCTAGGATTATCATGATTTAAATCCCCTATTGTACCAAAGTGATCATAGTACTTTAATCCTTCGTCGTGGCAATATTTTATATGTTCATAATAAACCTTATAGTTTGATTGAGATGATGTCAAAACATTGTGATTGCCAGCGTATAAAGTCCAAGCCTTATCACCATATTCAATTATCACATGTGCATTTAATGTAATAACATCGCCATATTTATCTCTAGCATCACTATATTCAGATATATACTCATCCAATTTTTCTAAACGCATTTCTAATTCTTTCTGTTTTTTTTGATTAGCTGTACTTAAATTTTCCTTTTTTGATAAATCATCCAATGATTTTAAAATATCATTTTTTTCTTTAGAATATTCATCTATTACTTTATTAGTATCAATACTGCCCATAAATAAATTCATTTTACCATATTGATTATATATTTCGTATAAACTCTTGTAATACTTCATATCGTGCGATACAAAATCTTTTCTATCCTCAGTTAAATCCATTAATTTACTAAATTCCGGAATATCATCTATATTACCAATTCTAACCATAGTACCTAAAGACGTTCCTTTTTTTATTCTTTGTTTAACTGTTTTTGAAAATCTACTTTCAATATCTTCCATTGTACCATCTAGATTAATTCTAAATGTATAACGAGGTTGAGTCGTTTCAAAGTTTTTAGTAAATCCTAAATGCTTAAATCCAATCATCTGTAAAGTATTGAAAATTTTCTTGCAATTATATTTAGGATTTACTTCATTCCCTTTATAATCTTCTTCATACCATATAAGATCCGGATCTATTTTTAAAAATATAGCTTTTTTACTCTTAATAAACTTAATAACTTCAACAGAGAATTTTTTTAACAAACTCTCATCAGTAAAATCTATAACAAATCCACGAGGTGCATAAAAATATGAAAGCCCTAATGGTAAATGTTTCTGCAATAACAAAGTTGCACCTAAAATATTATTTTTCTCATCAACTAATCCTAAATAATAAGGAGTTTGATTTTTTTCCTTTTTAGCGAATTGCCCCCATGCATACGATTGTAAAAAATGTGATTTAAATTGATGATTTCTTACATATTCATCATAAACCATGCCATCTAATTCAATTAATTTAGTCATAAATATCACCTATTCATTCTAATATTCACTACTATTATAACAATTTATCATTTAAATTAAAACTAAAGGAAGAATTTATTTTAAATAATTGTAAATCAATTAACAAATGTATATAATGTAATTGGGTGATAATAAATGGAAAAAAGAATAAAAAATCTAATACTATCAATAATTATTATATGTGACTTTGTTTTACTATTATATTCAATAAAAACCAATAATTATGAACAAATAAGTGCAATTGTAACATTGCCATTAACGTTGTTAATACCAACTATAGTAAGAAAAATACTAAAAATTAATATTTCTGATTACTTTGAAATTATCTTTTATATATTTATCTTTCTAGCCCAATTCCTAGGTTCTGGTATTAATTTATATGACAAGATATATTGGTTTGATGATTTTACTCATTTATTGTCTGGAATATTCTCCTGTTTAGTAGCATTAGCAGTATTAAAAATATTTAAAAAAAGTACAACAAAAGATATTACTTTTAACATTATATTTATTTTTGGAATAGTATTTATAATAGCAGGATGCTGGGAATTAATAGAATTTGCAATTGACCAAGCACTAGGTTCTAATATGCAACACTCAATCGATTCAGGAGTAAATGACACAATGTTTGATATGTTAAGTGCATTAGTTGGAAGCATCATCTTCAATATAATCTACTACATTGAAAGCAAAAAGAAGCAAGGACTAATTTTCAAAATTCAAGATAAATTATTAAAATAAAACTTCTATCGCTAAGATAAAAGTTTTTTTATGATTATATATTTGCCTTTTAATGAAATTTTTGCAACTTCATAACCATAGCTCATAAGTTCTTTTTTATACTTTAAAAATGAGTGGTCTATTTCAAATCCCAAAATATTTTTTATTTCATCATAAGACAATTGATATTCATCCTTATTATTTTCTTTAATATAATTCCAAAGTTTCTCATATTTACTCATATGTTAGTCCTTATAGTAAATAGTTACTCCACCAAAAATACAAACAGCATTAACGTAAATAATTGAAGCCTTATCTGGCGCAGTATTTTTATTTTTTTCACTAACACCACCAAATATTGAAGTTGATTTAACTTTTACTTTTACATCTTTTGGTACTAATATTTCAATACCTCCAAATACAGAACAAGCATTAATAACAGAATCTTCTTTTATTTTAGCTTTAGTTAAATCACATTTAACTCCACCAAATACAGCAGTTAAATCACTACCTTTAAAAGTTTCATTATCAAATTCTACGTTTTGAGCAGAAAAAGTAGCACAATATTCATTATCTTTATTCTTTTCTTGATTAACCTTTTTTATTTCTTCACTTACTTTGCGTGTAAATACATCCTTAAACACAAATGACAATCCTATTACAACTAATATTAATGGTAATAGTAACTTCCATACCATACTAAAATCAATAACATCTTGGCAAGCAAGTAATAATCCTATTCCTATTAAAAGACCAATAATACTTCCTGTTTTTTCGTTATCCTTAATAAGGCCTATAAAACAAGGAACTATAATAAATAAAGTCCACCAGCCATCAAATAATATATTAATATCAGTAATTCCTAATGAATTACATCCTAGAACTACCCCTAATAAAATTAAAATGGCACCTAATATTCTAATTTCAATTTTATTCATATTCTACCTCCTATATTTCAAAACAATTTTAACATATATTGTTCACTTTTTAAACTCAATTTTTTTACAAAAATTCTTGTATAAAAAAAAGAACTTATTTAAAGTTCTAACAGTCAATTATGGTGGAACCGGGGAGAATCGAACTCCCGTCCGAAATAACTCCATCAAAGACCTCTACAAGTTTAGTCAACTAGTAACATTCGCTATATTATAAGCTAGTTGACGAACAATAATATAACTATCCTATAAAATTCATCAATCTACCTAGGATATAGAAAGATATATTCTGCTAAAATTGAGCCTCTAATATTTTCCGCAGACAAAAAAATAAAAGAAGCGCTTTGCCGTTTTTAGATTAAGCAAAAGCTAATTGATTTCTGTTTCCAGTTATTTTTGTTTGCATTTAAGGTTGCCACCTACTTGCAATCTAGGACTAAATTATCCCGTCGAAACCATATTCGGCCCCATGTGCACATTATAACACAAAACATCAATTATTACAATTATTATAATAAAAGAGACTAGTATCTGTTCTTACTAGCCTTTTCAATAGTTCTTTTTATATCTCTTTCCTTAATTGTTTCTCGTTTATCATAATCTTTTTTACCTTTACATAAACCAATTAATATCTTTGCTTTATTGTTTTTAAAATACAATTTCAACGGTATTAAAGTATATCCTTCTAAACGAATTTTATCATTTAGTTTTAAGATTTCTCTTTTATGCATTAGTAATTTTCTTGTTCTTGTTTCATTATGATTAAAAATATTTCCCTGTTTATAAATACCAATATACATATTTAATATATATAATTCACTATTTCTTACAATCACATAACTATCATTAAAATTACAAGAACCTTCTCTAATTGATTTTATTTCAGTACCTGATAAAACAACTCCACATTCATACTCTTCCTCTATAAAATAATCATGTCTTGCTTTTCTATTATATATTTCCATAATATCACTTCCTTATATTGGATATTTTTCTATTTTTGCACTCCTACTAGTTATTAAATCCATATACTCATTATAATAAGATTTATAACCTTGTAACAATTTATTATTTAATTTATCAAAAGGATAAATCTTAAAATCAGTCTTTGTTTTACCAGAATTATAGTAAGTATAAGTTAATCTTGCAACTGGTTCACTAATAATTATATCATTATTTTCCTTTTTTACATCAACAGAAACCATTAATCCTATTCTTCTATCCATACCTTCTTGTCCTGATATAAAATTACCAAGAGAATATATAACTAATGTATTACCAACATAGTCAATCGGTCCAACTACATGAGGATGGTGTCCTATAATTATATCAACGCCTAAACTAGATAAATATTTAGCAATACTTTCTTGTTCTTCAGTGACAGAATTGTTATATTCTTCACCCCAATGCATTGAAACAAGTAATAAATCAACTTTATCCTTAACTAAATTGATATCTTTTTTTACTTGCTCTTCACTATAAACATTAACATAATAATTATTACTTGGTTTAATTCCGTTAGTTGTAGTTGTATATCCTAAAAGTGCATATTTAATTCCGTTTACTTCTTGTATTTTAATATTATTACGTTCTTCTTCTGAATTATAAGAACCCGTAGTTAATACATTTTTCTTGGTCTTCCAATAGTTATTTGAACTAATAATAGCCTTTTTACCTCTATCAAGAGTATGATTATTAGCAAGATTCACTAAATTAAAACCTATATTAGTAAATGTTTCTCCAACTTCATGAGGGGAATTAAAAGCAGGATAACTTGATAATCCTAGTTTAGTACCACCTAGAATACTCTCTTGATTATAAAACGCTAAATCATATTTACTTACAATTGGTTTTATCAAAGTCACCATTTTATCAAAATTATAAACACCATCTTCATAAGCATCATCATAAACACTACTATGTATTAACACGTCACCCGCCATAATCAAAGACAATTTATTTTCTTTAACCTGTTGTTCATTAAAAGATTTATTATCCTGTTTTTCTCTAGTAGTTAACAAAAGAAAGATTACTATTAATCCTAAAATAGCTATTAAAAGTACTTTTCCACTATTTTTCATCTTTCTTCTCTTTTTTCTAGCCATTTTACCTCCTAAAGTTTTTTCAATATTTCAAAATCAATAGTTTTTTTATCTTTAGATGCAGCCTTAACTTTTACTAAAACTCTATCTCCTAATCTATATCTAACTTTAGTTCTATCACCAGTTAATGTCTGTGTAGCTTCATCAAAAACAAAGTAATCACCTAAATCGTTAACGTGTACTAAGCCTTCAATTAAATTATCAAGCTGAATAAACATTCCGAAATTATTAACACTCGAAATAATTCCTTCATATTCTTCACCAATGTGGTCTTCCATGTATTCAGCCATTTTCATATCTTCTACTTCACGTTCACACTCAACCGATTCACGTTCTTTTACCGAAGAATTATCAGCAATATATATTAATTTTTCTTGCCAATGTTCTATAGTGCTACGAGACATATCGTTATTAAACAAATATGTTCTAAGTAACCTATGGACTGTAGTATCTGGATATCTTCTAATAGGTGAAGTAAAATGTGTATAACACTTACTTGCAAGACCATAATGTCCTAAATTTTGTGGAAGATATATTGCTTTTTGCATGTTTCTCAATAACAGACTTGATAAGATTTTGAATTCTTTTTTGTCACTCAAAAATTTAATTAATCCTTGAATTGTTTTAGGGCTTACATCTTTAATATTACCTTTATATGTATACCCTAAAGTTTGTAAGAACGATAAGTATGTCCTAATTTTATCTTCTTTTGGATATTCATGAACACGATATATAAAAGGTAAATCCATATAAAATATATGTGTTGCTACACACTCGTTTGCACAAATCATAAAATCTTCTATTAATTTTTCACCAGAACCACGTTCTCTTAAAACGATATCAGTAGGATGACAATTTTCATCAACTAGTATTTTAGCTTCATCTACATCAAAATCTATAAATCCTCTATTTTCTTTAGCTTTCCTTATTATCTTAGATAACTCTAGCATAAGTCTAAGTTTATCAGCATATGGTTCGTATCCCTCTGGAATAGTATCTTCTTCAAGAACTTTATTAACTTTTTTATAAGTCATTTGAATCCTTGACTTAATAACGCTTGGGAATATTTCATAATCTACCGTTTTACCATTTTCATCTATTTCCATAACACAAGATATTGCAAGACGTTCCACTTCTGGATTTAATGAACAAATTCCGTTTGACAATTTATGAGGAAGCATTGGAATAACTCTATCAACTAAATAAACTGAAGTACCACGTTCCATAGCTTCTTTATCCAATGGACTTCCCTCTTTAACATAATAACTAACATCTGCAATATGTACACCCAATTTGTAATGACCGTTTTCTAACTTTTCAATAGAGATAGCATCATCTATATCTTTAGTATCATCACCATCTATAGTAAAAATAACCTCATCAGTCAAATCTCTACGGCCAACTTTATCAGAAGGATATACTTCTTCTGGAATACTATCTAATTGTTTAATTGTTTCTTCATCAAAAGTATCCTTTATATTATATTTACAAACAACAGATAATATATCTACTCCTATATCATTTTTATGACCTAAAATACGAATAACTTCACCCTTAAACTTATTATTAGATATTTGAGAAGTAATTTTAACTACAACTTTATGGCCATCCACAGAACCTTTATTTTTACCTTTAGGTATTTCTATATTCATCTTTAACTTATCATCATCCGGAATAATATATCCTCTACCTTTTTTAAAATAAATTTCCCCAACTACTGTGGATAATTCTCTTTTAACAACTCGAACAATTCTTCCTTCGATTCTACCATCTGGTTTATTGCTTAGAATTTCCACTAAAACTTTATCACCATTAATTGCACCGTTCATATTATCAATACCAACAAAAACATCTTCTTCTTGATTAGAAACATCAACAAAACCAAAACCTTTTTTATTAGTACGCATAATACCTTTTCTTAGATTACTATGTTCAAATAACATATATTTATCTTTATTAGAATGATATATTTCAACATCTTCTTCAAGTTCTCTTAATGCATTAATTAATTCTTCGGTCTCTTCAACAGTTTTAATATTAAGTACAGAATCTATTTCCTCAAAGGAAAGTGCTCTGTTATATTTTTTTAAAATTTCTAGTATTTTATCTTTCATATTCTTCACCTTATACTTAGATTATACAATAAAAAAAGAGCTATTCCTAGCCCTTATCTTATACAAATTCCATAATTAAACTTACTAAAAAGAATATTAATCCCAATGTCATAGTTACTCTACTAATTAGTAACTCTGCACCACGTTCTTTTCTTCTACTAAATAAATCAGCATTACCACCAGAAATGATTTGTGATGCACCTTCAGCTTTATTACTTTGCAACAATACAATGGCAATTAGTAATAATGATATGATTAATAAAAATATCTTCATACCAATCCCTCCGTTTTCTAACAAGTATTTTACCATAACTATATATGATTTGCAATAAAATGTTAATAGTTATTAGTTATCAATTAATTTTTCTTCAATTCGCAATAGTCTATTATATTTAGCAATTCTTTCACTTCGAGATAAAGAACCAGTCTTAATTTGTCCCATGTTAAGTCCAACAGCTAAATCTGCTATTGTTGTATCTTCAGTTTCACCGCTTCTATGAGAAATAATTGTTTTATAACCATTTCCTTTAGCAAGAGCAATTGTTTCCAAAGTTTCTGTTACTGTACCTACTTGATTTAATTTAATCAATATGGCATTACATGCACCTTTTTCAATCCCCTCTTGTAAATACTTTTTATTAGTAACAAACAAATCATCACCAACTATTTGAATTCTGTTGCCAACAAGTTTAGTAAACTTACTGAATCCATCCCAATCATTTTGGTCAAAAGGGTCCTCAATTGAAATAATTGGATAATTATTAATAAGTTCAATATAGTAATCAGTTAATTCCTTAGTTGTCATCACTTTATTCTCACTACTTAAACAGTACTTACCATTTTTATAAAATTCACTGGCTGCTATATCAAGAGCAATACTTACATCTAAACCAGGCGTATATCCGGCATCACTAATAGCTTTTATTATTAAATCAAGGCCTTCTTTATTATTAGATAAGTTTGGAGCAAAGCCTCCTTCATCACCAACACTTGTTGCTAGTCCTTTTTCTTTTAATATATTTTTCAATGTATGAAAAACTTCAGAAGCAATTCTTAACATTTCTTTAAAACTACCGGCATTTGGAACAATCATATATTCTTGAAAATCCAAATTATTATCAGCATGGGCGCCACCATTTAAAATATTCATCATTGGTCTAGGCATACTATAATTATCACCTATGTACTCAAACAATTCTTTATTGCTAGCTATACTAGCTGCTTTTATACAAGCCATTGAAACACCTAAAATAGCATTCGCACCTAACTTACTTTTATTTACAGTTCCATCCAGATTAATCATTATATCATCTATTTTTTGCTGTTCAAATACATTAATCCCAACTAAATTTCCTTTTATAACACTGTTTACATTATTAACAGCTTTAGTAACACCTTTACCTAAATATCTATTGCCACCATCTCTCAATTCTAATGCTTCACGTTCACCAGTTGATGCTCCAGAAGGAACCATTGCAATAGCATGCACACCATTTTCTAATACAACTTCTACTTCAACAGTTGGATTTCCTCTTGAATCCAAAACTTCTCTACCTATAATATCTTTTATTTTCATTTTATTCTCCTAATTTTAAAACTTCATTTTTAAACTCTGTACCTCTGTCTTCAAAACACTTATATTGATCCCAAGAAGCAGATGCAGGACTTAACAAAATAACATCGTTTTCACTTGATAATTCATATGCTTTAGAAGTAGCTTCACGTAAATTATCTACAACAACAGTCTCTATCATTAAAGTATCTCCAAATTCTTTTATTCTATTCTTGTTTTCACCATAACATACAATTAGCTTAACATTCCTCATATAATCCTTTAATTCAAAGAAATCTTGATGACGTTCCATCCCACCTAGTATTAATATAGTAGGTCTATTAAATGATGCTAAAGCTATTTGAGTGGATTTAATATTAGTTGCTTTAGAGTCATTATAAAAACTTCTCTTATTAACTTCTTTTACAAATTCTAATCTGTGTTCAACTCCCGTAAATGTTGTTAATACCTTATTTATTGCTTCATTATCAATATTTAATTCTTTTACAACCATTATTGCAGCCATAATATTTTCATAATTATGATTTCCTACTAGTTTTATATCATTTAAATCAATTATTTTTTCATCATAATAGTATATAGCTTTATCCTTTATATAGCAGCCGTTTATAATATTTTTACTAGAAAAATACTTAACAGTAGACTTAATATCTTTAGTTAAATTCATAACATCTTCATTTTCAATATTTAAAATTGCTACATCATCTTTAGTTTGATTCTTGAATATTTTGCCCTTTACTCTTTTATAGTTTTCATAACTCTTTAAGAAGTCAATATGTGCTTCAGACAAATTTGTCATAACGGCAATGTCGGGATTAAATCTATCTAGGTTTTCTAATTGCTGGCAAGAAACTTCCATCACAATAATGTCATCTTTTTCCAATTTATCCAAGAAGCCACATAACGGATAACCGATATTACCTGTTAGATGAACCCTTTTACCAGCAGCTTTTATAATTTCATAAATCAATGTTGTAGTAGTTGTTTTTCCATTAGTACCTGTAATTCCTATTAATGTTACATCCTCACGTGGCATAAGTCTATAAGCCATCTCTACTTCATTAATAACTTCTATTCCGAGTTCTCTAGCTTTCAAAACGTATTTATGGTCAATTGGAACACCAGGATTCTTAATTAAATAGTCAAAGCTATCATCTAAAATATCATCAGGGTGACTTCCCAAAATTATTTCTACACCAAGTTTCTTTAATTCATTTACTTTTTCCTCATCTTGTTCCATTTTCATATCATTTAATACTACTTTATTACCCTTTTTAGCAAGCAATTTAGCAGCTTCATAACCACTTCTTGCAAAACCTAAAATAAATATTTTCTTATCTTCAAACATATAATACACCTCTTTAATATCTAATATTATTATACTATTATTTATTATTTTATAGTATATTATTTTAAATTAAAGCTTAATGTGGTATAATTTATTATATATAAGGAGATGATACAATGAAAATAGTAACATTAAATGAACAAGAATTTGACAACTATTCTGTTAATCATCAATATTCTAGTTATTATCAAACTTCTTCTTATGGTAGTCTTATGAGTACTTGTGGATTAAAGCCAATATATTTAGGTTTTTATGACGGTGCTGAATTAGTTGGTGCTACATTGATATTATCTAAACCATCATTTGTAGGATTCAAGTATGGATATGCCCCAAGGGGTTTACTTATTGACTACAACAATTATGGCAAATTAATTGAAATTACTAAAGAATTAAAAAATTATTTATTTAAAGAAAGATATATTTTACTAAAAATTGATCCACTTATATTAATATCTAAAAAAGATAAAAATGGAAATATTATAGAAAATAATGTTCACAAAGATAATATAATGGAAACTTTTAAAGAAGCTGGTTATTATCATTGTGGATTTAATAAAAACTTAGAAGCAATTAAACCTCGTGAGCTAGCATATTTAAATATTAAAAAGCAAGAAAACGAAATATTCAATTCTTTTGCTAAACAAATACGAAACAAAATACGTAAAGCAATTAAGTTAGGTGTAGAAATTTATCAAGATAATAATGCTATTGAAGAAATATATCCATTTATTGCTAGAAAGGGTAACTATTCATTAAATTATTATCAGAATTTAAAAGAAAAATTTAAAGATAATATTGAAGTTTATATAGCAAAAATAAATACTGAAAAATTCGTTGAAGGAAGTAGACTTCTATACGAAAAAGAACAAGAATATAATGAATATTTAAACAATATAATCAGTCGAGATGGTTATAAAGGAAAAGATATGAAGGATATTCTAAGTAAAAAGATGGAATCTGATAAATTGTTAGTTGTATACAAGGATTATTTAGTTAACTCAATAACTCTATTAAGAAATAAACCCGAGGGAGTTATTATTGGTGGTACTATAATAATCAAAAATAAAAATACTCTTCATTTAGTTATTGAAGGATATGATAAAGCATACAGTAAATTCTGTTCATTATACTTAACAAAATGGGAAGTTATCAAAAAATATTGCAATAGTGAATTTGAACTATTTGACCTAAACGCTGTTACAAATGTTGGAAATGCAAAAGATAATCCATATAAAGGATTAAACGAGATGAAATTTGGTTTTAATGCCATAGATTACGAATACATTGGTGAATTTAACCTAATTGCAAATAACCCAATTTATACATTATATAAAAGTTTAATAATTGATGACTCATTTAAAAATATTCCTAAATAGAAGCCAATGCTTCTTTTTTTTATGCAACAAAAAAGGAAATCTTGCGATTTCCCGAAATACAGTTATTATTATTTAATAATTTCTGATACTGAACCAGCACCAACTGTACGTCCACCTTCACGAATTGAGAACTTAGTTCCGTTTTCAATTGCGATTGGGTGAATTAATTCAACAGTGATAGTTACGTTATCACCTGGCATAACCATGTCTACTCCAGCAGGTAATTCAATTACACCTGTAACGTCTGTAGTTCTGAAATAGAATTGTGGACGATAGTTTGCAAAGAATGGAGTATGTCTTCCACCTTCTTCTTTAGAAAGAACATATACTTCTGCTTTGAAAGTAGTATGTGGAGTAACGCTTCCTGGTTTAGCAAGAACTTGACCACGTTCAACTTCTTCACGAGCAATACCACGTAATAATACACCAGCATTGTCTCCTGCTTCAGCATAGTCTAGTTGTTTTCTGAACATTTCGATACCAGTAACAACTGTTTTCTTAGTAGGTTTAATACCAACTATTTCAACTTCGTCATTTAATTTTAATTGTCCACGTTCAACACGTCCTGTAACAACAGTTCCACGTCCAGTGATTGTGAATACATCTTCAATACTCATTAAGAATGGTTTGTCAGTATCACGTTCTGGAGTTGGAATCCATTCGTCAACAGCGTTCATTAATTCTTCAACTGAAGCTACATATTTAGGATCTCCTTCAAGAGCCTTTAATGCAGAACCACGGATAATTGGAGTGTTTTCTCCATCGAATCCATATTCGTCTAATAATGAACGAATTTCCATTTCAACTAAGTCTAATAATTCTGGGTCATCAACCATATCGCATTTGTTCATGAATACTACCATTCTTGGTACTCCAACTTGACGAGCAAGTAAGATGTGTTCACGAGTTTGTGCCATTGGTCCATCAGTAGCAGCAATAACTAAGATTGCTCCATCCATTTGAGCTGCACCTGTAATCATGTTTTTAACATAGTCAGCGTGTCCTGGACAGTCAACGTGAGCATAGTGACGTTTTTCAGTTTGATACTCAACGTGAGCTGTGTTGATAGTAATTCCTCTTTCTCTTTCTTCTGGAGCTTTATCGATATTAGCGTAATCTACGAATTCTCCTCCAAATTTTTCTGCTTGTCTTTTGGTAATAGCAGCAGTTAATGTTGTTTTACCATGGTCTACGTGTCCAATTGTACCAATGTTAACATGTGGTTTTGAACGATCGAATTTTTCTCTTGCCATTTTAAATTTCCTCCTCTTTCATATATACAATATTATTTTATCTAATAGTTTAGACTTTTTCAAGTCTAAACTAAAAGATTTTACACTTTTTTTTATTATTGAACACTATTTTTCTTAATAATGTCTTCTGCAATATTTCTAGGTACTTCTTCATAATGATCAAATACCATTGAGAAATTACCTCTACCTTGAGTGTTAGATCTTAAGCTTGTAGCATATCCAAACATCTCTGAAAGTGGTACCATTGCATCAATAGCAAGAGCATTTCCTCTTGATTCTTGACCAAGTGGTCTTCCACGACGACTTGTAATGTCACCCATTACATTTCCTAGATATTCATCAGGTACAACAACTTGTACTTTCATAATAGGTTCTAGAATAACAGGTTTACATTTATTTTTAATTTCTTTAACTGCTAAACTTGCAGCAACTTTAAATGCAGCTTCACTAGAGTCTACTTCATGATAAGATCCATCAAATAATGTAGCTTTAACATCAACCATTGGGTATCCAGCTAAAACACCACCTTTTAATGCTTCTTGTAAACCCTTATCAGTTACAGGTATGTATTCACGAGGAACTACACCACCAACAACTGCATCAACGAATTCATATCCTTTATCTGGATTTGGTTCAAAACGAACCCATACATGACCATATTGTCCACGACCACCAGATTGTTTAATATACTTACCTTCACATTCACCAAGTTGAGTGATTGTTTCACGATAAGATACTTGTGGTTTACCAATATTAGCTTCTACACCAAATTCTCTTTTCATACGATCAACAATT